>Ga0209538_1000559_pt1 | contig 21376 bp, 16 predicted proteins | sample BarGraNGADG00211_2_FD_184492 | JGI IMG/M metagenome (GOLD analysis project Ga0209538, IMG submission 184492) | Arctic peat soil microbial communities from Barrow, Alaska - Barrow Graham LP Ref core NGADG0004-211 (SPAdes) (version 2) | ecosystem: Environmental > Terrestrial > Soil > Wetlands >... | reverse complement strand
CTCTCCGCTTCCGGGTAAACAAAATGTCGTTTACCGGATACAATTCTCTCGAATTTTTCTTTTTTAATTCCCATATACAGTATTTTTTTAAGGTTTAATACTGTATACCTTTTTCAGTAAAAGACAACATGTGCGAAATACCAGCGAGACACGTGCGAGACGTATAGAAGTGATATACTCCTAAACTACCAATGTTTTACAAGTGATCCCTGAATGTTCCAAGAATGATCAAAAAATGGTCATTTAAATACGTTGTAATGGACGGGATACTACTGAAAAATTCGATTTGGGGCTTTTTAAGGGTGGATTTTGTCCGAAACACGCAAACGGCGGCTAGTAGTATGAAATAACGGGAAATGCCCCGCAGAATGATTTCTACGGGGCATTTTTGGTCATTGGATGTTTGTTTTTAATTGCTGCCTGGATTGATTATGCCTGGATCGATGCAATTCCTTTGCGAATCCTGCGGATTGTTTCTTCTTTGCCGATGATTGAAGCGATCTGGAACATGGCCGGACCGGCATTTGAACCGACGGTTACTAAACGCCATCCATTCATAATCTGTCCCATTCCGATCTGTTTTTCTTCGAGCCAGGCTTTTACGGCTGTTTCGAGTTCGGGCTCTTCAAAAGATTCCAGTCCTTCGAGAAACTGAGCCAGATCTTCGAGCAGGAGAGGGGTTTCTGCTTTCCATTTTTTCTTTATCACATCCTGATCATAGTTGTCGGGAGCCTGAAAGAAAAAGTGCGCCTGAGTCCAGAATTCGGAAACAAAGTGAACGCGTTCTTTCATCAGACCGCAAATCCGGGTAACGAAATCCAAATTGACCATGATGCCGTTTTCTTTCAAAATGAGATTGAACGATTCAGCCAGTTCTGCGTCGCTCTTGTGAATGAGGTACTGGTGATTGAACCATTTGGCTTTTTCGAGATCAAATTTGGCGCCACTCTTACTGATGCGTTCAATGGAGAAATCGTGAATCAACTCTTCCATGGTGTATTGTTCCTTTTCGGTTCCGGGATTCCAGCCCAGGAAAGCAAGAATATTGACCAATGCTTCAGGAAAATATCCCGATTCTCTGTAGCCTGAAGAGACTTCGCCGGTTTTTGGATTGGTCCATTTCAACGGGAAAACAGGAAAGCCCAAACGATCACCGTCTCGTTTGCTCAGTTTTCCGTTGCCATCGGGTTTCAGAAGCAAGGGGAGGTGCGCAAATTTCGGCATCGTATCTTCCCATCCAAAAGCTTTATATAACATCACATGTAGTGGGGCGGAGGGAAGCCATTCCTCGCCACGGATAACATGAGAAATTTCCATCAGATGGTCGTCTACGATATTTGCCAGATGGTAGGTTGGCATTCCGTCAGACTTGTATAACACCTTGTCGTCCAGTAAATTTGAATGAACAACTACCTCGCCCCTGATCAGATCGTTAACTTTTACTTCAATATCAGCCGGCATTTTGAATCTGACCACATAAGGATGATCTGCAGCCAATAATTGTTTTACTTCATCAGCAGACAATACCAGTGAATTGTTCATATTCAGACGGATAGAGGAATCATACTGAAATGTTTTCTTCTCTGACTCGTAAAGTTTGCGTTTTGCTTCTAAATCCTCGGGTTTGTCAAAAGCATAATATGCCCAACCGCTATTTAACAAAATATCAACGTACTCACGGTATAAATCCTTGCGGTCACTTTGTCGATATGGACCATACGCCCCCCCTACATGATCTGCCTCATCAAATTTTATACCCAACCAGGTCAAAGATTCAATGATGTAAGCCTCTGCTCCGGGAACAAATCTACCCTGATCCGTATCTTCTATTCGGAGGATCATTGATCCACCTAACTTCTTTGCAAACAGATAATTATATAGCGCTGTCCTGACTCCGCCAATGTGTAAAGGGCCAGTAGGACTTGGAGCAAATCTTACGCGAACTTTTTGATTTGACATATGTTTAGTTATTGAAATTCAGATTGATGACTTTGTTTGTTTCGATATTTATAGTTATGCAAAGGTAAGAAATCATTTACTAACACCATGAACCGAAAAAACTTACATCAGAAATAAAGAAGTTAGTTCTTGACTTTAAACTTTCTATGGAATAAATTTGTTCCTCTACTAACGACTTTGTCTATAGAGCAATTCTCATCTTTTTCAAACAAGACTTTTCACTTTTTTCAATCCTGGTATGAAAAACAAGAAGATTCCCAAATATCCGATTCTGCGAATATATATCTCGGCAATTATATTGCATTTAATGTTAGTATTTCCGGTTTTTACAATTATCTATGTGAAAAACGATCCAACAGTATTGTCTAAAAATCATGTTTCGCAACAAACAAATGTACCGGAAAAATCAAATATTACCGGAGTCAAACCAGTCGAAAAAGATATAAATATTGTTATAGGCGGCAATCAGAATAATGCTAATAAATCAGTAGGCGATAAAAACCTTTCTAAAAGTAATGATTTGACAATCAATTTATTATTAGCAGCTGTTATAATTATTTTTATTGTAAATTTTCCCTTCAAAATATATTTTAATCGCAAAAGAAGAAACAAACTTATCCCTTCCCAGCTCTATAAATATTGTCGTAAATATTTGCTTAAAATGCCTTTGATTAACAGTGCTATTTTCTTGCTCGCTTTTCTCGTTTTACATGTTTTTATGTTCATCGTTTTGCAGCAAAAGAACAGTTTTCCGGATCAGATCAGCAGAGATCTTTACACCTATTATTTATACATTTCTTTATTTTCTTCTGTTTTAATCATCGCTTTTATCTATTTATGGCAAAAGCATCTTACTCATTTTAAATATCTTGAACACATTTATAGCCCTGATGAATTGAGAGTTAAAATATTTAAAAGTAAAATTGGAGGTATTCGTAATCGTCTTTGGATCAGCAGCGCCCTAACAACTCTGTTACCTTTATTCGTTGTTGTTTTTTATCTTATAATAAGTATTACATCACATTCGGAATTTGGCGCATTGACAGTGGATCAGGGAAAAGTGATTTATGGTCACTATTATCAATCATTATTAGATTCAGATATTGGTTTGTACAAAGGCTTTTTCTATATAAATGCCGTTGATAATGTATTATTGCTTTTAGGGATTTCAATGGGAATTATTGTTTCGTTAATCTATCTTTCCATCTATCTTCGCTGGACTACCAATGATATCGTTGCTCCCGTAAGAGAGTTGTTATATAACATGAAGAGAATCGGTGAAGGTCATCTGGACGCTCAGGCAATTGTCCGTACGAATGATGAAATAGGCGAATTAACGGCAGGTTACAACCAGATGTCGAGTGAACTGAATAACTATATTTCCAGAATATCCCGGATGAATGAGGCTTATTACAGATTCGTTCCAAGGGAATTTCTTGAAGAATTGGGGAAAAAAGATATCTCGCAAGTTGAATTGGGCGATCAGGTTCAACGGGAAATGACTATTCTGTTTACAGATATCCGTGGTTTTACCGAACTTTCTGAAGATCTGTCACCTAAGGATACGTTTGATTTTATCAACCAGTATCTGGGAATCATGGAACCGATTATCACCAATAACAATGGTTTTATAGATAAATATATCGGTGATTCGATCATGGCATTATTCAGTAAGGATGCCGACGATGCGTTGATTGCAACGCTCGAAATGAGGCGAGTCTTGATTGATTTCAATGAAATAAGAGAAAGCGAAGGGAGGTCCCCGATTGAATTTGGAACAGGTATTCATACCGGAAACCTGATGTTGGGTATCGTTGGTGGTTATGGACGAATGGATGGAACGGTAGTTTCAGATTCAGTAAATCTCGCTTCCAGACTTGAAGGAATCACTAAACATTATGGCGCAGTTGCAATAATCAGTGAGGATACATTGATAAAATTGAAGAATCCGACGATGTTTAATTACAGGTTGCTGGACATTGCAAAAGTAAAAGGCAAAAAGAAAGCAGTATATATTTTTGAATTAATAGATGCGGAAAACGAACCTGCAAGATCGAAGAAAATAGAGACAAAACCTTACTTTGTAAAGGCTGTAGAATACTACAAACAACAGGCATTTGAAGATGCATTAAGCCTTTTTCAGGAGGTGGAAAAAATCCATCCCACCGATAAAGCTGCTCTTTTATACATCAAAAGATGCCAGAATATCATCAAAAACGGCACCCCCGAGGACTGGAATAATATTGAGATTTTTAAATTTAAATAAGTTTATTGAAAGCTCTATGGCAATAAATTACCATTAATAAAATGAATTTTGTCGGTTGTTGAAACGTAATTTTTCTGTTATTGAAATGTAAAATGTCTGTTATTGAAATGTATTTTATTTGTTTTTGAAATTAAATTAATCAGCAAACTAAATGTTGAAGGTTTGCTTTTTCAGTCCCGTAGGGACGTCATGATTGTAACTAAAACTGCATACTAAACATAGCCCCGTAGGGGTGACATAAATTATGGCAAATACCTATTCACAGTTATATATTCATTCTGTTATCGTTGTAAAAGGGCGTGAAAATCTTTTACAAAAGCCCTGGAGAGATGAGATTTTCAGATATATGGCCGGAATTATTCATGACAAACACCAAAAACCTATTATAGTTAATGGCGTTACAGATCATGTCCATCTTTTTATTAGGATGCAGCCATCAATGCGAATATCCGATTTGATGAGAGATATTAAAAGCAGTTCCACCAATTTTATTAATGCAAAAAGATATATTAAAGGGATGTTTTCCTGGCAGGAGGGTTATGGTGCTTTTTCATATTCGCGATCACAATTAGATCAGGTTTACCAATATATTTTGAAACAGGAAGAACATCATCATAATAGAACATTTAAAGAAGAATATCTTGGTTTGCTTCAAAAATTTGAAGTAGAATATGATGATAAATATTTATTCGATTGGGTGGAGTAAATATGTCACCCCTACGGGGCTGTTATAGGGTGTTGCGTTTTGTTACAATCATGACGTCCCTACGGGACTATATGAATCAACATTACTGAGACAAAAGAAATCTTTTCCGGATATTTAAAAAACGTTTAGTGAATTTAAAATACGTTTAATAAATAAAAAGTGCTTTATTTCGTGTTTTAACGCTAAGAATATCCCTTCTCAAATTGATAAAATCCTTCTTTAAATGTAACTTTGTAAAAAACAAAAGAGATGCGAAGCACAGAAAGAATCAGTTTTCAGACACAGGATGTTTTTCTGGTCTTGAAAGAAAAGAAATTAATCAGACAATGGATTGTTGATGCCATCAAAAATGAAGGCAAAAAGACAGGGGATATCACTTACATTTTCTGTTCTGACGAGTATCTTCTGAGCATGAATCAGCAGTATCTGCATCATGACGATTATACAGACGTCATCACTTTTGATTATACAGAAGGAGAGAGGGTCTCGGGTGATATCTTCATGAGTGTTGAAAGAATTCTTGACAACTCAATTCAATTAAAAACAACTCCCGAGGAAGAACTGCACCGTGTCATGATTCATGGTGTAATGCATCTTTGTGGTTATAAAGACAAAAAGCCCGGGGAGCGGAAAAATATGACGCTGAAAGAAAACCAGTATCTTGAAATGTTGTCCCACCAAAATAAATAATATAAGAAACTGTTTAAATTTTGTATTTTCTTTTGCCCGTAGGGCATTAATGACAATAGAAAAGCCATTTTCTCTCTCATTTTGCCCATAGGGCATTAACATTAAAGGTTGATCCCCTATGGGGAAAAGGTAAATTATTCAGATCTTTCTATTGACATTAATGTCCTATGGACAATTTTAACCGGTTTCTAAATATTTCACAAAAAGCGCCCTCTTTATTCGTTCTACACTTAAAAGAACTGAAAGAACATTTCAACCACAATGTAATTATCCGTATTTTTGTACCGCTTAAATGGTAGGGGACCTTCACCACAGTAGTTGTTTCCTGCCTGTTTTATTAAGCCCTTTTCGGAATTGTTCCACGTGAAACATAAGGTGAAAATGTTTAAAGAATATGATGTAATAATTGTTGGAGCCGGACATGCCGGGTGCGAAGCTGCAGCCGCTGCAGCAAATATGGGCTCATCGGTCTTATTGATAACGATGAACATGGGCACCATTGCACAGATGTCGTGTAACCCGGCAATGGGAGGCGTTGCAAAAGGACAGATTGTTAGAGAAATAGATGCCCTGGGTGGCAATTCAGGCATCATCACAGATAAAACCATGATACAATTCCGCATGTTAAACCGATCAAAAGGTCCGGCAATGTGGAGCCCAAGGGCACAAAGTGATAGAATGCGCTTTGCAGATGAGTGGAGAACAACCCTTGAACAGATAAAAAATGTTGATTTTTTCCAGGATATTGTTACAGGATTGTTAAATAATAGCAATCATGTAACCGGGATCAAGACGGCGCTTGGGATAGAAATTCGATCAAAATCAGTTGTATTGACCAATGGCACTTTCCTGAATGGCATCATCCATATCGGTACCAAAACATTTGGTGGCGGAAGGATAGGAGAGAAGGCGGCTCTGGGATTGACGGAAAATCTAAAGGAACTGGGATTCGAAGCGAGCCGTCTGAAAACAGGGACGCCGGTGAGGGTAGATGGTCGCTCATTGAATTTCGACCGCATGGAAGAACAAGGAGGAGATGAGGATCCACAGAAATTCTCATTTACAAATACCCCTAAACTGACGAAACAGAAAAGTTGTTATATTACCTATACCAATCAAAAGGTCCATGATATTCTAAGAACCGGATTTGACAAGTCACCCCTCTTTACAGGAAGGATCAAAGGCCGGGGACCCAGATACTGTCCCTCTATCGAAGACAAGATTGAACGATTCTCAGATAAGACAAGGCATCAGTTATTCGTTGAACCGGAGGGATGGACTACCGCAGAATACTATTTGAATGGATTTTCATCCTCTCTTCCTGAAGACATTCAATACAAAGCATTGATTGAGATCCCGGGATTTGAGAATGCCCGAATCTTCAGGCCGGGCTATGCAATTGAATACGATTATTTTCCACCCCTGCAGCTCAATGATACCCTGGAAACCAAGCTGATTGAAAACCTCTATTTTGCCGGACAAATCAATGGAACAACCGGTTACGAGGAAGCTGCCGCACAGGGATTAATGGCCGGTATCAATGCACATCTGAAGGTGCATGAGCAACCTGCTTTCGTATTGAAACGTTCGGAAGCTTATATCGGCGTGCTCATAGACGATTTGATCACAAAGGGAGTCGAGGAACCATATCGAATGTTTACTTCAAGGGCAGAGTACCGGATCTTGTTGCGGCAGGACAACGCAGATGTGAGACTAACCGAAAAGGGTTTTGCAATTGGCCTTGCATCAGAAGAGCGGGTCAAGGCTGTTCGTCTGAAAAAAGAGGCCACAACCAATCTGTTGAACTTTTTGAAACAGACCAGCGTGGACCCTGAAGACATTAATCAGTATTTGCTTAATTCCAACACTCCGGAGATCTCACAGAAAACAAGGATTGCAAATATTTTGTTGCGTCCGCAGGTTTCTCTAAAAGGTCTCATCCCCTTCATAGGCACTCTCAATAATTATTGTACCGATGAAGGAATCATCGCAGATGACATCCTTGAGGAGTCTGAAATCCTGATCAAGTATGAAGGATATATCGACAGGGAACACGAGATAGCTCAAAAGCTCAATAAATTTGAAGACATTATATTACATGATAATTTCAACTATTCAAAACTTTCGTCACTCACACTAGAGGCAAGAGAAAAATTAAATAAAATAAGACCCAAGACAATAGGTCAGGCATCACGCATATCTGGAGTGTCACCTTCAGACATCAGCGCGCTTCTGGTCTTCCTTGGTCGATAACGTTTCACGTGGAACATAAGCAATATGGAGCAAGTCAAAAACTGTATTAATTGTGATTGTCAGGACTTTACGTCTGTTTTTTCATTGAAAGACTACTTTTATACCGAAGAAACTTTCACAATTCAACAATGCAATCAATGTGGATTGCGGTTTACAAATCCACGTCCGGATGAAAAAGCACTCGGTGCATATTACAAAACAGAAAACTATCTATCCCATTCAGATAGAAATGAATCCCTATTTGATAAGATGTATCATTTTATCAAAAAGTATAATCTAAACCATAAACGCAATCTTATCGAGAAGTTTCACCGTTCGGGAAGGATCATGGACATCGGTTGTGGCACCGGAGCATTCCTTGGACAATTTGATAAAAGAAGATGGAAACGGGTTGGATTTGAACCGGATGATGAAGCAAGAGAAATTGCCAAAACCATTCAGGGTTTAGAAGTGAACGATCTTTCAGTTCTTAACAACCTCACCGATACAAAAGCTGAAGTTATCACTATGTGGCATGTCCTGGAACATGTTTCGACTATCAATGAGCAGTTGGCCAAAATCAAGAATCTGCTCACCGAAGATGGTATTCTGGTAATTGCTGTCCCGATGAGTAATTCTTATGATGCCAATTATTATGGAAAGTTTTGGGCGGCCTATGATGTTCCACGACATTTATATCATTTCACAAAAGAGACCCTCGAACAGTTGCTCTCGAAACATGGATTTAATTTAGTCGAAAAGTATCCGATGCGTTTTGATGCATTTTATATTTCGTTGTTGAGTGAAAAATACAAAAAAAGAAGTGTTCCTTTGCTGAGGGCGGTCTTGAAGGGTTTAAATTCAAATCTGGTAGCTACAACTGAAAAAGGGACATATTCCAGCATGATTTTTGTATTTCGCCAATAAATATTTAAAATTAGCTTCCATAATTAATTCAGGAGGCTGTTTGATACTGTAGGTCATTTTTTTTGAGATCGTTTCTGATAGGTGCTAATTTAAAACGACTTTTATGTCAATATTTTTAAATTTTTTCCGCCAAATCAGCCAGAAAAGAAAAATAGGGATCACTTCTCTTACTTTTCTCTTTTCGGTTACATTTATTTTATTTTTGGCAGGAAGCTTTAACATTGTTAAAAAAACAGATTGCGCTTCCTATACCGCAAGATTTCAAAAATCTCTGATCACGCATGAAGATAATCTCTTCAAAAAACTAAATTCTTTCGTTTATGATTTAGGGACAAATGAAACGACATATCACTCTTTCAATATTATCTCAAGTATTCACAAGGATAAGTACACTGAATTTTATGTTTACAAAAACAAGAAATTAATCCGTTGGTCGTCCAGTGAAGTAATCGTTCCTTTTGTATTGACAGATTCACTTACAAATTCTTCTATCGTCTGGTTTACCAAAGGGAATTATCTGGTTAAGCATCTCCAAAAAGAAAAGTTTGATTACCTGGCCGTAGAATTAATCAATACCGATTTTCCATTTCGGAATGACTATTTGATCTCCCGTTTTAATTCCACATACAATCTCCCACAGGAAACAGAGACATCAGACAAAATTACTCCATACAAGGTGTTTTCTAAAAACAGGATCTCTTCTATATATTTAAGTTTTCCTAAAGTTGAAACGAGTGAGATTGCCCTGGTAGTCACTTTCATTACATTTCTTCTTCTTATTATTTTGATTGCATTATTAATATTCAAATATCTGAAGTATAAGTATGGGGTGTTTGAACTTCGACAATTTGCAATCTATTTTCTATTTCTCGCTCTAATCCGTTTGATCTTTATATTGATTCCTATACCGCAGGCATTAACGTCATCCATACTTTTCAGTCCATTTCTTTACGCTTCATCAGATTTGCTTCCATCACTCGGCCAATTAATTATCAACACTGTTTTTGTATTATTGGTTGCCATTGGTTATTATAATACCGGGATTACTATTATCGAACCCCACAAAATAACTGTGAAAAAAAGCATCTTCCTTTTCTATTTTTTCAGTATTATTATTTATTTTATCTCTTTTCAGTTGATTGCATTGACTGATTCATTTGTTACAAATTCAAATATACCACTCAATCTTTCAAACATCTTTTCTGCGAATATTTATAGTTTTATTATCATATTTATACTTTTCCTGTTGAGTCTTAGTTACTATTTTCTTGTGCGCAGATACTATCTGTTTCATTCAGAGAATTTCAATTACAGGAAATATTATCTTATCATTTCCTCTTTTATTGCTTTCATTACGATACTGCCATTTATTTTTGATCCAAAGTACACGATACCCTACATCGTAATATTTCTTTTTCAGTTATTGCTTATCAATAATATCTTTTCATTAAAATCTAAAACATCCCTTGTATATCAACTATTTATTTTAGTATTGCTTTCCCTGTTCATATCCAGTATCCTTTACAATAGTACCCAGATTAAGGAAAGGGAGATAAGAAAATCGTTGGCATACAAATTAACTGCAAAGCGCGATAAGCTTGCAGAATTTCTATATCCTAATATTGAGAAAACTATATTATCTGAAGATATTGTAAAAAAATATCTGAACCTTGCACTTGCAAAACCGGATTCGGAATTTATGCTGATTGATTATATTAAGACAAAATTTTCTAATAATTACTGGAATAAATATGCAGTTCAACCCTATATATGTCACACAGAAAATAAACTTGAAATCAGACCCTCGAACTTGCTTGTAAGTTGTGAGGATTATTTTACTTCCCGTATTTCAAAGATGGGGCTTAAAACTATCAGTAACAATCTTTATTATCTGGATGAATCATATGACCTCTGTACGTACATGGCGAAAATAGATTTTCCAAATCTTTCTAACACCAAACAAAACGCCACAATATATCTTGAATTTTATTCTAAAATTACCACGAGCAGCCTCGGGTACCCGGAATTGCTCATTGACAATGAGTTCTATCAGCGGATAGATTTATCGGAATACTCCTATGCCATCTATCATCAGAATGATCTGGTGAAGAGCGTAGGTGATTATAAATATCAATTAACATTACAATCAACTTACCCGAATATCATAAACTCACTTTTCTTTTTTGATAAGGATGCATACAATCATTTATATGTAAAGACTTCACCCTATACATCTATCGTTGTCAGCAGAAAGAGGCCTAATCTGATCAATACATTATCTTTTTTCTCATATATATTCCTGTTTTCATCACTGTTTTATTTACTGTTTAGGCTTTTAACAAGTAAAAATCCCAGGTTATTATTTTCATCAACTATTAAACAACGTCTGCAATTCTGGACCATAACTATAATATTGTTGTCTTCAATTGCAATTGGTTGTGTGATGTTATTTTACCTTTTTGACTTAGATAAAAGGAAAAATCAGAATATCTTAAGAGACAAGGCTCATTCTGTTTTAGTTGAATTGGAACAAAAAGTGTATGATCCTAATTATTTTAACAGTGCTCGTCCAACTTTACTTTCCGACTTCCTTACAAAACTCTCAAATATCTTCTTTACAGATATAAATCTGTTCGACAAAAACGGAGATCTGATGGCAACCTCAAGGCCTCAGCTTTTTGATGTACAATTATTGTCCACAAAAATGAATCCGCAGGCCTACTGTGCGTTACATGATGAGCAACAAATCATTGAAACAATTGATGAGAAAATAGGGGATTATACATTCCAGTCGGCTTATGTCCCTTTGCGGGATTCAAACAATCGAACGTTGGGATATATTAACTTGCCCTATTTTGCACGTGAATCAGAATTCAGAGCGGATCTATCCACTTTTCTGGTAGCGTTTATCAATATATATGTCATTTTAACTGTGCTGGCTATACTTGTAGCGCTAATAGTATCTAATTATATAACCCTACCACTACAGATTATTAAAGATAAAATAAGCCAGATCAACTACTTCAAAAAGCCTGAGAAAATTAAATACACTGGAATAGATGAATTGGCCGACTTAATCATCCAGTATAATCAAATGGTTGACGATCTGGCTCACAGCGCAGAAATGCTTGTGAGTTCAGAAAGAGAAAGTGCGTGGAGAATCATGGCCCAGCAGGTTGCACATGAGATCAAGAACCCACTTACACCCATGAAACTGAGTGTACAACATCTTGAAAAAGCCTGGTTGGATAAATCACCGGATTTTGAAAAACGCTTGCAACGATTTACGCAAACAATGATTACACAGATAGAAGCATTATCAACGATATCGGGAGAGTTTTCTGATTTTGCCAAGATGCCTGTCAGTGTATTGGAAATGATTGATTTAAATAAATCAATCAGGGAGGCGATGACATTATATTCTGATTCGACGAATCTGAGCATTAAGCTTAAATTATCCAAAACCGATCATCAGATAAAAGCAGACAAACAACAGATAGCCCGTATACTAAACAACCTCTTCAGAAATTCAATTCAATCTATCCCTTCTTCATTAAAAGGGCAGATAACGATTACAACATATCAAGACAATAAATTTATCTTTCTTGAGTTTTCTGATAACGGATCCGGCATAAAACCAGATTTACAATCAAAAATATTTACACCTTTCTTTACAACAAAATCAGCAGGGACAGGTTTAGGATTAGCCATGGTAAAAAATATTACTGAGAGTTTTGGAGGAACGATCCGATTTAAATCACAGGAAGGTTTCGGCACTACATTTATTTTAAGCTTTCCGTCATCAGACCTGCAAGGTTAATCATCAGACGCTGCTTTATGCTTATATTTGTATTTTATATTTTATGGCATTGAATCCACTAAAAAAATTAGCAGGACAGACCGCAATCTATGGAATGTCGACAATAGCTGTCCGCTTTTTAAATTATTTTCTTACTTTTTTCTGGACACGTATTTTTCTTCATCCTGATGATTTTACAGCAGTCCCTTATTTCTATGCCATTATTCCTTTTGTATTAAATGTGTTATCATACGGATTGGAAACAGCCTACTTCAGGTTTTCATTGAAATATAAAACAAATGATGCTGTTTATTCAACTTCACTGATTTCAATACTCTGTTCAACCATCGTATTTTTAATTTTTGTTTGTTTATTTTATCAATCCATATCAGGGGCACTTTTTAACAGTGATCATCCTGAATATATCATCTGGATAGCTTTCATTTTAGCTTTTGATACATTGACTGCCATACCGTTTGCAAAAATAAGGATCGAAAACAAAGCAAAACGATTTGCGGTCATAAGGAGCTTGAGTATAGTGATCAATGTATTTTTCAATCTTGTCTTTCTGCTTTTGTTTCCCTGGATGGCTATACATGCAGAAGGACAATTCATTAAACACATCTTATCATTCATATATAACCCCACTATCGGAGTAGGATACATTTTCATTGCCAACCTTATTGCCAGCTTCGTAACCCTACTGCTTTTACTGCCTGAATATTTAAAGATTTCCTTCAAATTTGATATCACTATCTGGAAGGAACTGTTTAAATATGCCTGGCCATTGATGTTTTTAGGATTAGCAGGGAGTGTCAACGAAACATTTGACAGAGTAATCATGAAATGGATTATACCCGCAGATGCTTCTCCCAGTCCTTTCTTCCAAATTAGTGTTTATAGCGTTTGTTACAAATTATCCATTGTGATGACCCTGTTTATAACCATGTTCAGATATGCAGCGGAACCATTCTTTTTTAGTCACTCCACACAAACGGATTCGAGGGACATCTATTCTCAGGTAATGAACTGGTTTATTATTGTTTGCAGTTTTATTTTCCTTTCCGTTATGTTGAATATTGACCTTTTGAAATTACTTATAACCAAAGAATATTGGGCTGGCTTGAACGTTGTAGCAATATTATTGATTGCTAACATGTTTTTGGGAATATTTTACAATCTTTCTATCTGGTATAAACTGACTGATAAAACAAAATTAGGCGCTCTTGTATCAATTATAGGTGCCGGTATTACAATAATACTTAATTTTATATTGGTTCCTGTTTTTGGATATGTGGGTGCTGCATGGGCCACACTGATCTGTTACTTGTCAGTGATGGTGATTTCGTATTTTCTGGGACAGAAGCATTATCCGATCAATTACAATCTGAAAAAATTTGGATTATACTTTTTTGTCGCACTCACCCTTTATGCATTGAATTATATCATAAGAGACAATAATTTACCTATTCATTTCATCATTAACAATTTATTTTTACTGCCTTTGATCTGGTTGGTGATAAGAGTTGAAAAAATTGATATTCAAGCTATAATAATTAAAATCAATGACCGAATTAAACGTTAAAATAATCAATCAGTCTAAACATAACTTACCTGCTTATGAAACCATTCATTCTGCCGGTATGGATTTACGTTCAAATCTGGATATTCCAGTAACTATCAAACCCCTTGCGAGGGCGATTATTCCAACTGGTCTCTTTATAGAGTTGCCTGAAGGATATGAAGCCCAGATAAGGCCACGCAGTGGATTGGCCGCCAAAACAGGGGTTACGGTATTGAATACTCCCGGTACTATTGATGCTGATTATCGGGGGGAGATTAAAATCATCCTGGTCAACCTCTCGGATTCCGAATTTGTAATTAAAGATGGAGAGCGAATTGCTCAAATGATAGTATCAAAACACGAACGTGTAAAATGGAATCTAACGTCTGAACTGGCAATAACGGACCGGGGAGAAGGTGGATTCGGCCACACGGGTAATAAATAAATTAAATATATATCCTAAGAATATGTTTCGATTTTCAATGCTTTTAATATTGTTGGCAATTTCTTTTATGCCGGCATATAGTCAAACAGCAAAAGAAACGTCAAATAATGATTCAAAAGTAGGCTTGTTACTTATTGATGCTCAGAAAGAAGCATTGCTTGGAAATATTGAAAAGGCTGTTACAAAATATAATGCAATCATTCAAAAGTATCCTGACTGTGGGGTAGCCTATTTTGAATTGGCCAACATTAGTAACAATAAAGGACTTGTATACCAATCCATTACTTACCTTAAAAAAGCATATCAAGTAGATTCAACCAATAAATGGTATGTACAGGCTCTGAGTCAATTATATCAGGTAACCGGAAAATATGATAGTACGACTTTTCTTTGTGAAAAATTGATTCAAATGGATCCGAGTAACCTTGATTATTATAATAATCTTGCATCTAATTACATCTATGCCAATAATATTAAAAAATCAATTGACACCTATAATCGGGCTGAAAAACGGTTTGGAATTTCAGAAGACATTGTTCTGGAAAAGTATAAACTCTTTTTGTCAATCAACGATACAGTCCAGGCCATAAAAGAGATTGAAAAACTGACTAAGAAATTCCCAAAAGAACAAAATTATTATTCCATCCTGGCCAAGCTATACCACGACAGAGGGAATTTTAAAAGGGCAGAATCTTATTATCTGGTTATCGAAAAGCTAAATCCTACAGATCCATATATCCATATTACGCTTTCTGATTTCTATAAAGAAAGAAGAAATTCTAAAAAAGCATTTGAAGAATTAAAAAAAGGATTCTCATCAAAAACACTGGACAGTGATTTCAAATTGAAAATATTTGAACAATATCTAAATGATACCATTAACCCTTTTTTGAAACCGCAAGATGCAGATGAACTATCTGATATTATTTATCAGACACATCCTACAGATTTAAAAGCCATCCTTGTAAGAGGAAATTCATTATTCATTCATAAAAAATATAAAGATTCTAAAGAATATTTTGCAAAAGCACTTAAGATAGATAGTTTGAATATTTATGCCCTGGATTATTATATTCGTTCACATTTAATCTTAAACGACACTACAAATCTTGAGCCTTATCTGGCAAGGGCAATCCGACAGCTACCCAATAACACCTATTATTTCTATTTTCTGGGATCTATTCTTTTTTCTAAAAAAGAATATAAAAAAGTAATCAACACGCTTCAAGCTGGACTTCTGACTGCAAACAACAGTTCGTTAAAGGAAGAAATGCTTCTTCAAATAGCTGAAGCTTACTATTATGACAAGCAGGATTCATTATCTACCATATATTACCAAAAAGTAATCAGCCTCAATCCAAAGAATGCACTGGCACTGAATAATTTTAGTTATCATTTGTTGCTTGTAAATAAAAATCTTCCAGGTGCACTTGAGTTAGCTGAACTCGCTGTTAAGTTGACACCTAAAAACTCCAATAATCTGGATACCTATGCCTGGGCGCTTTACAAAAACGAAAAATATATTGAAGCAAAGAAGGCTATTAAAAAATCCATGAAGTACGGAGGAAAGAAAAACGATGTTGTATTAGAGCACTATGGAGATATTCTGTATAAATTAAACAATGTTTCCCGTGCTAACAAATTTTGGCTTAGGGCTCAGAAATATGGTCCGGGTTCAGCGTTGTTAAAGATCAAAATAACACAAAGGAAATTAATTGAATAAAAATATGAAGAACAGGATCATCTATTGCATTATTATTCTCGGTCTTATTATCACATCATGTAAGACACAACGCAGCATTATAAAAGCACCTTTAAAAGAACAAGGGTCAGCATATCTGTTTAAGAAATTGCAGGATAATGAATTAAAATATAAAACTTTTAAAGCATCATTTTCAGCTGACTATGAGAAAAATAAAGAGAAAACTTCTTTTTCGGGGACAATCAGAATAAATAAAGACAGTTTAATCTGGTGTCTGATAAGTCCTGTTCTTAATATTGAAGCAGCGAGAGTGGTCATATCGCCTGACTCTGTAAAAATCTTAAATAAAATGGAAGGGACTTACCTTCTTAAAGATTTTGATTATATAAATGAAATGATAAACAGGGGATTAGACTTTGATATGCTTCAATCTTTAATCATCGGAAACGATTTCTCGGTTTATGATAATAGCTCTTTTAAGGCCAGTATAGACAAACATGAATACCGGTTAAGTACTCAGAATCGTCGGAGGCTAAGAAAATTATCAAAGGTTGCTGATTCTTTATCAGATGTTATTCCCTTTCAACAAATATATTTAAACCCGGTAAATTTTAAGATATCAACCGTTATTATTAAAGAAATTGATAATAATAACCGTACCTTTCAGGCATACTATCAAAATTATGTTGAGATTAATAAACAATTGGTGCCTCAGTCAGTTGAGTTTAATGTCAATGATGGTGCAAATAGAATTCGTATTGCTATAAAATATTCTAAAATTCAAATAGATACTGATCAAAATTATCCATTTACTATTCCGGCAAAATATAAACAGGTTGAGCGATTTTAAAGAAAAAATACTACGATGTTAATTTATAGAAATTTCTTCATCATCATCCTTCTTCTGGTTTCTCTTTCTACATTTTCTCAAACTGAAAAAAGCGTTTTGAAAATAAAGAAAGAAAAACTTGAAAATATAATTAAGCAAACCAGTAGTCAACTGAATGAAACGAAAAAAAATAAACAGGGTTATCTGAACCAAATCAGTATTTTAAACAAACAAATCAGTGCCCGGCAAGAACTTATTTCTTCAATTAATTTACAAATAAATGATATCGATTTTGAAGCAATTAAAGCAAAAGATACGATATCCCGTCTCGCCAAAAATCTGGAATCTTTAAAAAAAGAATATTCCCGGATTGTATACCAGGCTTTTAAAAGTAGAAATGAACAAAGTATGCTGATGTTTATCTTTTCTTCGAAAAGCTTTAATCAGGCCTATCTGAGAATAAAATATATGCAGCAATATTCTCTATTCAGGCAACAACAGGCATCAAAAATATTAGGCGTCACGCGTATCTTGAGTACAAAATTATCATATCTCGAGTCACAGAAAAGAGAAAAAATGTCCTTATTGAAGAATAAAGAAAGCGAAAAACTTATTTTATTCAGCGAAAAAGAAGAGCAAAACTACAATATCAATCAACTTAGCCAGAAAGAAAAGATGCTTCTAAAAACTTTACGCAATAATGAACAGGCAGTTCAGGCATTACAAAATGCTATCGAACGCATTATTGCCGAAGAGTTAAAAAGAGTTACTGAAACAAAAAGAAAAATTAATACTTCTTCAAAAATCACTACTACTTCTTTAAAGGTTGAAAAAAAGAATACTGAATATGTTTACAGTCTAACTTCTGAAGAAATTAATTTATCTACCTCTTTTGAAAAGAACAAAGGCCGGTTACCATGGCCTGTGGAAAAAGGAACAATCACTGATTATTTCGGAGAACAGCCTCATGCCGAGTTGAAAGGAATTATGATAAAAAACAATGGAGTCAATATTGAAACCAGTCAGGGAGCGAACGCTAAAGTAATTTTTGATGGTGTTGTTACCGGTATTATTTCTATACCAAGTCTTAATAATGTTGTCATTATCAGGCATGGTGATTTTCTTTCTGTATATTCAAACCTGAAGAATGTTACTATTGCTAAAGGAGATAAGGTAAAAACTTTACAGTCTTTGGGTACTATTCAAACAGATCCAACTACCAATAAGACAAAAATTCATTTTGAAATATGGAAAGGTAAAGTACTTTTAAACCCTACAGGATGGATTTCAAAATAATTTAATAAGCATGTTTATTCCCAACAAATTATACTTATTTTTGTAATAATTAAAAAAATATCAGTTATGCTGAATACAGTTTTTGCAGCTCTTCTGCCTGGTGGTGGAGAGTGGATCATCATTTTGATAATAGCCCTTCTCATTTTTGGAGGAAAGAAAATTCCTGAATTAATGCACGGAATCGGTAAAGGAATCCGTAATTTCAAAGAAGGAATGACAGGTACAGATGATCAGAAAAAAGAGGATACTAAATAAAAAAAGAGGAGTATAACTCCCCTTTTTTTATTCTTTTAATTCTGGTTTGATGATTACACCATCATATTTTTTCTCAATTCCTCCTTTGAAACTGATTACAAGAAACAGAGATCCTGAGTAATTATATTTGGTCCAATCGCCTTCTTTTCGTCCCATTACGTAAGAGCCTTCATCTTTTTTATTGCCATTATCCCAGTAATAGACATGTTTACTATTTGGTAAATTATCTATAAATCCTCCTTCGAAGAAAAGTTGTTTACTGGTTCCAGGGGTTTTGGATATATAATAAAATTTCCAGGTGCCATTTCTTAACCCTGCTTTAAAAACTCCTTCTTCTCTATACTCACCTACTTCAGAAATCCACTGACCATCTTCCAGACCTTCGATATATTCGCCCTGTCGGATTACATTTCCAAGTTCGTCATACTCTACTGTTGGTCCATCCAAAACTCCATTTAAGTAAGCTTCATCTCTTTTTAAACTGCCATCAGGATAAAACCATTTCCAGTTTCCTTCAAATTTTCCATTCTTCGAGAACTTGCCCCTCTGTTCAACTTTCCCATCGGGGTAGTAGTATATCCATTCACCAACCTGTTTGCCCTTATCATAAGCGCCTACAGCACGTAATTTGCCACTATCATAGTACTCCTTCCAACTGCCGTCTTTTACTCCGTCATCAGAAACCACACCTTCGCCAACGACTTTACCCGTTTTAAAGACATATCCCTGCACAATTTTACCGGATTGATCATATTCGCGACGTACTCCCTCCGGAACATCGCCACGGTATGTTGCCACGGTCTTAACCTGACCATTGGAATAGTAATCTGATTTAACAACAAGTTTGGAAACCTCAACAGCCTGAACCTCTTCTACATCATTAACGTATTTTTTTATGTTTAAGAGTACCGCATTTTTGTCATATTCTTTAAAATAACCGTTTTTTAAATTGTCTTTGTAACCGCCTTCTAATTTAACAATATCATTATCATAAAAGAATTTCCACTTTCCTTGTTTTTTACCGGCTTTATCGGTCTTGTTTATAAATTCACGATCTACTATAAATCCCTTTTTATATTCAGTAATTGAAATTATCGTTCCATCAGGAGCAAATTCTTTTGAAATTCCTACTTCCAATCCATTTTCAAAATTGATTACCTGCCTTATTTTTCCATCGGGATAGTAAAAATTAGTTGGTCCCTGTTTTAAATCGTCTACAAAATTTTCAGTTACTAATTCACTTTCTCTATAACTCTTTCTAAGACCATTCTTCTTGCCGGTTTTATAATTTATCTCAAGAGTAAGCTTTCCTTTTTCATCATAAAATCTCCAGATACTATCCAATTCATAATTTTTTCTGTTTCCCTCTGATTTTAATATGTTGTTTTCATAGTAAGTCTTCCAGTAGCCATCTGGCTTACTATCACGCATAATCCCTTCACTTGCAATATTCCCATTGGGATATTTAAATACATTCACACCGTTTGGTGTAACCGTATTTTGAGCTGATACAATGAAATTCCATCCAAGTATCAGTAAAAGAAGCATTTGTCTTTGCATAACAGCAATTTGTAAAGGCTTTACAATAATACTCATTTTGAAACCCTCTCACAACAAAAAAACCACTTAAATTAATTTTGCATCTCTTGAAATTTGCAACATCTTTAATATTGGATCTTTTGCTTTACGGATAATTTCATTATCCAACGTAATTTCTGGTTTCCCGGTTTCAAGACAACGGAGTAATTTTTCCATTGTATTCATTTTCATAAACGGACAGTCATTACATGCACAAGTTTCATCAGCCGGAACAATTATAAATTGTTTTTCAGGACAGTCTTTCTTCATCTGATGCAATATTCCAGTTTCCGTTGCAACAATATATTTCTTTCCCGAATCTTTTTTTACAAATTCAATCAGTGATGTAGTAGATCCAATAAAATCAGCAATAGCTAAAATAGGTCCCTGACACTCAGGATGCGCTATTATTTTGGCATCATTATTTTCCAGTTTTAATTCTATAACTTTTTTAACACTCAACTGATTATGAACATGACAACTTCCATCCCAAAGAACCATATTTCTCCCTGTTATGTTGTTAACATAATTTCCAAGGTTCTTATCCGGGGCAAATATTAATTTTTCATCTTTCGAAAATGATTCAACAATTTTCAATGCATTACTTGATGTACAAATCACATCGGACAATGCTTTCACTTCTGCTGAACAATTTATGTACGAAATAACTTTATGTTCAGGGTATTGTGATTTAAAAAGTTTAAAAGCAGGAGCAGGGCAGGAATCTGCCAATGAACATCCGGCTTCCATATCTGGCAATAAAACAATTTTATCAGGATTCAGAATCTTGGCAGTTTCTGCCATAAAATGAACTCCTGCAAATACAATAATTTCTGCATCAGTCTTTTCAGCATTTTGTGCTAGCCCCAAACTGTCACCTACAAAATCGGCTATATCCTGAATTTCCGGAATTTGATAAAAGTGAGCCAAAATTACTGCATTCTTTTGCTTCTTCAACTCTTTTATTTTTCCGGCAATAATCTCATTATTCATTTTAATTACTCTTTATATAATTATTTTATAAATATTTTTAATGTAATAAATGTGGTGTTGATTAGGTTGATAATTTTTTAATATATTTTTTGTTTTTTAAGTTTTCAACAATCGGTAAACACTTTGTTAATAATT
>Ga0209538_1000556_pt1 | contig 21451 bp, 22 predicted proteins | sample BarGraNGADG00211_2_FD_184492 | JGI IMG/M metagenome (GOLD analysis project Ga0209538, IMG submission 184492) | Arctic peat soil microbial communities from Barrow, Alaska - Barrow Graham LP Ref core NGADG0004-211 (SPAdes) (version 2) | ecosystem: Environmental > Terrestrial > Soil > Wetlands >... | reverse complement strand
CTGCAGTGGTTCGTGCAGGGCGTCATCGGCGACATCCCAAAAAGCGGTTCATAGAGAGCAGTCATGGCTCCCCGGCGCAATGCCGGGGAGCCATTCTTGTTCTGTGGAGGAAAAGATGGAAGGGCAGGAACAACTCATGCTCGTCATGAGCAACATCACCAAGCGCTTTCCGGGCATCGTGGCTAATGACCACGTGAACTTCGCATTGCGGAAGGGCGAGATCCATGCGCTGCTTGGTGAGAATGGAGCCGGCAAGTCAACGCTCATGAACGTTCTCGATGGCATCTACTATCCCGACGAGGGCGAGATCGTCATCGAGGGGAAACGCGTCGATCTGCGCTCGCCGCTTGATTCCATGAAGCATGGTATTGGGATGATTCATCAGCATTTCATGCTGGTCGATTCTCTCTCTGTCATCGAGAATGTCATCCTGGGGCTGGAGTCTCAGGGTTTTTACATAGACAAGAAGTCCGTGGCTGGCCGAATTGAGGCCATAGCGAAGAAGTACAGTTTCCGCGTCGACCCGTATGCCAAGATCTGGCAGTTGTCCGTGGGCGAACAACAGCGTGTCGAGATCATCAAGACACTGTTCAAGGGCGCGCGCATTCTGATCCTGGATGAGCCGACTGCTGTACTGACGCCGCAGGAGTCCGACGAACTGTTCGGCATCCTCCGGGAGATGAAGTCGGAGGGCAAATCCATCATCTTCATCAGCCACAAGCTCAACGAGGTCATGTCCGTTTCCGACCGCGTCACAGTGCTGAGGAAGGGACGGCTCGTGGGTACGGTCGATACGGTTTCTATCACAGAGCGCGAACTCGCAAAGATGATGATCGGGCGCGACGTCCTGTTCCGCCTGGAACGCAAGGACATCGAACAGGGCCGGGAGGTCCTTAAGGTCGAAGACGCACAGGCCTACAATGACCGTGGCATCATGGCGCTCAACAAGCTGAGCATTACCGTCCACGGGGGCGAGATCATGGGTGTTGCCGGTGTCGCCGGCAACGGGCAGGTCCAGCTGGCGGAATGTATCACGGGACTGCGCCACCTCGTCGGTGGACACGTCACAGTCGAGGGCATCGATGTGACCAACGCGACTCCATGCACGCTGACATCCGCAGGGGTGAACTACATACCGGCCGATCGACTTGGCGTGGGACTCGTGCCCAATCTCTCCACCATTGAGAACGCCATGCTGCGGAAATACAGGCAGGAACCAATGCGCAAGGGTGCATTTATTGACTACGGTGCCGCCTGCACGTATGCCGATGGACTTATCGAGAAGTTCGACATTGCCGTGCCGCTGAGGAACGCGCCGGTCAAGGTGCTTTCCGGCGGGAACATGCAGAAGTTGCTGCTTGCCCGCGAGATCGAGGAGAACCCGAGGCTCCTGATTGCAGAACACCCGACCCGCGGCCTCGATGTGGGCGCTACCGAGTTCGTACGCAAGACGCTACTGGAACAGCGCGACAATGGGGTGGCCGTACTGCTCATCAGCGAGGATCTGGATGAGATTCTCATGGTTGCAGACCGGGTCGCGGTGATATACGAGGGGCGCATCGTCGGTATCGTCGACGCGCACCACGTGGACATTGCACAGATCGGTCTGATGATGGCAGGCGCCGTGGGCGCCAAAGCTTGATCGGAAAAGGGGTCTGAGATGCTGCGATTCGAGAAACGCGACAAGACGCCGGTACGGCTTCGCGTCATAGTACCTGTCTGCTCGGTCCTGCTCGGTCTCCTCGTGGGGTCTGTCGTCATGCTGTTTGCCCGTGTCAACCCGCTAAGAGCCTATGGAGCCATCGTCAAGGGAGCGTTCGGGTCAGCCTACACCTTCTCGGAGACCCTGGCTATCGCGGTTCCCCTTATCCTGATCTCCTCCGGGCTGTGCCTGGTCTACCGCATGAAGTTCTTCAACATCGGGGCAAAGGGTCAGTACATCATCGGGGCCATCTGTGGGTCCTACCTGGCGCTGTTTGGCCCGGCGACGATGTCCCGGCCGCTGCTGCTGACACTGATGATGGTGCTCGGTACCCTTGGAGGAGCGCTGTGGGCTATCATCCCCGCACTTCTCAAGGTGTACTGGAATGTCAACGAAGTCATCGCGACACTTCTGCTCAACTACATCGCCTCGTACATTCTGTGGTTCTTCATGTATGGCACATGGGGAACCCGCGGATTTCCACTCTCCAAGAACTTTGCCCTCAATGCCCAGCTTCCGCGTATCCTCCCGGCTCCTTCGCGGCTCCACATCGGGCTGTTCTTCGGACTGGCTGCCGCGGTGATCGTCTGGATCATCATCCGGAAGACGCGCTTCGGGTATGAGACCAGAGTCCTGGGCGACAACGAGCGCGCAGCCAGATACGCCGGCATCAATGTGTTCAAGACGGTCATCATCGCAGCAATCATCTCAGGAGGACTTGCTGGCCTGGCCGGCATCGCACACACCTCAGCCGTGCTGCGTATCCTGCAACTCGAGATCAACTCAGACTATGGGTACACCGCCATCATCGCCGCCTGGCTGGCAGGGCTCGACCCGCTGGTCGCCGTCGGGATCTCGGTGCTCCTGGCGGCTCTCGAAGCCGGCGGCTATCAGATCCAGATCGTCATGCGGGTGCCCTTTGGCATCGTCGGCGTGATCGAGAGCTCGATCCTCTTCTGCCTGCTGGCAGGTGAGATCGTCACACACTACCGCATAACCCTGACGAGGAGGCTGAGTACGCCCCTCGCCTTAGACGAAAGAGCTCGGGGGGCCGCATGAATCCTACCTTTGGCAGCATCCTGATCAAGGTTCTCGCAGGAGCCATCCAGTCTGGGACGATTCTTCTGCTTCCTACGCTGGGTGAAGTCCTGACGGAGCGCAGCGGCGTGCTGAATCTCGGGCTCGAGGGACTGATGCTGATTGGCGCGTTCTTCGGGTTCCTCGGAGCCATGAAGACCGGCAATCCCTATGTCGGCTTGCTGCTGGGCATGGTGGCAGCAGCAGCGGCGGCGGCCATCCATGCCTTCATCTGTGTGACTCTGCGTGGCAACCAGACAGTCACCGGCCTCGCGCTCGCCATCTTCGGGACGGGCCTCACCAGTTTCTATGGCGACAGGTGGGTCTCTCAGCGTCTCACGACCCCCATCAAGCCCATGGCTATTCCCGGGCTGTCACAGATCCCGGTCGTCGGCCCGATTCTCTTCAGCCAGGACCTGATCGTTTATGCCGGCTACATCCTGGTAGCTCTATTCTGGTTCCTGCTGTTCAAGACGAAGGTCGGTGTCAACCTGAGGGCGGTCGGCGAAAACGCGAAGGCTGCAGATGCCATGGGCGTCAACGTCGTGGGCACGCGCTACTTCTGGACCATCCTGGGAGGAGCGCTTGCGGGTGCGGGAGGAGCGTACATCACGTGCTGCATCCACCCGTACTGGCTCAATGGCATCACCTCCGGCAAGGGATGGATTGCCGTTGCTCTCGTCGTCTTTGCCATGTGGAATCCCTTCAACGCTCTCGTCGGAGCGTTCCTGTTCGGGGGCATCGAGGCTATGCAGCTTCAGCTTCAGGCGGGGGGCACCTACATCAACAGTGCTCTCCTGTCGATGCTGCCCTACATAACGACGTTCGTGGTCATCATCGTTGCAACCCTCATCGTCCGTGTGCGTCACGTCGGGACGCCAAAGGAACTGGGGATACCCTACGCACGCGAGGAGAAGTAGAGGGCGTCTCCGAACCTGAGAGGTCAGGATCCATGCGAACCGGCAGCCCATTGCGGCTGCCGGTTCTGTTTATCCAGGGACGCCCTGCCGCTACTTCAGAAGGACGGCGACCAGGAGCTTGATGCAGCCTTCGACGTCCCCGAGGTCGACCATTTCGCTGGCGCTATGGACATAGCGGTCGGGAATGCTGATGACGCCGGCAGGGACGCCACTGGCGTTGGTCTGGATGGAAGCTGCGTCGGTCGTGCCACCCTGGAGGACCTCGAGCTGGAACGGGATGCCATGCTTCTTTGCCGTCTCGATGAGCAGGTCACGGACGGCAGGCGTCGCGACCATCCCGGCGTCCTTGACCTTGATGGCGGGTCCCTTGCCCAGGCCGATGTCCAGAACGTAGCTTTCCGGAGTATCACCCCAGGCAGTGACGTCCAGAGCGATGGCGAGATCCGGCTGGACGCCCCATGCGCCGACCTTGGCCCCCTTGATGCCGATCTCTTCCTGCACGCTGAACATGGCATATGTCTCGTAGTTCAGCTCCTTCCCTACTGCGGCCTTGAGGGCCTCGATGAGGACATAGCAGCCAATTCGGTCGTCGAGTGCCGCAGAGGTCACGCGGTTACCTACCTGCACACAGTCGCCCGCGTAGACTGCGAAATCGCCGATGGCGACATGCAGGAGGGCGTCATCCTTCGATGCTGCGCCGATGTCAAGGAACAGCTTTTCCAGAGTCAGATGCTCAAGCGTCTTGCGTTCCTTGCTTTCCACGGCTGCAACGCCGACGGTCCCGTTTGCGAAGACGAAGCGGTGCCCCAGGACCTTATATGGGTCAAGCCCGCCGACCGCGCCGAAGCGAAGGAATCCGTCCTTATCAATGTGAGTGACGATGATGCCGATCTGGTCCATGTGGGCGGATAGCAGCAACTTCGGCTTCCCTGAGGCGGGGATGCAATAGATCAGATTCCCGAGCGCGTCCACCCTGCAATCCACATGCAGGGAATCGAGTTCGCGCATGATGACGCCGCGAATGCTCTCTTCGTAGCTGGTTGGTCCCCAGGTCTGTGTCAAGGTGCGGATAAGTTCGTTCATCTAGTCCTCCGTGGTGGCAAGTTGTGCCAGGAACTTTGAAAGAAGTGATACCGTGTTCTCGTAGTCGCAGACCTTGATGAGCGACACGGGAGAGTGAATGTACCGCGCAGGAACGGCGACTGCCAGTGCCCGCACACCCGTCTTGGCGAGCTGGATGCTGCCAGCGTCCGTGCCGCCTGCCGGCATGCGCTTGAACTGCCAGGGAAGCCCGTTCGCCTTCGCGACCTCGATCAACTGGTTGCGAAGCCGGTGGTCCGTGATCATACCGCCGTCCTTGATGGTGAGGACGGTGCCGGCGCCCAGGCTGGTGACCTCCTGGTAGTCCTTGACCTCGCCGATGTCGGCGGCAATGGTGCCCTCGACGGTGATGCTGATGTCAGGCGGGTATCGCCACGCTCCGACCATGGCTCCCTTTGTTCCCACTTCTTCCTGTGCCGAGAACATTCCGATGACAGAGAAAGGCCAATCCATCTTGAGCAGCTCGACCACGATGGCGCAACCGACGCGGTCATCAAACGCCTTGCCAACCAGATACCCGTCGCCGAATGTTCCGAACGCCGTGTCGAACGTGATCTGATCACCGACGGCTACCTTGCCCGCCAACTCCTTGTCGGACTTGGCGCCGACATCGACGACGATGTCGTCCGCTTTGACAACGGTGGTCTCGGTTTCTTCGTGGGTGGACAGATGCACGGCCTTTATGGCTGTCACGCCGGGAAGGCGGTCCTTGCCGACCAGCACCTTCTTGCCCAGCAGCAGCCGGTCGTCGATGCCGCCGGCCTTGCCGATGTGGAGGTATCCTTCTTTGGTGATGCGGGTGACGTACAGCCCGACCTCGTCCATGTGGGCGTTCAGCATGACGTTGGGTCCCGGCTTGTCCATGCCTTTGAGCGCAAACAGGTTCTTGATGGAATCGCGCTCGAACCGGTCGACGTGACCCTCAAGCTCGGTTCTGAGGATTGCTGCGACCTCGTCTTCGTGCCCCGAAATGCCCCGTGCTTCGGTGAGCTTCTTCAGCAGCTCAATGCGTGTCTGTTCCATACAACTCTCCTATGAACGCTGCGTCGAAGCCCTTCGCGACCTCGGCAATGAGTCTCGCTGTCCTGTCGACATCAACCTGGTCGGCGGTCTCGACGGGGGAGTGCATGTAGCGAAGCGGAATGCTCAGGACGCCGGTGGCGATACCGGAGCCGACAAGCTGCAACGCGTCTGCATCAGTGCCGGAATATGACATGCAGGGTTCTTCGCTGGTGGGGATCTCGACCGCCTTGGCTCTTCTGCGAATAAGTTCGAGGACATGGTCATTGGCGACAGGGCCAACAGCGACGCCTGGACCACCGCCGAGCGGGATGGTCTTGTGCTCAGGAACACCGTCGGTGTCGGCATGCGTGACGTCGACGGCGATACCGACATCGGGGTGCGCGAAGTAGCCGCTGGTCCAGGCACCGTTCCCGGTTATTTCCTCCTGGACGGTGAAGGCCATGACGACGTCATATGGCAACGTCATATCCTTGAGTAGTTCGAGGGCCTCCACCAGGGCCACGCCACAGAGGCGGTCGTCCTGGGTCTTTCCTGCGAAGCGCTCGTTCATAAGCTTGCTGATGCCGGCCGTGAACGTGACGGTGGAACCGATGGGGACCATTGTGAGGACCCGCTCACGTGGGAGTCCGACATCGATCCAGAGTTCATCTGGGGCAACTGGCTTGTCCATTTCGTCGTGTGACATGACGTGGACTGGCTTGAGTCCGATGATGCCGGGCAGAGGCTCTGTGCCATGGACGACGACCTGCAGTCCCGGCCAGACGCGCCCGTCGATCGAGCGGCAATGGATGCCGAGAAAACCCTTGTCATTGATCCTTGTCACCCAAGCGCCTACCTCATCGAGATGTGCGGCGAAGAGGATGGAGTGTTCACTTGAGCGACCCTTGCGGACAGCGATGAGATTGCCGAGGGGTGTGTCGTGAATCTCGTCGGCGATGCCGTCGAGTGCGCTACGCAGGATGTCATGGAGGCAGCGTTCGTCTCCCGAAACCGCATAGGCGCTTGTCAACTGCTCTACAAGCTTGTGCATGTTCGTCTCCTTTCCTGTGACCAGACTATTGTACGACAAACGAACAGAACGTCAAAGCCGGCTTCGTGGGACAGCTTGACCACGCCGTTCGCAGCACTAGAATGGACTGCAATGAGGAGACGGATGGACACGATACCGCACGATAACCTTCGCAATCGGCACGTTGCGACGGTCGTGGCTGCACTTATTCTCAGTGCCACCATGTTCGCCTCGGCATTCATCATGGCACGTTTTCCGTCGGCAGTCGCGCCCGTCGTTCAGACAGACGTGACGATGACGAAGGCGGATCGAGTGCTGGTCGTATCTCCTCATCCAGACGACGAGTCCATCGCGTGCTCGGGTCTCATCCAGCACGCTCTCGAGGCAGGAGCACAGGTCCGAGTGCTGTGGATGACAGCGGGCGATCACAATATTGTGGGTCCGCCGCTGTTCTGGAAGAGAGCGGCAGTCACACCTGCGCAGTTTCGGGACATCGGCCACAAAAGAATGCAGGAGGCGATGGCTGCAGCACATGTGCTCGGTCTGAGCCTGGAGGATCTTGTCTTTCTCGGGTACCCTGACGCGGGACTGTCGGACATCTTCATGAATGTATGGACATCGAAGCCATATCGGAGCGGCCTCACAAACACAACGTCGGTTCCGTACGCGGAATCCGCAGTCGCCGGCCAGCCACAGACGGCCATGAACCTCCTGACCGATCTGGAGCAGATCATGACGTCGTTCCGGCCGACGATTGTCGCCTATCCGAACCTGATCGACGACCATCCCGACCACCAGGCGACTGGGCTGTTCGTCACTGCTGCTCTCGCCGACCTGCACCTCTCTCCGCAGCGTCTGGAGTATGTCGTCCACGTCAAGGGGTGGCCGAGGCCCCTGCGATACGCGCCGTTTGTCGATGCCTATGCTCCTCCGGCTGCACGGATCCTGGGTCTGCGTCAGGAGGTCGTCCATCTTACTCCGCAGGAGGTCGGTATCAAGACGCGGGCGATCCAGGCGCACGCCTCGGAGCTGCTTCCGCTCGCGACCCTGGTCGCATTTGCCCGCCGGACCGAGGTGTTTCTGGCTCCTGCGGACCTGAATGATCGCACAGATGCAGTCCGGACGGCCCAGTTCTTTTTCCCCGTCAGCCGCGTTGGTGACGGGGATCGCCCCGTCATTCGGACGTTCTCCACTGTGGAGGGCGGTGGCGGTCTCCAACTCTCGCTGGAAATGGGTGGCGTACTCAATCGGCTCGAGGAGATGGAGCTGTTCCTGTTTCCAGTCCCGGCGGGCGGTGGCTTTGGCTCAGCGCCGAAACTGCACGTGGTCTACCACGGAGGCGCAGCGAGCGCAGAGGTGTCAGATCTGGGGCATCCGACTGCGAAACAGGTGACTGCCAGAGTCAGCCATGACGGGACAACGATCAGTCTGACGTTCGACGATGCATTGACAGGTGGTCGACCTCAAGGATTTTTCCTCCGTATCGAGAAAGGACCGGGGCGCGTTGATCTCACGCGCAGCAGAACTGTCTGGATCGGCATTGCATCAGCCCTTCCGTGAGAGAAGCGGCGGCCCGACAACGATGAAGCGGCGCTTGCGCGCCGCTTCTGTTTTTCTATGTCGGAGAATACTACTTTTTGGCGATGGCGTCCTTCAGAGCCTTGCCGGGCTTGAAGAAGGGGGCCTTCTTTTTCGGAATAGTGATGGCCTTGAGGGTCTTGGGGTTGACGCCCTTGCGAGCCTTGCGCTCCTTGACGCCGAAGGTGCCGAACCCAACGAGTGCGACCTTGTCGTTCTTCTTCATGGCTTCCTTGACGGCATCCATGAACGCATTAACCATGACCTCGGATTCCTTCTTGGTCATCTTCGTCATGTCAGCAATTCTGGCTACAAGTTCTCCCTTGTTCATGCGATCTCCTTTCTTGTCTTTTATCGCGCTTTTCCCCGCGACTGGGAAGGTACGCACGTAGTATAGCACATTTTGGCAAAATCGGGTAGCGTTATAGTCGCTTTTCATCGGAGATGACAGCGAAACGCGCCTGTGATGGGGCATCACCGTGTGGTGATACGCAGTCCTGGACAGCAGTTGGTGGATGTGACGGGAAAGTTGCCCCTCATGCCGGATAAACCGAATCTCCCACCGGATTCTTCAAGATTGACCAAGGAAAGTTGAGAGAACGAAAGGTCAGACATCCTGAAATTGATTGTGTCGGGTCGGACCGGGGACCCCTCAGGGTTGTTTGTGCGTGATGACGCAAGGACGACAAAGACATAGCGACCACTCATGGGAGCGCCAGCCACACATGGTGGCTGGATGGTGCTCCCAGGCATGCTGACGGTCCGGCTGCGAAGCATTGACATCGCAAGCGCCCTGTTGTGTGTATACTATGCATGAGAACTTGTCCACATCGTATCGGGAGGTATGTATGGCGATAGATGAGAAGCTTGCAGAGCTGGGTATCATGTTGCCACAGGCGACGGCGCCCGTTGGCAGTTACGTTCCGGTCAAGATCACGGGCAACCTTGCGTTCGTGTCGGGAATGTTGCCGAGCGAGGGCGGTCATGTCAAACAGACCGGGCGCGTTGGAGAAAGCGTCACGACTCAGGAAGCCTATGATCTTGCTCGCATCTGCGCCATCAACGGTCTCGCTGCCCTGAAGAGCGCAATTGGCACGCTGGACCGTGTCAAGGGCATCGCGATGGTGCAGGGATTCGTACAGGGGGCTCCGGACTATGTGGAAGTGCCCAAGGTGATCAATGGGGCTTCCGACCTGCTTGTCGCGCTCTTTGGCGATGCCGGTCGCCATGCGCGCTTCGCCGTCGGTGTTGCATCCCTTCCCATGAATGCGCCGGTCGAGGTTGCGTTCGTCGCGGAGATCATGCCCTGACATTCGCCTGGGATCATTGACACTCGGGAGCCTTCGTTGAAGCGACGCCCGGTATTATTATTAGTGAGCCTGTTCAGGGGGTAGCCACAATGACCAATGAGGTACGTGTTGTCATGAAGGTCAATGGCACAGCTTATCATGTCACGACACAGACCTGCAGGACGCTCGCCGAAGTTCTGCGGGAGGACCTGGGGCTTCTCGGGACCAAGATTGGCTGCAACAAGGGCGAGTGTGGTGCTTGTACGGTCATCATGAACGGCCGTTCGGTCACCAGCTGCCTTGTGCTGGCGGTGCAGGCGGAAGGATCGACCATCACGACGATCGAGGGACTGTCGGAGGGCGGCAAGCCATCGATGCTCGAGCAGGCGTTCGTCGACGAGGGAGCTGTCCAGTGTGGTTTCTGCACACCGGGGATGGTGATGTCCGCAGAGGCGCTGCTCGCCCTGAACCCTCACCCATCGGAAGCAGAGATAAAGACTGCCCTGGAGGGGAATCTTTGCCGTTGCACGGGCTATAGGAAGATCGTTGCTGCGGTGCAGAAGGCAAGTCAGAGCCGCGAATGACTGCAGCAGTCGTTCTGGCGGCTGGACATGCCGGCAGGATGGGCTCAAACAAGCTGACATTGCCGCTTGGCCCTGGGACAGTTGTCGGTCGCGTTGTTGCGACTGCTCTCGCCGCCTGTGACAGGGTCATTGTGGTCATTGGGCTGCACGATCAGGGGACGAGGACTGCTGTGGAAGAGGCAGCAATAGTTCTTGGCGCCGAAGGACGGCTCGATGTGGTCGAGGGCGTACCCTATGATCCAGGCATGTTTATCTCGGTTCAGGCGGGGCTGCGACGGGTCACGGGCGCCGATGTGGTCCTCATCTTCCCCGGGGACATCCCCCTTATCCTGCTCGAAACTGCAATTGCTGTGAGAGATGCGGTATCGACGGACCTGGCCGACGTAGCTGTTCCGTCGTGCGGTGGACGGCAAGGCCATCCTGTTGCAATCAGCACGCGGTGTGTCCCAGAACTGCTTGCCATGTCGGAGCGCTCCACGTTGAGGCAGTTCATGACGGTACATGCGTCCACCACGAAGCTGGTTCCCGTCGACGACCGTGGCATGCTGCTGGACATAGATACCCCTGACGAGTATGACCGTGTCCTCGAGTGTCTCAAACCTGTGGGAACGTCCACCAAGGAGGTCTGATGGATTCCATCTATCAATATGTTGCGAAGCTCGAACAGGAGGGCCGTGAGTTCGCCATCTGCACGGTCATCGACGCCCAGGGTTCTTCTCCTGGGCGCACCAGCTTCAAGATGGTCGTCCTGCCCGACGGCAGCCAGCATGGGACCGTCGGTGGTGGCAAGCTGGAAATGACTGTTCTGGGGGCAGCTCGCGATGCCATTGCCGAAGGAAAGTCGCACGTCGTCACGTTCGATCTGAGCCAGAATGGCAAGGACAGCCTCGGGATGCTGTGCGGCGGTCAGGTCACGCTGTACATCGAATACGTCGGCAGTCGTCCGCTGCTGTATATCTACGGCGCCGGGCACGTCGGCCGTTTTCTGGCGACATTTGCGTCTCTTGTCGGTTTCGAAGTAACTGTTCTGGACGATCGGCCGGAGTTTGCCACCCCTGGTCATATCCCCGACGCACACCACTTTCTGACTGGCGAGTTCGTAGAACTGGTTCAGATGACCACGTATGGTCCGCAAGGGTATCATGTCATTCTTACGGACAAGCACGTGAGCGACGAGCGAGTGCTGCAGGCACTTCTGGAGCGCAAGCTGGACAACCGTTACATCGGGATGATCGGTTCCCGGTCGAAGACGCTTGAGGTCTTCCGCCGCCTCATGGCCGCAGGAGTAGGCAGGGAAGACCTTGCGCGCGTGTATGCCCCAGTTGGCATAGACCACGGCGGCCAGACTGCCGAGGAGATAGCTCTTGCCATCTGTGCTGAACTCGTGGCCGTGCGTCACGATCACACCCTGACTGATTCGATGAAGAACAGGGCGAACATCATTGGACTTCTGGAGAGCAAACCATGATCAAGGAACTCGAGTACCACGCAGCACACGACCTGAAGGAAGCACTGAAACTGGCGGAGCAGTTCGGGTCACGCAAGCGCTTCCTGTCCGGGGGCACGGACGTGGCGGTGAGACTCAAGGAAGGACTTATCAGGGAGGACATCATCCTCGACCTCTCCCACGTGACGGAACTCCGCTTCGTGCGTGAGAAGTCAGGCGTCGTCCATGTCGGTGCCTGTGCCACCCATGCGGACCTCAGCGCTTCCCCCATCGTGCGGCAGCACGGCTACGCCCTGGCCCTGGCGGCTTCACGGGTTGGCGGCCCCCAGATTCGCAACATGGGAACGGTCGGTGGCAACGTGGCCAACGCGTCTCCCGCAGGTGACACGATCCCGGCGCTCATCGTTCTCGATGCCGTCGTGTCTATCGCCAGCCGGACGGGCACGCGGGAGGTTCCCATCATCGACTTCTTCACGGGGCCGGGACGGTCCGTGCTTGCCGCAGAGGAACTCGTGACGGAGCTCCATTTCCCTGCGACGGGGCCAGGTGAACTGAGCGGTTTTGGCAAGCTGGGTGCACGGCAGGCGATGACGATCTCCACTGCCAACGTGGCCTTCTACTTCAGGATCGGCGACAACCGGCGCATCGTGGAGGCTCGTATCGCCTTCGGTTCGGTTGCGCCAACCGTGGTCCGGGCACACAAGACTGAGCAGATGTTCTGTCAGCTTCCTCCACTCCTTTCATGGGACGCCATTCGCGCCGCTGCCCAGATGGCCTGGAAGGAAGTAGCGCCCATCGATGACCTGAGAGCAACTGCTGTCTATCGCAAGGAAGTCGTCGTCGGGCTTCTTGCCGAGGCCGCCTACGAAGCGCTTGCCTCCTGCTGGCATGAACGTTAAGATCAAGCTCTTTCAGGACTACAAGCAGTACCACGACACGTCCGAATACGAGCTGGAACTCCCTGCAGGAACGACAGCCGGGGAGATCGTGAGACAGCTTGGTATCAAGGGCCCGGAACTGGCGTACCTCATCCTCATTCTGAAGGGCAAGCGCGCGTATGACGAGTATGTCCTTCAGGACGGCGACGAGCTGGTGTTTGCAGCCCCTATCGGTGGTGGTTGAACGTGAAAGGAGCGATGTGATGGATGATATCCGTTTCGAGCAGATCGCCAGGGTCGACGCACAGGGCAAGGCGTGCGGCACGACGGCGTACATGTCCGACCTCTCATTTCCGGGGATGCTGTATGCGTGGTTTGTGCGCAGCAAGTACCCTCATGCCCTCATCAAAAGTGTCGATATCAGCAAGGCGATGGCGCTGGAAGGTGTCGTCACCGTGCTGACGGCGGCAGACGTGACCGGGTTCAACGGGTTCGGGATCGTCGTTCCCGACATGCCGGTCATCTGTGGGGACAAGGTACGGTACATGGGGGATACCGTGGCGCTGGTGGCTGCCACGACCGAGCACATCGCCGAACAGGCGGCGGCTCTGGTCGACGTGGACTACGAAGTCCTGCCGGTCGTCGACGACCCCATCGAGGCGCTGAAGCCTGATGCTCCCAAGGTCCATGACAAGGGCAACGTTTGCCTGCACACCCTCATCACGAAGGGCGACATGGAGCAGGGACTCCGCGAAGCGGACGTGGTCATCGAGCACGAATACCGGACACCACGTCAGGCCCATACGCCGCTGGAGACCGAATCTGGTGTGGCCGTTCCTGAAGCCGACGGTTCGCTGTCGATGTATGCAGGTTCTCAGTATGCGTTCCGGGACCAGCTGCAGCTTGCCCGTATCCTGGGGATGAACCCCCGGATGATTCATGTCTACAGCAACCCAGTGGGTGGCGGTTTCGGAGGCAAGGACGAACTGACCATTCAGGGTGGCATTGCCCTGCTTGCCATGAAAACGGGCAAGCCCGTCAAGGTCTTCCTGTCGCGTGAGGAGTCGCTTGTTTCCGGCTGGAAACGCCATCCGTTCATCGTACGCATGAGAACTGGTTTCAAGAGCGACGGTACGATGCTTGCCAACGACGTCACCTGCTACGAAGACAAGGGTGCCTACTCGTCGCTTGGCGGCCCCATTCTCAACCTGGCGCTCGAACATGCTTCGTCCTTGTACCGCGTCCCCAACACACGCCATGAGGGCTGGGCCGTGTTCACAAACAACAGTGTCTGCGGCGCGTTCCGTGGTTTCGGCGTTCCGCAGGTCCTGTTTGCGCTGGAATCGAACATGGATGAGGCGGCGGAGAAGCTGGGGCTGGATCCGGTCACGATACGGAGGAAGAACGTCCTGCGCCAGGGCGAGGTTTCCCCTATCGGCCATACCCTGCGCACAGGTGTTTCCATGGACCTGGTCCTGGACGCCATTGAAAAGTCGGACCTGTGGCAGCACCGCGAGGAGTACAAGAAAACGGACAAGCCATGGCTCCGGCGCGGGGTCGCCCTGGCCCTGGCTCCGCAGGGAGCAGGACTCGGGGTTGGGATTCCCGACTATGGGGGTGCCTACATCGATCTCGACCGGGACGGGAACTTCACGCTGCGTATTGGTCTCGTAGAATACGGGCAGGGTACACATACCGGGTTCACACAGATGGCTGCAGGTCTGCTGCACGTCGATCCGTCACGGGTCCGCATTGTGGCGGGTCAGACCGAAGGTTCGGTCGACGCGGGGCCCGCTACTGCTTCTCGCTCGATGTACACGGCCTCGAACGCCATTGCAGCAGCTTTCCATGACCTCAGTGCAAAGGTGGCGGGCGCGCTCGATGCGAAGTATCACACTGGAGCGGATGCGGTCTGCGAAGCGAGGGACGGCGGCATGACGACCCCGGTGGGCTTCCGGACATACGAGGAACTGGCTCAGGAGTTTTCGCAGGAATCGCCGTTGCGCGGGGAAGGTTACTTCGTGTGGCCGACCGCCGACCGAGAGATCCCCGGAGCTGCCGGGCTGCCACACTGGATCTACAGCTTCGCCGCCCAGGCGGCTTTAGTCGAAGTCAACACCCTGACCGGCGAAACCCACCTGCTCAAGGTCGCGACCGCCCTGGATACAGGACGCACAGTCAACCTGCAGCAGGTCGAGGGGCAGATCGACGGCGGCGTTGCGCAGGGCGAGGGGTTCGCCTTGTTCGAGGACACGCTGATCGCAAAGGGGCAGGTGCGCACGAAGAACTTCTCCACCTACATCATCCCGACCGTCCAGGATGTGCCCGAGCACGAGTATATCATCCTGGAAAATCCCGAGGGAAGCAGTGCCCTTGGGGTGCGAGGTATTGGCGAAGTGGTGATGGTCCCCATCATTCCTGCTGTTGCCCTGGCGATCCACGACGCCACGGGTGTCTGGGTGCGTCAGTTGCCTGCGACGCCCGAGCGCGTCTATCGGCTGTTGCATCCCGACGTCCAGTAGCCGGATCTAATGTTCAGAATGCCCTCGCCGGTTTTCCTGTTTTGGCGGGGGCGCTTCTTATATCGTCTTGTCAGGAACTCGTGCCACGGCAGAGTAGTCTAACTAGCGAGTCTGTGTGTCCAGGAGGTTTATGGTATATTGTGAATAAATTGTGAAGCTAGACTATCGGTCAAACGACGAGATTCGCGTTGTATAGATGAAGGCGATTCTCCTTGTTTTCGGATTGCAGGATGATCTGCTGCTGTCACGCGCTATGTAGCAACTAGGAGGGGATTAATGAAGAAAGCTTCTGTACTTCTCTTGATCATCGTTTCATTGCTGGCGACTTCGTTCACAGGAATCGGCCGAATTTCCACGGCAAGTGCTCTGACTGCTCCGACAGTCACGCTGAGTACATACCAAATTGGAGCCGCGGCCACATACACGATTCACTTCACCACTGCACTAGCTCTGTCTCCAGGCCAGCTGATCACGATAACTCTTCCACCGGGAACAACTGTGCCAGAGGGAACGCTGACTTCATGGGTTACCGTGAATTCGCCATCCCAAAACGTGACTTTGACCGGGGCGACTGGTAGTGCTGGTTCTGCAACCGTCGTTATCACTGTTGGCGCCGCCGTTGCCGCGGGAGGAGTCACTGTTCGTATTGACGTCCTCGCCGGCATCAAGAATCCGTCAAGTACAGGATCATATACGTTGCAGGCATCTACGAGCACTGAGACAACGTCCGTCACCAGTGCCGGCTATACAATTGTGAACCTGCCTCGGACGCTTATCATTGTCTTACCCACCAACCCGGACGGACTAGCGTTGTTCTACAAGACACGTCCGACCATTATTCTTACGGCGACCAGTTCAATAGACCCGGCGCCTGTCGTCTACTATTCCATCAACGGCGGCACCCAACAGGTCTATGCAGCTCCATTCCAGCTCCCGGACGGCAACGTGACACTCACGTACCACGCGCGTGACCGTCAGGGCAACCAGGAGGACGTCCAGACCTTCACTGCCAAAGTGGACGTGACAGCCCCGATCATCACCATTACCCTCCCCACCGACGGAACAGTCACCGGACAGGCGACGATTGGTGTGCAGGGAAGGACAGAGGCAGGTGTGACGTTGACCGTAGCCGAAGCAGCAGTGCCCGTTTCGGCGCAGGGAGAGTTTCAGACCCAGGTGACGCTGAAGGCCGGACAGCAGTCTATCGTGTTCACCGCCACCGATGTGGCCGGAAACGTCGGCCAGGCACAGCTCAAGGTCACCCTTGACACAACGCCCCCAGTCCTGACGATAACGAAACCCATCATGTACTCTACTGTGCTCACGAATGTGTGTGAGGTTGCCGGCAGGACGGAGCCGGGCGCAATAGTGAGAATCGCTGGCGCTGCGGTCAGTGTGAACGCCGATGGCAGCTTCAGCTTCAACGTCATGCTGAAGGAGGGCGACAACCTCATCAATATCACGGCCACCGATGCCGCCGGCAACCAGGGCAAGACGGCTATCCCAGTAATCTACAAGGCCCGGACGGTCATCCACCTTCAGGTAGGCAACACGACCGCTTTGGTCAACAATGCCAGGAAGACGCTTGAGGCAGCTCCCGTGATTGTCGGGGGGACGACCATGGTTCCTTTGCGGTTCATCAGCGAGGCATTCGGAGCCATTGTCACGTGGGACCCTGTGTTTCAGATCATCGACATTGGACTGAGGGGTCTGTCGATCCGTCTTCAGCTCGGAACCAACTATGCATCTGTTGCAGGCAAGAAGGTCATATTGCTGGGTATCCCTGTCAGCATGAAGGGGACGACCATGGTCCCGATTCGTTTTATTGGAGAGGCATTTGGTGCCCAGGTTCTCTGGAACGCTCCTACCAAGGGCATCGACATTACGTATCCGAAGCCCTGAGTAGGGGCTGAGGGCGAAGGACTATCCACAGAGGAGGCGTGCATCATGAAACATGAGGGACTGATCGTCGGTCTGCTGGTCGTCACGGTCGTCTGTTCCGCCGCAGCGCTTGCTCTAGGCGTTGTACGCGGGCCGCGTGCGTCCAGGGTTGTCGCTGCCACCGGCACGGCCCAGAGTCGTTTGTACCAGATACCGCCCATGTGGACCTTGGTGTCCAGACGGACGCCCCAACAGTGCAGAAGGCTCAACAGGACAATGTGGCGACGATGAACGGCGTCCTGGTTGCCCTGAAGGCGGCCGGCGTCAAGAGCGAAGACATCCAGACCAGCAGTTTCTACATCAACCAGAACTTCGACTACGCAAGCGGGAAATCGGCGAAACCGACCGGGTGGCATGTCAGCAATACCGTGACCATCCGCGTCAAGCCGGACCTCGTTTCGGCCGTCATCGACGCGGTTTCAAAGGCCGGGGCGAACATCTTCAACAGTATCAGCTTCGATATCAGTAATCGGGAGGAGATGAAGGCAGGACTGATGAAGGATGCCATGGCGAACGCCCGGGCGAAAGCCCTGGGAACGCTGGAAGGCACAACACATTCCCTGGGTGACATCGTTTCGATAGCGGCAGACTGGTCTGGGCCTTCTGTGGTCTACTCTGGTCCACAGGGAATGGGGGGCGGTACAGATTTCGTCCCCGTGCAAACCGGTACCAACGTCTTGTCGGTCTCGGTATCCGTCAGTTTCGAGCTCGACTGAAGGTTTTGCTGGAATACTGTTCGTCCGTTTCGCCCCGTCGGCCATAACGACGGGGCGAAACCATGTTACTGGTGTTGCATACGTGCGGCAGGATGGTAGTATGATTTCATGTTCTTCACAATTGGGAACGGGAATCCAGTTGAATGCCACTTCTTGGCGTGATTGAACCGTACGCGCTATTCATGCTGACTTGCGGTTCACTGTCTGTTCACACAGGGCGATGACATAATCATCCATCGAGGGGTAGAATACAGCCATGAAGAAAATACTTGTCGTCGAAGACGAAGAGAACATCCGCACGCTCGAGAAGCTTTATCTGCAGAAGGAAGGCTATGAACCCATTCTGGCCGCCACCGGGCGCGAAGCATTGCGCCTGTTCGACGAGCAGAAACCTGATCTGGTGATTTTGGACCTCATGCTGCCCGAACTGACTGGCGAGGAGGTCTGTCGCGAAATCCGCAAGAAGTCGACCGTGCCGATTATCATGGTGACGGCCAAGAGTGATGAGATCCAGAAGCTTGAAGGCCTGGAGATTGGCGCAGATGACTATGTGACCAAGCCCTTCAGCCCGCGCGAGCTCATGGCCCGCATCAAGGCGGCGCTCAGGCGGTATGACTGGGAGCGTCTTGCTGACACGGCGCCGGTGGAGAAACTGGTCTTCAAGGACATCGTCGTCTATCCGGGCAAGCACCGCGTTGTGAAGGCGGGCAAGGATATCATGCTCACCCCCAAGGAATTCGAGGTGTTCACACTACTGGTCAAAGCCAACGGTGAACCCGTCTCGCGTTCCAGTCTCATCAAAGAGATCTACGGCGGCAGCGATGACGAAGTCTTCGATCGTACCATCGATGCCTACATCAAGAATATCCGCAAGAAAATCCAGGACGATCCCGGAAACCCGACGTACATCGAATCTATCTACGGAGTCGGATACCGTATCCTGGTGTAACGTGATCTGTTGAAGAAGACGTCCAGCTTCCATACCAGGCTGATCCTCAGCTATGCTGCGCTTCTGGTGCTGGTCATGGTGCTGTCGATCAGCGTAGCGGACGCTTTCTTCATACGGGCATTCAAGACCTTCCTCGCCGGTGGCTATGGGTCGCCCTTTGGCATCGACTCGATGGTCATCGAGCCGAAAAGCTACCTGCTGACTACCACGTATCTCAAGTTCCATGACATGATGCGTGTCTCTGTGTGGATCGGCGGATGTGCCGTCATGTTGATCGCGCTCGGCGTGGCGAGCTGGTTCACGCGACGCTTCTCTCAGCCCATCTCCGGGTTCGCCAGCTTCGCCGACCGCATTGGCCATGGCGACTACGACGCACAGATCTCGAACAGCCAAGGACTGCGTGAGTTTGCCGAGCTGTCCGACTCGCTCAACCACATGGCACAAGAGCTGAAGTGCCGTGACGAGGTGGAACAGGAACTCTTCTCCAACCTTTCTCACGAGCTTCGCACCCCCGTGACGGTCATCAAGGGCTACATGGAAGCTCTCGATGCTGGGCTGATCTCCAGCCCCCAGGAGCTGCATTCGGCGGCAGAGGCTATTTCCCAGGAGACGGCCAATCTCGAGATCATGATCAACGAATTGCGGCAGCTTGCCCAGATCGACAACAACGCTGTCATGCCCGAGGAGTCGAACTTCGACGTTGATGAGGTGCTGGGATATATCTGGCGAAGGTTCGCCCCCATCGCTGCGGTCCGTGGAGTTCTGCTGTCACACCAGTTCGAGGCGAACGTGAAGGTTCATCTCGACCGTCAGCTTCTGGACAGGGCAGTGGCCAATCTGCTGAGCAACGCTATCACTGCCACGCCGTCGGGACACTCAGTGACCCTCTCCAGCGCAATCGTTGGGTCGCACGGGGTCAACATCGTCGTCGAGGATACCGGGTCCGGGATTCCCGAAGAGGACCTGGCTCACGTGTTCGACCGCTTTTTCAGGGGCGACCGTTCGCGCAACAGGAGGAGCGGAGGTCTGGGCCTCGGTCTTCCCATCGCCAGGGATCTCGTAGAGATCGAAGGCGGTCGTCTCGACATCAGGAGCAGGGTAGACGTTGGCACACGCGTAACCATATCTTATCCGCGGTCTGCCATCGCACGCGACGAGTCTCTTCTGGCTTCTTGAAGTACCCGTCCGTATTGCACCTGTCGCCCGCAGGGTTAGACTGACAGCTGCGGCCCATGGCGGCCGACTTGTTCACAGGGAGTGGTCCATGGCCGGAGACAACATGTTGCACGCCGAAGTTCGTCAGACTGAAGGACTCACATTCGTGGCACGCGGTCCTTCCAATCACTGGGTTGTCTTGGATACGTCCGAATCGGGTGGCGGTCACGGGGCTGGGTCCAGCCCCATGGAAGTGCTGCTGATGGCGCTTGGTGGATGCACAGGGATGGACGTTGTGTCGATCCTCGCCAAGATGAAAGAATCGTATGCGGGATTCCGTGTCGAGATGTCCGGCGAACGCGCGGAGGAACACCCCCACCGATTCACCCGCATCTACATTGACTACTACCTGACCAGTGACAGTGTTCTAACGGACAACGTTGTCAAGGCGGTCAGGCTGTCCGCTGAGAAGTACTGCTCCGTCGGCTGGACACTGGCGCCTCGTGTCACCCTGGTCCACAGGTATCACATCATCCGTGGCACGGGCGAGGAGACCGGCGAGGTCGTCTGATCGCCCCGGTCACGCGGATACGCCTGGTTTACTCTGCCCCATGATTTGATATGATAAGGATATGGGAGCCAGAAGGCACAAGAACAAACATCAGGATCAACCCCCCGTGGTGGCGCAGGTCACCGGGTCGCGCAAGGAGGATGTTGCTGCTGCACCAAGAACCGTGGCAGCAGACACCTCCCAGGACCACACGCTCGACACGTTCTTCGATCCCGCGCATATACGTCTGAGCAGTATCATGCAGCGCCAGTCTGAGCTGGCGACGCTTGCCTGGCACTTCGCCCTTGCGTCTGTGTTCGTGCCGGTGGCCGGCATTGTCCTCGGTCTTCTCGCGGTCTTGTTCGCGCGCGAAGCTCAGGATATGTTCGATCTTGTCGGTGGAGCTGACTTCGACAGGCGCCGGGCGCACAAGTCTCTCGTCATCGGAAGCACAATGACAGGAGTCTGGCTGATCGGGACGATCGTGCTCATTGTTGTCCTCGCATCCAGGGGATTCTAGTCGAACGACGCGACACCAGTCTGCGACACCGAGCTTGGCCGGTTGTCACAGATGGCGTAGACTGCCTCAGAACTTGTAGCCGAACTGTCGCAGCAGGGCCTTTCTGTCACCCGCGTCGCCGTCGCTCTCGACGCCCTTCGGTTTCTCTCCGTCGATGACGCCCAGGATGCCGCGGCCGGCACCGTCGTCCGCAACGATCACCTGGAGTGCGTTCGCCGTGGCGGCGAAGATGCTGCAGACCTCCGGCACGGCCTTGATGGCGTTCAGGACGTTGATCGGGTAGGCGTTCCCAAGCAGCAGGACGAAGATGTGCCCTGCGCCGATGGCCAGTGCGTTATCCTGGGCCAGTGCGATCAGGTGCTCATCCGTTCCGGCGCACCGCACCAGGCAGACCCCTGATGCTTCGTTGAACGCCAGCCCGAACTTCACGCCCGGCACGGCGTTCACGACAGCCTCGTAGATGTCCTCGACACTCTTGATGAAGTGCGTC
>Ga0209538_1000552_pt1 | contig 21527 bp, 12 predicted proteins | sample BarGraNGADG00211_2_FD_184492 | JGI IMG/M metagenome (GOLD analysis project Ga0209538, IMG submission 184492) | Arctic peat soil microbial communities from Barrow, Alaska - Barrow Graham LP Ref core NGADG0004-211 (SPAdes) (version 2) | ecosystem: Environmental > Terrestrial > Soil > Wetlands >... | reverse complement strand
ATAATATGACGGATAAAGAGTTTTCAAGTCAGTTGACATGATCGGATAATCATTTTGCCAGGTCCAGTACAACGATGCTTCGACCTGAGCATACTTCATCATCCTGTGTGTTATTCTGGCAAAACGTAATGCATAATCCCAGCTTTGACACATACCCTTGATCTTGTATGCCTCGGCATCAAAGCCAAGCTCATCACACCAGACCGGCTTATTCCAGGCCTTGGCAAATGCTGCAACTCTTTCAAATTCTTTGTCAGATATTTTTTCAGACCACCAGCTGTGGAAACACAATGGACCGAGTGATTTCCAAATAGTGGAGTCGGCCATAATCATGGTAGCAAACTCTACAGTCCCTTTTGTTTGGGCAGTATCAGCGAGTAAGAATTTGGTTTTCAGACCGGCTGCTTTGAAGCGAGCCATTGCTTTTTTAATAAATGCAATGGTGGCTTGTGGCGAAAACTGAACCTGCCAGCCCCCATCCGATTCATTGAAAGAGAAATAATCTACTTCAACCCCATAATCAGTTTTAGCTTTAACCAGAAAAGCAGTCAACATGTCAATCACTTCGTCATATGATTCGGGTTTAATGACTCGTTGTTGTTTTTTTGAAGGATCGACAACGAGTTCGTTGGGAACGTCCCAAACTGAAACAATTATAGATTTAACACCAAATTCTGTTTTCATGCGTTTCATAGCATCAAACAAGGTTATAACCAAAGGTTGTTTTATGATCAATTCACCTTTAAAGTTTGCATATTCTTCGCGCCTGAATTGTAATGGCAGCGCTACTCTCACAATTCCCGGTCTGAATTCCTTTAAAGTCTGTCCTCCAATAGCATCCCAGGCACTATTGGTATAGCGTGCCATAGTGTAATTGCCGCCCACGCTTTGAATCAGTTGGCGTTTGATGTCAGGAAACACCTTGACAGAAACTTTTTCCTGTCCAAAACCAACAAAAGATAACATGATCACTCCAAGTAATAAAAAGAGTTCGGTTTTGTTTTTCATGCTATTTAGTTTTGTGTTTAAATAGAATTCAAAAATAAAATTAGTGTTTCTTCAAATATACGGTAAACTTTTAGAATTGAGCAAGTGTAAAAGAATAATGCTTTACAAATCTTGACACAACCCAACAAAAAGCCGTAACTTTGTCTCTCAACCAAAAACATGAAACGTTTTTTAAACTTTTTCAGTTAAACCCCGTTCATAATTAAACCTCAAATTTAATTTTTAAAATCAGATATGATCATGTTTTTGGAGATATTTTGAAAAACCATTATAAACTATTGAAAAGATGCTTTTTAAACTCAATAATATATCTAAACATTACGGTTCGGAATCAGAAGGAACACTCAGAAAGGTACTGGATGGACTGACACTTGAAATCAATGAAGGGGAAACTATTGCCATATTAGGTCCTTCAGGGTCAGGTAAAACAACTTTATTAAATATCATGGGAACACTGGATCGGCCTGATTCGGGAGATGTTTTTTATCGGAGTGGGAAGTTAATATCCGATGAAAATGATTTTGATGAGTTTGTTAAAAATAACACAGATGAGAGGGCGACCACAATGGTCGCCCCTACACCGCATGAGAACACACCAGAAGCAGATAAAGTATCCGGTTCAGAAAATATCTCAGCTGAAGAAAGGAAATCAGAACTACGGGCAACTGTTCCCAGACCGATTGTTAAAATGCAGAATAATACTTCAAACACTGAACCTGTTTTAACGGATGAAAACCTTACATCTTTAAAAAACGATTTGTTGCGAATGAAGTTATGGCGAATGCAAAACGCCCCTACATCCGAAGAAAATCTCGTAAACTATACTACAAAACAACTGGATACATTCCGCAATGAGAAGATCGGATTTGTATTTCAGTTGCATCATTTGTTGCCTCAGTGCACTTTGCTCGAGAATATCCTGATTCCAACACTGACTATCAATGATAAAAAAATCAAAGCAGAACGATTGGTTCGGGCTGAGGAACTCATGAAAAGAGTGGGCATCTGGGATCAACGTGATCAGATGCCTGGTCATTTGTCTGGAGGTGAATGCCAGCGTGCAGCAGTGGTCAGAGCGCTGATCAATAATCCTGGACTTTTGTTAGCAGACGAACCCACAGGGGCACTGGATGAAGACAATGTAAGCAAACTGGCTTTGTTATTACTCGAAATCAATAGGTCATATGGCGTCACATTGGTCGTAGTGACCCATTCACTGGCTCTTGCTTCAAAAATGGATACCGTTTATGAACTCAAAAACGGCAAACTCAGGTTAAAGAATTTAAAAGCATGACCTACTTTAATCTGATCAGGAAAAACCTCTTTCACTACTGGAAACGGAACCTTGCACTTGCAATGGGTGTGGCAATCAGTACAGCTGTAATTACAGGTGCATTGATGGTTGGCGATTCTGTGAAACACAATCTGAACAAAGGTGTCGATTTGCGTCTTGGTGAAGTTACGCACACTGTGATAGCAGGTGATCGTTTCTTCACTGAGAACATGGCTGCAGGCATTGAAAAAGAACTTTCAATTCCTGTTGCCCCTGTTTTGTTATTAGATGGACTTGCCATTACAGAAGGCGGAAAAAAAAGAATCAATAAAATTCAGGTTGTTGGTGTAAACAAGGAATTTGATAAGGCAGTCAACACAAGTACTGAATTTAAGAATCTTTCTGAAGATGAGGTCATCATCAGCAGTAACCTTGCTACACGACTGAATATCAAAGTGGGTAATCAGATTTTGTTGAGGATTAAAAAAGCAAGTTTGATTCCACTCAACACTCCATTCGTGTCGGATGAAGCCAATACGGTTCCGGTGATGCTGAAAGTAAAAGCAATAGCCGGTAATGATAAAATGGGACGATTCAATCTTCGGATATCGCAGTCAGCACCTTTTAATGCTTTCGTGTCAATTGATCTGCTCAACAACCTGATGAGTTTGAAGGCCAGAGCCAATGTGTTGCTTTTACAGGGTAATGCTGATTTGACTAAAGAGAAGATTGATGCAGCCATTCAGAAAAGTTGGACGCTAGCCGACATGAACCTGAATATCAAAACACTGCCTTCAACAAACACCATCCAGATTACTTCTGAAAGGGTTTTTATAGAACCTACCGTTGTTGAAGCCATTAAAAAAATTGCATCAGATAAACGATACATTATCACCTATTTTGTAAATAGTTTTTCTTTCGGAACCAATTCGACACCCTATTCATTTGTCTCTACTTTACCTGATAATCAATTCAAAGGAGATGAAATCGTCATTAACAGTTGGCTTGCAGAAGACCTGAAAGTTAAAACGGGAGATAATATTGATCTGAAGTATTTTGTTGTTGGTCCTTTAAAAGAGTTGACGGAGAAAAAAGTTTCTTTTCGGGTAAAATCTATTGTTGAAATCAATGGAGAATATGCAGACAAAGATCTGATTCCAAATCTTCCGGGCATGACAGATGCAGGGAATTGCAGGGATTGGGATACCGGGGTTCCCATCGATCTGAAGAAAATCAGACCCAAAGATGAAGACTATTGGAATAAATGGAAAGGAACACCAAAGGCATTTATTTCAGATTCGAAAGGTGTTGAGTTATGGAAGAATAGGTTTGGGACTTATACTGCGATCAGGATTAGTGATATTTCAAAACAAGTTTTGAATTTAAAGAGGATGGACACAAGGGCCATCCCTACATTAGAAAACCAGGCTCTTAACGAAACTAGTATTGCTTTGCAGAAGTCTGTTGATCCGGCTTCGTTGGGTTTTGTAATTGATCCGGTCAGGGATAATGGTAAAGCAGCGGCACAAAATGGTGTGGATTTCAGTCAGTTGTTTAGTAGTTTGAGTTTCTTTATTCTGGTAGCAGGCATTGTATTGATCATGCTATTGTTTCTGCTGAATATGGAGAGTCGACAGGAGCAATTAAAGACTTTGACTTTTCTTGGCATTTCGCTGAAGAAAGTACGCATGGTCATTCTGTATGAAGTATTGCTGGTAACAGTCGCCGGAACCATTATCGGAACAGGGTTGGCATATGTTTACTGTCTGTTTGTATTTTCCGCATTAAACAGTATCTGGAACGACGTCGTAAGAACCGAAATGATGGAAGTTGTTGTAAACTGGAAAACGTTGTTGTCGGGAATGTTCATCGGTATTGAAGTGACTAGTTTAACTGTTTACTTTTCCGCTACCCGTTATTTGCGTAAACAGGGTGGTCTTATAAAAAAGAAAACAAGAATCAGAAAATCAAATCGTTGGTTCAATATCAACAGGATCATTGCTGCAGTATCAGGTATTGGTTCAATTGTACTTATCCTAACACAAATCATTCATCTGCAAACGGTCAACCCAACTGTATTTTTCAGTGCCGGAGGATTGATGCTGATCTCTTTACTAGTCTACACAGATCTTTGGTTTATCAGGATCAAAAACAGAACAACAGGTCTGGCGACATTAAAATCATTCGATATTGTCAGCCTTTGTTTTAAAAATGCCATCAGAAATAAAACCCGGAGTCTCAATATTATCATCCTCTTTGCAATAGGCACTTTCATCGTGGTCTCTACAGGTGCCAACCGCCAGGATCTCTTTGTTGATGCCGGTTTGCCATCAAGTGGAACCGGTGGATTTCTTACTTATGCAGAATCGACTGTCCCGGTTGTAAAGGATTTGAACAATAAATCAGTCCGTAAGGAATTCGAAATAGAGGGCTCCTACCCTATCGTTCAGTTTATGAAACATGAAGGAGATGATGCCAGTTGCCTGAACCTGAATAGGGTAAAAAATCCTTCGATCCTTGGAGTTAAAACTGAGCAACTGAAAGGTAGGTTTACTTTTGTATCATCCACTTCCTTGCTGAACAAAGAGAACCCATGGTCTTCGCTGAATCAGACGCTATCAGGAGGAGTAATACCTGCATTTGCTGATGAGACAGTCATTAAATGGGGTCTGGGACTATCTGTTGGTGATACCCTTGTATATAAAAATGAATATGGAGAGAAGATGAAACTAAAACTCATTGGAGGATTAGCAAACTCTGTTTTTCAGGGTCATGTTATTATTTCTCAAAAATATTTCATGGCGAACTTTCCCTCCGGAAGTGGTTCTACCCTCTTTTTGATTGATAATAAAAAAGCCAATGAACAGGCTGTTGAAGAAGAGCTCAAGCATAGTTTTCGTGATTATGGCTGGGAAATAGTGCCCGCTGCTCAACGGCTTGCTGAATTCAATTCAATTGAGAATACTTATCTTTCTATTTTCCTTGTGATGGGAGCTTTTGGTTTGTTGATTGGAACTGTTGGATTGGGAGTCATCCTGGTAAGGAGTATACTGGAAAGAAGAAGCGAAATTGCATTGCTAAAAGCTGTAGGTTTTGGAAAGAAACTAATATTCAAGATGTTTATAAATGAATATACAGGATTGTTGTTGGCTGGAATTCTGATTGGCGTATTAACAGCTACAATTGCCATATTGCCTTCGCTGATCAGTCCGAATACAGGAATTTCATTTTCAACGATTGGAATGATGTTGTTACTGTTGATCATTAATGGCCTTTTTTGGATAACACTACTTACCCGTCTCTTTTTAAATGTTGATAAAATTAATGAAGCACTAAGAAACGAATAACATTTTAACATAAAGTTAACCCTCGTTCTTGCATATTAGTAAAAAATTAACAATATCTTTGCTCTTATAATAATAATATTTAACCCCTTACAACCCAATCTATAAAATCAACCCAATCAATTCATTTAAGTGAAAACTATTATGAACATCAAAATTCTAAATTTACTTTGCCTGACTCTTTTTGCTACGCTTATTTGCTCGTGTAAATCAGGTAAACCTGACCCCAAACAACAAGGCAACAGATCTAAAGATAATCCACCAGTAGAATGGACTGTAGTTAAACCTTCTGTTTTACAGGAAACTATCACAGTTTCTGGTAAATTGATTCCTTTTGAAGCAACTACACTCCAACCTGAAGTTTCGGGTCGGGTAGTTAAGATCAATCTACCTGAAGGAAAATATGTAAAACAAGGCACACTGCTTGTGAAACTGTTTGATGATGATTTACAAGCTCAGCTTCACAAGGCAAATACACAGCTAAAAATCATTGAACAACAACAAAAAAGACAAAGTGAATTGTTGAAAGTAGCCGGTATCAGCCAGACTGATTATGACCAAACAACTCTTTCGTTGGCTTCGATCAAAAATGATATTGAGATCTACAATGTCATGATCCGAAAAACTGAAGTTGTCGCTCCTTTTGACGGAACGCTCGGTTTAAGGAATATTAGTATTGGTGCAATTGTTACTCCGACAACTATTCTTGCTACGATAAGAGCTGACAAAAAGTTAAAACTCGATTTTAGTGTGCCCAGTAAATACAGTAGTGAAGTCAATGTTGGAACTAAATTAAAATTCACCGTTCAGGGCAAAGATGATCAATATGAAGCATCTGTAATGGCTTCTGAAAAGGGAATCGAAGCAATAACCAATAATCTTAACGTTCGAGCAATTGTTTCAAGTAAGTCGGGTTCACTTTTACCGGGTGAATTTACCAACATAAATCTTAAGCTGAAACAGAATGATCATGCTTTGATGATTCCTACACAATCTGTTATTCCACAAGAGCTAACGAAACAAGTGATTGTATCAGAAAATGGTAAGGCTAAATTCGTGACCATTACAACAGGAATTCGTAGGGAAGATAACATAGAAGTTATAAAAGGACTTAAAGCAGGTGATACGATTATCACAACAGGAATTCTTTTTATTAAACCTGATTCTAAAATAAAATTAATAAAAGCAAAAAAACGTAAATCATTATGACAGTATCAGACTTTGCGTTAAAGCGCCCGGTTGCGTCAATAGTAATGAGTTTGGTCATTTTGCTTTTTGGAGTAGTTGGTTATAATTTTCTGGGTGTTCGTCTATATCCAGCCATTGACCCTCCCATTATCAATGTACAAACTTCTTATACAGGTGCAAATTCAGACATCATTGAATCTCAGATCACAGAGCCATTAGAAAAAGCTATCAATGGAATCGAAGGTGTCAAATCAATCACTTCTTCTTCATCAACAAGTAGTAGTAATATTACTGTTGAATTTAATCTGGATGCTGATCTTGAAAAGGCAGCGAATGATGTGCGTGATAAGACTTCACAAGCCACACACAACTTACCACAGGATTTGGATTCTCCGCCCGTTGTATCAAAAGCTGATGCAAACAGCGACCCGGTAATGACACTTGTTTTACAAAGCACTAAAATGAATGCACTCGAATTGAGTGATTATGCTGAAAATGTATTGCAGGATAAATTTCAAACAATCCCGGGTGTAAGCAGTGTTGGTATTTATGGACAACAGCGGCCAGCTATGCGTCTTTGGTTAGATCCTGTTAAATTAACAGCTTACAATCTTACTGCTCAGGATGTATCTAACGTGTTGAGTAGAGAGAATGTTGAATTACCAGGTGGAAAACTGATTGGTAATGCAACTGAACTGATCATCAAGACAAAAGGAAGGTTGCTTACAGAAGAAGATTTTAATAATCTGATTATAAGCCAAAAAGATGATCAAATCATTCGTTTTAGCGATATAGGTGAAGCCGTTCTTGGTCCTGAAAACGAAGAATCTGGGGTAAAGATTAATGGTTCCAACGGTTTGATGATCGCAATAATCCCATTACCCGGGGCCAACAATATTGAGATTGCCGATGAGTTTCAAAAACGCTTTAATCAAATAAAAAACGACAATCTGCCCGAAGGTTTAACTATGACGATTGGGTTTGATAAATCAAAATTCGTTAGGCAATCCGTTACAGATGTTACTGAAACATTGGTAATTGCCATTTCTTTGGTAATTCTCATTGTATTCCTGTTTTTCAGGAACTATGTGATTGCCCTGAGACCCTTGATTGATATTCCGGTATCACTTATCGGTTCATTTTTTATCATGTACATTTTTGGCTTCACCATCAATGTGCTTACATTGTTAGCAATTGTACTGGCGACAGGTCTGGTGGTAGATGATGGAATTGTTGTTACAGAGAATATCTTTAAAAAACTGGAGGCAGGAATGGACAAATGGACAGCTGCCTTCCAGGGAACCCGCGAAATCTTTTTTGCAGTAATCTCAACTTCTCTTACACTGGCGATTGTATTTATTCCTGTAATCTTTTTATCGGGTTTCACAGGACGACTGTTTCGAGAGTTTGGAATTGTCGTGGCGGGCGCGGTACTTATTTCAGCCTTTGTATCACTTACATTGACACCTGTATTGAATGTGTTTCTGAGAGGGAAAACAACACATTCAAAATTCTATAACAAAACAGAACCTTTCTATGCAGGTATGGATACGAAATACAGATCAATCCTTGGTTTCTTTCTGAAACGAAAATGGATAACTTTCTGTATTTTAGCTTTTTGTGTTGGATTAATTTTTATCCTATCCAAGACATTAAAATCTGAATTGGCACCTCTTGAAGATCATAGTATCATCCGTACCAGCATCACCTTACCTGAAGGAACTTACTATGACTATACGAATAAAGTTTTGGATAGTATTGGTCGTTTGCAAATGGACAGTGTCCCTGAAACAAGGTTAGTGTTTACAAGGGTTGGAGCCGGTGGCGGTGGTACAAATTCTGGTTCTGTACAGACATACCTTACTGAACCGAATGAACGTAAAATGTCACAACAGCAAATTTATGATAAACTGACCAGATATTATAAGGGAATGTCAAAGGGTCGGATTATTGCTAATCAGGAACAAACGATTACCACGACACGTTTTTCCTCATTACCTGTTCAAATCGTATTGCAAAACCTGGATTTCGATAAGATACAAAAAGTATTGCCCCAGTTTTTGGATGAGGCCAGGAAAGATACTGTATTCAGCAATGTTGATGTGAACCTGAAATTCAATAAACCAGAGATAAATCTTACCATAGACAGACTCAAGGCCTCCAATCTGGGAGTCAACTTTGTAGATGTAGCCAATACACTCCAATTTGCATTGAGTGGTCGCAGGTATGCCTATTATCTAAAAAACGACAAACAATATTTTGTAATTGGTCAGGTCGAACGTAAAGAACGTAACAAACCTGCAGATATCAGTTCATTGTATGTAAGAAGCAATACAGGCAATTTGATTCAGCTTGACAATATTGTCAATATGCAGGAAAACAGCAGCCCTTCAACTTTGTATCATTACAACCGTTACAAGGCAGCTACTGTATCTGCAGCTCTTGCTCAGGGAAGAACTTTGGGTGAAGGCATTGCTGCAATGAACCGCATTTCGAAAAAGTTGTTGGACAGTTCATTCCAAACTGCATGGATTGGTACATCAAGAGACTTTACTGAAAGCAGTTCAGGTACTTCATTTGCACTTATTTTCGCGTTAGTCCTGATTTACCTTATTTTAGCTGCACAGTTTGAAAGTTTCCGCGACCCATTAATCATTATGTGTACTGTACCTCTTGCAATTGCAGGTGCCATGTTAGCTTTATGGATTACAGGAAAAACGATTAATATCTTTTCGGAGATTGGAATGATTATGCTGATTGGTATTGTAACTAAAAACGGGATTTTGATTGTTGAGTTTGCAAATCAGAAACGTAAGGCAGGATTAGCTAAAGCTGAAGCAATTTTTGAAGCAGCAGCTGCCCGTTTACGTCCTATCCTGATGACATCTCTGGCTACTATTTTCGGCGCATTTCCAATTGCATTTGCATTGGGAGCAGGTGCACAAAGCCGTGTTCCTCTTGGCGTTGTTGTAGTTGGTGGATTATTTTTCGCTCTTATCCTAACACTTGTTGTCATCCCGGTGATGTATCTGATGTTAGCAAGCAAAAAGCTGATCGAAATCAGGGAAGCTCCGGTAGCAGTTAACACGCAGCAATTGGACAGTCATGAGGTAACAACTCCTGAAAAGCATTAAAATCTTTTAAATTGAATTTCGATGAAGAAAAAAATATTTGGCCTTTCTCTATTATTAGTCACACTTTTTTCGACGCAGGCACAACTGGTACTTACGGCAAATGATGCTGTAAGTATCGCGCTCAAAAACAGCTATGACATATTAGTTGCAGGTAATACTGCCGCTATTGACAAGGCAAACAATACAAGCGGCAACGCAGGAATGTTACCAACAGTAACTGTTAACGCTACCGATAATATGTCGTTATATAACACAAAACAGACATATTTCAATAATACCCAGACAAGTTCTAATAATGCCCGGACGAATTCTTTCAACTCAAACGTCACTCTCAACTGGACTTTATACGATGGAGGGAAAATGTTTGTTACTAAACAGAAACTTCAGGAGATTGAAGCTTTGGGAGAATTACAGTACAAGGAGACGGTCTTACAGACAGTTTCAAATGTCATACTGGCGTATTATGATGTAGTGAAACAAAAACAACAGCTATCTTCTATCAATGAGGTAATCAATTATAACCTGGAACGTGTTAAGATTCTACAAACAAGTTTTAACGCCGGAAACACTGCAAAGACAAACCTGCTTCAGGCACAAATTGACCTGAATGTTTACAATGAAAATGCTATAACACAAAAAAGTGTAATCCTGGACGCTAAAAAAATCCTTAACCAGTTACTGAGCAGAGATATTAATATTGAATTTGAAGTTACAGATACTATTGAAACAAATTATACACCAAACACGCAGGATTTGCTTCAAAAATTATATGCTAACAATGCCAGTATCATGTCCTTACAAAAACAGGTCGACATTGCAAAACTGAGTTTGAAGGAGTTGCAAACACTGTATTTACCCAGGTTCAATTTCAATGCAGGTTACAATTATTTAAGGAGTAATAATGCCATCGGAAATCCTACTGCATTGAAGATAAACAATTCTTTTGGCCCTTTAATTGGAGGTACATTGTCTATTCCATTGTATCAGGGTGGAAATGTCAGAAGACAAGTCAGCGTTTCATCGATCCAGCTGAAATCAAGTCAATATGGTCTGGAGAATGCAAAGTTGGCATTGTATACTGAATTGATCAATTCACTTACCGATTTTGAAGCACAACGGAATTTGCTGACGATTGAGAAAAACAATCATTTTTTGACCAAAGAGAATCTGGATATATCAATTCAAAGGTTACGTCTGGGAGAGACCACTACGCTGGAAACCAAACTGGCTCAGGAAAGTTTTCAGGATTCGCTCACCCGGTTGCTCAACTTTGAATATAACCTGAAGGTTGCCGAAACCAAACTCAAACAGTTACTGGCTGAGACAGATCTAAAGCTTTAAAATCATTCAACAACATTTGTTTTTATACCGTAGAGACGCAAAATATTGCGTCTCTACTTGTTTAATGAAGAAGACATAACAGGATTATAGCTTCAGAAAGAGTATTGAATGCCTCAGCTTTTAGCCCTGAAAGGGCGTATTGTTTCCTCAGCTCTTAGCCCTGAAAGGGCATAATATATTAGCACAGGGCGAAGCCCTGTGTAAATAGGAATATTTAAACTAAGCCCTGTAAGGGCGCAATAAAAAGGGAGCATCTTTTGAAAAAGATACTCCCACATTACATTAATTATCAATTATTTCGCCCTTACAGGGCTTAGATTGTTAGAGATTATCTGATCACAGGGCTCCACCCTGTGCTAATATATTATGCCCTTTCAGGGCTTGTTATTCAAATTCCATCACCTTTCAGGGCTTACTATTCGAATTCCTTCACCTTTTGATTGAGATAGGTTTCGATATCTGTACCCAGTTTCGTTTCCTTGTAGCGGTTAGCAATCATACTTAGCTGTTGAAGCACAGCAAATGAAGTTCTAATGTCATCCTGAAATGTACCTCTTCTTTGAGTAGCATATGAATGATAATAATTCAAATCACTCTTATAACAACTAGCCATACGGTTAATCAAAGCAATGGCTTTATCTTTATCTCCAACCTGAAAATATAAATCGACATAACTTAGATCATATGTTTCGGGAACAAATTTAGAATATGGGAAGTATTTCTCATTTAAGCCCAGCAGATTCTTTGCTTTCTGAACATCACCGTTTTTGATCATCCATTGTGCAGTACGCAATACATTCTGTTTAAATCGAACGATATTGTTACGGCTTTCAGGATCAACAAATACTTTAGGGTCATTGAGATTACCCCATTTACATTTGTTCATCAACAGATCATATGATCCGGGACCATCAACACCACCTAAGCCTTGAACATATTCAGTCGTATCAGCTTTGACCGGCATAAACTTATATACCCATCCTTCCTGGAAACAGTAAGAATCAACATTGCAAGACTTCGACACAGAATAAGGAGCCGAGAAATAGAGCGGACGTTTGAAATTGTTAGAAGCAATCAAATCGAGCAGTATCAAATCATTTTTATACAACACATTTGATTTGATGGTCCAGTAGATAGTGTCAACCATTTTCTTTCTCAGATATGCTGGTACAATACCATTCCTGAAGCAGGCAGCAGTATCGACCGTAATCTTTATCTGTTTTGAAGGGAAGAATTTTAATACACGTCCATTTTCAAGTGTTGCAAAGGTACGGGGATCACTGCTCTTGATGAAATCGATGAAGTCTTTCAGTTCAACAGCACCTTTTATTCCCATATCGTTAAATGGTACAGCATCATTGGTTCCCTGCTGATACTGATCGGGAGCCAGCGTGATAGGCAATGGTTCAGACTCATAGTTTTTGTTGTAAAGCTGTTGAATATACCATGAACCACCCGAAAGTTCCAGATTGACATTGCGCACATCTGTTTTTACACCTTCGACCTCCTGATTATACCACAACGGATAAGTATCGTTGTCACCATTGGTAAACAGGATTCCCTGCTTATCACACGATACAAGGTAATTCTGTCCAAAGTCACGTGCAGCATATTTACCTGAGCGGTCATGACTCTTCCAGTTTTGTTGTGCCATGAGAACAGGAACCAATAAGGTCGTCAATACTCCTACGATAATAACAGCTGGGATTTCTTTAGATTTAAGATATTTTTGAACCCAATCAATCAGACAAAGTACCCCAAGTCCAACCCAGATCGCAAACGCCATAAACGATGCAGCATAAGAATAATCACGTTCGCGTGGTTCGTATGGTTTCTGGTTCAGGAAGATCACAATGGCAATACCGGTCATCAGAAACAATAGAATCACAACAATATTATTCTTATAATCCTTTTTCATCTGGAAAAAGAAGCCCAGCAAGCCCAGTAAAAATGGCAGCATGAAATATTTGGACATACCATTATCTTTCATGCGTACAGGTAACCCTGTTTGGGGATGACCTAAGCGAATATTATCAATAAAGGGTATTCCGGTTATCCAGTTGCCTTTCGTGTTATCACCGAAGCCCTGAATATCGTTTTGCCTGCCTGAGAAGTTCCACATCAGGTAACGCATATACATCCAACCCACCTGATAATTGAAAAAGAATTTCAGATTCTCACCAAAAGTAGGTCGCATTATCGTTTCAGATTTACCGTCCTGACCGGTTACAGTTATGGGTTGACCCGGCCCCCCCCATTCTTTAAAAAATGCTGATGCCCCTTGCCTGTCCTGATCAGAACACCACATGCGTGGGAAAAAGCTTGTAAACTGAGGATCGTAAATAGGTATAGACTCTTTTTGATCATCAATTACGACATAATTTTTTTTCTTAAAGTCCTTTTTGTAAACCGGATTTCCATCGCTGTTTCCAATAACTGGCGCAGTATAATAATTACCATAAAGCAATGGCCATGTTCCGTATTGTTCCCGGTTAAGGAATGAAACCAGACTCAAAGGATCTTTAGGAGCACCAAAATTAATTGGCGTACCGGCATTTGAACGGATTACAATCATCATAAAAGATGAATAGCCTATAATGAGCAATGTAAATGCCAGTAAAATGGTATTAAGAACAGTTCTTTTATGATGTGATGTGTAGATGAGTCCCCATACGACTAACCCGATGAGAAGTAAACAATAAATGATAATTCCCGAGTTAAAAGGCAATCCAATACTATTCACAAAGAACAATTCAAACTTTCCGGCTAACTGTGGGATTACAGGGATAATAAAGTACATTACAATTCCCAAAAGCACTACTGATGTTAAAAGTGTCAGTATAATTCCCCTTGTAGTAGTCTTAAACTTCTTAAAATAAAAGACTAAAGCCAGTGCCGGGATGGTCAATATATTCAATAAATGTACCCCGATCGATAAACCGATCACAAATGCAATCAACAGAATCCACCTGTAATGATACTTTTGATCTGCTTCTGCTTCCCATTTTAGTATTGCCCATACAACTACAGATGTACAAAGCAATGACATTCCAAACAAATTGGCCTCAACGGCTGAAAACCAGAATGAGTCGCTGAAAGTAAAAGCCAAGGAGCCAACAACTCCGGCAGCAATAACAGACCACATTTGTCCTTGTGTCATTTCTTCATTTACAGAGATCATCTTTTGAGCGAGTCTTGTGATAATCCAGAAAAGAAACAGAATGGTAAAACTACTGCTCAATGCCAGCATGGCATTAATCATCAGGGCAACTTTTGTCAGATCACCCATGGCAAACAACGAGAACAGCCTTCCAATCATTCCAAAAGTAGGTGCTCCCGGGGGATGCCCAATCTGGAGTTTGTAAGCAGTTGATATATGTTCACCCGGATCCCACCAGCTTACGGTAGGCTCGATTGTTAGGAAATAAACAATCGTTGCGATTGCAAACACAATCCAACCGACATAGTTGTTTAATTTATTGAACTGCTTCATTCGATGTAGTTTTTTTTTGCAAAAGTAACTTCTAAACGCATATAACTATAAAAAAAGAAACAATTTCTCGTAACAAACAATCGTTTGAATTGTTACGAGATAGGTTAATAATTAATATGTCATTAAAAAACTTATGATAATATTTTCTGAATTATTGATTCTATTGTAATAAAATCTAATCCAGCTGGAGATATAAACAGGAAATAATGTCCTTTTATGAATTTTAAAAAAAGTAGCATGATGAAAAAAGTAGCATTAATAACCGGTTCTTACAAAGGAATCGGGTATGAAACAGCAAGACAGTTAGGGAAAAATGGTTTTATCGTAATCCTCTCTGCCCGCAAAGGCAAAAAGGCAGAAGAAGCAGCCGATAAACTGAAAGAAGAAGGCGTTGAAGCATACAGTGTAAAACTGGATGTCACCGATGAAAAAGAAGTTGACAAAACCTATAAATATATTCATGATAAGTTTGGACAACTGGATGTATTGGTCAACAATGCAGGAATCCAGTTAGACAATGATTCATTTAGTGCTTCAAATTCAGTTGAAACTGTTTCCCATAAAATTCTGACAGAAACATTTGAAAGTAATTTCTTTGGTGTTGTAGCTCTGACCCAAAAGCTCCTTCCTTTAATAGTTAAAGCGGATCAGGGACGAATTGTAAATGTTTCCAGTATTATGGGTTCTTTGGCAATGCATGCCGATAAGAACTCTCCCATTTATGGTGTTAAGCCATTTGCCTATAATTCTTCAAAGACTGCTTTGAATCAATTCACAGTCCATTTGGCTGCAGCACTTGAAAAGACAAAAGTTAAAGTTAACTCTGCTCATCCTGGTTGGGTCAAAACTGATCTGGGTGGTGAGAATGCCCCAATGACAATAGAAGATGGTGCAAAGTCAATCGTTGATCTTTGCCTGATCGATGAAAACGGACCCAGCGGAGGATATATCCACATGGGAAAACAACTTCCCTGGTAAATAACTATCATTTATCTTAAGCTTAAATATTTCACGCAATTAATGTAGGGATGACCCTTGCGGCCATCCTTTATTTTGTATCCGTATAAAAATTATTCTTTTTGTACCCAAAAACTTTAAGAATTACCTTTTCTGACCTTAGTAAAATAGATATTATTTGACCAATACACATAAATTAGCATAGAAAAATAAATCATTAGCAATTGTATTTCAGTGTATTAAAAATATTTTATAAATAACTATTATTTTAGTTGCATAACGCCTTTAATAGTTGTATATTTGTAATGAAATAACATCAAAAATTACAATACTACTGACCATGGCAGCTAAAATAAAAGAACTTACGAAAGCAGAAGAGCAACTCATGCAGATCTTGTGGGACAAAAAAAAGGCATTTGTAAATGATTTACTCGAAGTACTCCCCGAACCTAAACCTGCTTACAATACAGTTTCAACAATTATACGGATCCTTGAAAGGAAAGGTTTTGTCAGTCATAAGGCATATGGCAACACCCATCAGTATTTTCCGGTCGTCACGAAAAAGGCATACACCAAGCAAACATTCAAAACAATGTTAAGCGGTTATTTCAGCAACTCCTTTGAACAGATGGTATCGTTTTTTGCCACAGAAGAAAAACTTTCACTTTCAGAAATGGAAGAGATCAAACGCATCATGGACGAAGAAATTAAAAAACTTAAAGGCTGACCATCATGAACGCAACAGTGTTATACAGTCTGCAGACAATCATTTCAGCGGGAGTATTTATACTCATTTACCGACTGTTTGTCCGCAATACCAATGCCTACAACTGGAACAGGTTCTATTTGCTGGCAACCATGATCATCTCTTTGTTCTTGCCCCACATTGATATTTCAGGATGGTTTAAAGTCGAAAAGCCAATCATCTTTTATGGTTCACTGATTGATTTTAATCAGGCAGTAGCCATCACTCCCGGTCAACAAGTTCAAAACACCTTCAACCTGTCGGATCTTATCATGACCGGTTACTGGCTGGTCGCCATATTTTTACTCTTAAGGTTCGGATGGGGCATCATGCGCATCCTTGAACTGGCAAAGAACGACGATTACAAAAAGAGTGGCAACCTGAGGCTCTATCCAATACAACGCAAAACCACCTTCTCATTTTTCAACTGGATCTTTATCCAGCCCCAGCATTGGGAAAAACCTTCCATCGATTTTATCATCCGTCACGAACAGACACATGTCAAACAAATGCATTCGCTTGATAACCTGCTGACAGAAATAATCCTTGTGTTCGGATGGTTCAATCCTTTCTATTACATCTATCGACGTGACCTTCACCTGCTGCACGAGTGCCAGGCTGACCAGGTTGTCATCAACAGTGGTTGTGATACAACGACTTATCACCAACTACTCATGAATGAAGTTTCCGGAAACTTGACATACATCATTGTAAACCAGTTCAGCTATTCACTCATTAAAAGACGCTTCAAGATGATCTCTAAAAACAAACAATCACGCCTGGCGGGGTTTAGAATCCTGCTGGCCATCCCGACTGCCTTTGCTTTGCTGTTGCTTTTTTCCTTCACGAGTCTGGATAAAACAACATCACTATTAAAAAACAAAATACAACAGGTTCAAACTTCTATCAACAGCATTCAAAGTCCCGGCAGTAAAGAAACGATAAAATTTATCCCGCCTGAATTACTACAAAAGGACACTTCAAAACGTAACAATGAATTAGTTGATAACATGTATAAGCGTGGCTTCCCGGGTGGATACAATGCTTTTATGGGTTTTTTCAAAACCAATTTTAAGTTTCCCACTCAATCTGTCAGGAAAGACTTCACCAGTTATATAGATGTTAAATTCGATGTTTCTGAAAGTGGCGAAATATCAAATATCAGGATCGTAAAGGGGTTAGATGAATTTTGTGATGCAGAGGTCATCAGGTTGATTAATAATATGCCAAAATGGACACCCTATTTATCAGATGGAAAGCCAATTAACATACAAGCTTCAATGCATATTGGCATTAAGATGGATCCTGCTTACCCCAGTAATTCTCCAATTGTAAATATTGATGCAGCAATTGGGCGGAAACCAAGCATCGATCCAAGTGACGAAAAACCACTATTAATGGTTCAACAGAATCCTGATTTTAAAGGTGGTTATCCGGCATTGCTCACTTTCCTGAGTGAAAATATTAATTATCCTGAAGTTGCAAAAAAAGAAGGAATCCAGGGTACGGTCTTCGTTCAATTTGTAATCAGCAAATATGGTAAAATAAGCAATGTAAAGATATTACGCGGTATTGGTGGTGGCTGCGATGAAGAAGCAGTACGGGTCGTCAAAATCATGCCTGACTGGACTCCGGGCATTAATGATGGCAAAGAGGTTCCGGTGATGTTCCAGATTCCGGTTAAGTTTCAGCTCGTGAAACCAAATCCAACGGTCCAATTAAATCCTGAAAACGAAGAGATAAAACCAATGGTCGATAAAAACGGGAATAAAACAAATATGGAGGTTGAACAGAAACCCGAATTCCCGGGTGGTTATAATGGCGTAATGAAATTTATCAGTGATCATATAAAATACCCTCCTTTGGCTCAAAAGTCAGGAATTCAGGGAACAGTATATGTTCAGTTTCTGATAGATAAATCCGGTCAGACCTCTCAGGCTAAAATACTACGGGGTATTGGAGGAGGTTGCGATGAGGAAGCTGTACGGGTAGTTAAGGAAATGCCCAAATGGATTCCTGGAAAACAAAACGGTCAGCCTGTAAACTCGGTATATCAGATCCCGGTCAAGTTTCAACTTGCAGCGAAATAATTAATCATCATTAAACATATATTGAAAATGAAGAACACGTTTGTCCAAAAATATGATCAGTGTTCAAACGTGTTCTTCATTAAATGGAATAAAAGGGTGTTTTCAAACATTTAACAAATTCCAGCATGAATGAAATAGTATTATACAGTCTGCAGACCATACTTTCAGCCGGATTATTCATTTTCATTTACCGTCTCTTTGTCCGCAGCAGCAACGCCTACAACTGGAACCGTTTCTACCTGTTGTCCACCATGATTGTTTCTTTATTCCTCCCCTTGTTTAATATATCGGGTTGGTTCGCCACTGAGAAACCAATCATTTTTTATGCCCCGGTAGTTGATTTTAATCAGGCAATAACAACTACGACAACTGCTTCACCTCATCAATCTGTTCAAATCCAAAATTCTTTCAGCCTTTCTGATCTGATTATCACTGCATATTCGATTATAGCCTTAATGTTTATTATCAGATTTGTATGGGGTTTATTGCGCATCTATAAAATGTCCCGGAGTAACGATTTCAGAAAGAATGGAATCTTAAGACTTTATCCTATTAAACTCAAATCCACTTTCTCATTCTTTAATTACATTTTTATTCAACCTGAGCATTGGGAAAAACCTTCCATCGATTATATCATTCAACATGAGAAAGCTCATGTAAAACAACTGCATTCGATCGATAATTTATTAACAGAACTAATCCTCGTGTTTGGATGGTTCAATCCATTCTATTACGTCTATCGTCATGACCTACACCTGTTGCATGAATGTCAGGCTGACCAGGTTGTAATCAACAGCGGTTATGATAAACTCACCTATCATCAACTGCTCCTCAATGAAGTTTCCGGAAACTTGACATACAACATTGTAAACCAATTTAGTTATTCACTCATTAAACGACGCTTTAAGATGATCTCGAAAAACCAAAAATCACGTCTGGCCGGGTTTAGAATCCTGCTGGCAGTCCCAACAGCATTTGCTTTGTTGATGCTTTTTTCCTTTACAAGTCTTGAGAAAACAACATCACTTATAAAAAGCAATATTATTCAACCTACTATTCATGCAGTGCAGTCATCAATTAACAAACTACAAAACCCTCAACAAAAAACGGAATTGAAAGATGTTTCAATATCTAAAATTGATGCTGATACCATTAAAGTTAAACAACAAAAAATTGAATATCCCAAAATTGATCAATCGGTTCTTGTGAAAACGAATGACGGTATCGATAAGTATTTCCCTGGTGGAAGTGCTGCATGGTTTGATTTTCTCAAAAAGAACTTTAAGTATCCCCAGGAAGATGCAATTGGTGGTCCACAAGGTACACTTGGCGTTTCATTTATAGTATCCGAAACCGGAGAAATTGAAAATGCTCCAATGATGGGCAATGGAGCTATGAATGGATCTGAAGTAGATGAGGCTTGTATAAAAGAAGGGTTAAGAGTTGTCCGCATGATGCCCAAGATGGAACCTATCATGAAAAACGGAAAAGCTCAGAGAGTTATGTTCACTTTACCAATTCCTTTAGGATTATTTGCACCACGTCTGGTCGCTTCACCCAAAACTTATTCTGAACCGCCTCTCGAAATTGCAGAAAAGCAACCTGAATTTAAAGGAGGATTTGATGCCATGTTAAAATTCATTGGAGATAATATGAAATATCCTCAATCCGCTGTTGAGAATGGTATTCAAGGCACTGTATTTGTTAGGTTTGTGGTAGATAAATCCGGAAAACTAACAAACATCAAGGTTGAACGTGGTATAGGCAGAGGTTGTGATGAAGAAGCCGTCCGTATAGTCCAAAGCATGCCGGACTGGAATCCGGGAGTCAATAAAGGAACACCTGTTAATGTCTATCAAACAGAAATGATTAAATTTAAACTTAAAGCAACTTACACTACTACTGATAATTCTCAAAAATAAAGAACACGCATTTAAATATCAGTTCATTTATTTTAAAAAATCACAATAATGAATTCGAAAAACCAAAAGTCGCATCTTGCCGGGTTCAGAATCCTGATTGCTATTCCTGCAACATTTGCATTGTTGGTCGTGTTTTCCTTCACCAATGTGAAGATTACAAAATCTCTTTTGGGAAATAATTTACAAACACAACAAAAAAAACCGGCTGTTAAAACCACTGTAAAGTTCACTCCTCCTCAGGTAACTGAAAAAGGGGAAAAGCCAATGCAGAATCCAGAAAAGATTCCTGAATTTAAAGGGGGAATGGAAGGCATGCAAAAATTCTTAGCTAAAAACATTCACTATCCGGTTTCAGCGATGAAAGTAAAAACCCAGGGAACTGTTTATGTCCAGTTTATTATTTCTAAAACTGGTAAAGTTTCGGATGCTAAAGTTCTACGTGGAATAGGTCTGGACTGTGATAAAGAAGCATTAAGAGTGGTCAAAGCAATGCCTGACTGGACGCCCGGTCAGAATAAGGGAAAGACAGTCTCGGTGGTAATGCAGATCCCGATTAAATTCCAAATGCAAAAAGCAACTCCGGAAAAGTCTGTAGCCTTGCCTGAGAATCCGAAAGGCCCTTATACTGCTGATTCTGACCTTCCACTTTTAGTTGTAGAAAAGCAACCCAAATACAATGGTGGTTATGATGCCATGTTGAATTTTCTGAAGAAAAATATTAAGTATCCGGAATCTGCAAAAAAATCAGGAATTCAGGGAACTGTATATGTTCAGTTCGTTGTTGAAAAGACCGGAAAAATTTCAAGAATTAAAATACTTCGTGGTATCGGTAAAGAGTGTGATGAAGAAGCTGTACGTGTAGTTAATTCAATGCCTAAATGGATTCCGGGAAGACAAAGCGGAAAAACTGTCCCTGTTATGTTCCAGATCCCTGTTAGGTTTCAGCTTTCCAAGAAATAAAAATCTAATTATCTCCAGATTTACTCAAATACTTACGTTGATTTTCAATGATTAAACTTTTAATTATATCAT
>Ga0209538_1000550_pt1 | contig 21601 bp, 11 predicted proteins | sample BarGraNGADG00211_2_FD_184492 | JGI IMG/M metagenome (GOLD analysis project Ga0209538, IMG submission 184492) | Arctic peat soil microbial communities from Barrow, Alaska - Barrow Graham LP Ref core NGADG0004-211 (SPAdes) (version 2) | ecosystem: Environmental > Terrestrial > Soil > Wetlands >... | reverse complement strand
GGAGACAGACTGACAAGCAGCCTTACCTGGGGTCAGTTCATTAAAGCAATCGCATCTTTCCTGGGTCCTATCATTGCTGGTTTTGCTTTAACCAGTCTTGGAAACTGGAAATTGCTCTTCCCGATCTTTGCTTTTGTCACCCTGCTTTCAACCTTGTGGTTATACATGACGACAATCGAAGAGGCGCCCGTCACCGGAAAGACATCTTCTTTCGTAGAATGTTTCAGCCTTCTGGGAGATAAAGTCATTTTGTTGCTTTTTCTGGGAATCTTAATGGTTGTTGGTGTCGATGTAGGTCTGAATACTACCATTCCAAAGTTTTTGATGGAGCGTTGCAACCTGCTCATTGCCGATGCAGGGTACGGAACCAGTCTTTATTTCATTGCCCGTACAACAGGTGCTTTTGTAGGCGCCATTCTGCTGATGAAATTCTCTCCACGCAAGTTTTTTATCATCAGTATGTTTGTTGCAATTGCAGCAATTACAGTAGCACTGTTTTTGAGTAACCTCTATGCTTTGCTGGTAATGATCTTCTTACTTGGTTTTGCAGTTGCCAATGTATTCTCTATTGTCTTCTCTGCAGCCTTACAGCGGAAACCAGAACGTGCAAACGAGATCTCGGGATTGATGATTATGGGTGTTTCGGGTGGAGCCCTCTTCCCATGGTTGATGGGTGTGGTTTCAGATTCATACAAAAGCCAGGGAGCTGCTTTTGTAGTTCTTTTGGGGCTGTTGTGCTATCTGCTCTTCCTTGCTTTTAGCATGAAAAAAGCTTAATTCTATTTAACAATTCTATTTTCAATTCGTAGAGACGCAAAATATTGCGTCTCTACGAATTGAAAATACCTACTCATGAAAGCACCGCTATTTTTAGAATAAATGGTGCCAGGCAACATTTATTCTATGATGAAAATGTAAAACATCGTCTATCAAATTCCAAATCATGAAAACCATTTCACTTATTGTCTTTTTTATCACACTTTCATTATCCATTGTTGCACAAAAACCTACGGTTTTAAGGGAGAAAACAGCTTTTCAAACCAGTAGTCCATGGATTCCGGAAATTGATGTAAGGTCCGATATCGCCATTGTATATGGAGCTAATGACCGACCGGGACTTACTTTTGAACAGCGGGTAAAATCATGGCGTGATCATGGCTATCAGACTCATTTTATGACAGGTATAGCCTGGGGAGATTATAAAGACTATTTCCTGGGTAAGTGGGATGGGATAAACCATCTGGGAGTAGGACAGGTAACCCAAAATGGCGATACGATTTTTCATGGGAAAAACATGCCTTATGTAGTGCCTGTGAAATCCTTTATCTATTACATAAAAACGGCTGTTATTAAAAAGGTGATTGATGCAGGTATCAGTTCAATATATCTTGAAGAACCTGAGTTTTGGGCAAGAGCGGGATATAGCGAAGTGTTTAAGCAGGAATGGCAAAAATATTACGGTTTCCCTTGGAAACCGCAACATGAGTCAGCCGAGAATACGTATCTGTCAAGTAAACTCAAGTATCAATTGTACTATAATGCCATTAAAGAAGTATCGTCCTATGCTAAATCCTATGGCAAGAGTAAAGGGCTGAATATAAAAGTATACATACCAACACACTCTCTGGTAAATTATTCATCATGGAAAATTGTAAGTCCTGAAGCAAGTCTGGCTTCGTTGCCCGGTATTGATGGCTATATCGCACAGGTCTGGACCGGAACTTCACGCGAGCCAACCTATTTTAACGGACAGAAGAAAGAACGTGTGTTTGAAAATGCTTTTTTGGAATACGGATCAATGGTTTCAATGACTGCCCCAACAGGCAGAAAAGTCATGTTCCTGACCGATCCGATAGAAGACAGGCAACGCGACTGGAGCGATTATAAACGCAATTATCAGGCTACGTTTACTGCAAAACTTTTATACCCAATGGTTGCAGATTATGAAGTAATGCCATGGCCCGAACGTATTTACACCCGTCCATATAAAGTCGCTAACAGTGAAACTAAGGTGCTGATTCCACAGTATTACTCTACGCAGATGCAGGTTATGATTAACGCTCTCAATGATATGCCGCTATCAACCAACAGAGTATCAGGTATAAATGGAATTGGTGTACTGATGAGTAATACCCTGATGTTTCAGCGTTTCCCCACCCATAATGGGTTTGAAGACCTCCAGTTTTCAAATTTTTATGGTCAGACCTTTCCATTATTAAAACGCGGTGTACCTGTGCAAACAGTCCACATGGAAAATCTTTCATACATCTCAACATTAAAAAACATCAAGGTTTTGGTAGTAAGTTATACAAACATGAAACCTGTCAACGCACAGGTTCATACCTATCTGGTGAATTGGGTGAAAAAGGGTGGCGTTTTGATTTACTGCGGAAGGGATGATGACCCCTATCAATCAGTTTTGGAATGGTGGAATTCCAATGGGAATAAATTCACATCACCTTCACAACATTTATTTAAACAGCTCGGTATAAATCCGACTACTACCAATCAAAATTTCTCTATTGGCCTGGGAACAGTTTATGTATTCAGACAAAATCCAAAAGAATTTGTAATGCAGCCAAATAACGATAGCACATATCTTAGTCTGGTAAAACAGGGCTATGAAAAAGGTGCTAAAGCCGGAAGTCTGATATTCAAAAACAATCTCTATCTTGAACGGGGACCTTATAATTTAGTTTCAGTACTTGATGAAAATGTGGATACCAAACCTTATGTCGTAAAAGGGCCAGTCATTGATCTCTTCGATCCACAATTACCCATCCTTGCCGAAAAGATTGTAAACCCCGGTGAGCAGGCTTTCCTGTATGACATCAAGCGGGTTACAGACAAAAAGCAACCTAAGATATTAGCAGCTGCATCAAGAAACTATGATGAACTAACACTGAGTAATCATTATTCTTTTATTGCTAAGAGCCCGGCAAAAACATTGAACAGTATGAGAATACTATTACCTTTAGAGCCAAAAGAAACAACAATTTTCGACAGTAATGACCAAAAGATTACTAATTTTAAAAGCTCCTGGGATACATCGTCAAATACCTTGTTTTTGGGATTTGAAAACAGTCCTGATGGCGTTAAGGTTGATATAAAGTGGTAACTTCAAACATTTTAATTCTTTTTCAGATGAAGAAACACGCAGGTTTTATTACAGTATTTTTTTTGACACTTTTGAGTCTAAGCAGTTATGCTCAAAACAATAGCAATGCCTTACTGAATGGCTTTCAAACCCCACCCGACGCTGCAAAGCCGCGAGTATGGTGGCATTGGATGAATGGCAATATTTCCAAAGACGGCATTGCAAAAGATCTTAAATGGATGAAACGTATCGGTATCGGTGGCTTCCAAAACTTTGATGCCAATCTTAGCACTCCCCAGATTGTAGACAAACGTTTAGTCTATATGACACCTGAATGGAAAGATGCCTTCCGGTTTACAGTCAAACTAGCCGATTCACTGAAACTCGAAATGGCCATTGCCGGTTCTCCCGGTTGGAGCGAAAGTGGTGGTCCATGGGTGCCTGCCGAGGATGGAATGAAGAAAATAGTCTGGACCGAAACCCATGTTCAGGGTGGCACACCCTATACCGGCATCCTGCCAAAACCCTCATCTGCAACCGGTCTCTTCCAAAACTCATCGCTGAACACTACTTTTGGAATTAGCAAAACCTTGCCACAATATTATCATGATATAAATGTAATCGCCTACAGGCTGCCGGAGACAGATATTCCAATGAGCGAACTGAACCAAAAAGTCACTTCAAGTGGGGGTACTTTTAATTTGGCTCAACTTACTGATGGTGATATATCAACAACCAATCTTCTCCCCTCTGATACAGTACGTGGGAATATCTGGATTCAATTTGAATTTGACAAGCCTCAGACTTTTAAATCGCTATCGATTGTAACAGGTAGTCTCTCTTTTCTGGAATCAAGTGATGATGGCAAGGACTTTCGCAAAATATGTAACATTCCAACGAGTAAAGTACCACAACAAACTATTACGTTCCCGACTACTACAGCCAGGTTTTTCCGGATCACTTTCAAAAGCCCTCCCGCCTCAGCTAAAGGCATCAACGTTGCTGAAATTAAATTGCATAAGACACTTCGGGTAAATAAGTTTGAAGAGAAAGCTGCTTTTTCAACAGCTATGGATCTTTATTCGCAGGCAACACCTCCATCTGAAGATGTCATTGCTACTGCGAATGTGATTGACCTGACCAGCAAAATGAAGGAGGATGGTACATTAAACTGGACACCCCCTTCAGGTAACTGGAACATCATACGTTTTGGTTATTCATTAACAGGTCATCACAACAGCCCTGCCTCACCTGAAGCAACCGGTTTGGAGGTGGACAAATTAAACCCGAAAGCAGTCAAAAACTATTTTGAAAATTACCTTGATCAATACAAGAATGCCACGGGTGGTTTGATGGGAACTAAAGGAGGCCTTCAATTCGTCATAACTGACAGTTGGGAAGCCGGAGTACAGAACTGGACGAACAACATGATGGAAGAGTTTGTCAAACGCAGGGGATACAACATGCTACCCTGGATGCCTGTCCTGACCGGACACATTGTCAAGAGTTCGGAGGAGAGCGATAATTTCCTGTGGGATTTCCGTAAAACCCTTACTGAGCTGGTTGCAGAATATCATTACGATCAATTGACCACCCTACTTCACTCACGTGGAATGAAAAGATACACTGAATCGCATGAAAGTGGCCGTGCTTTTATCGCCGATGGAATGGAAGTGAAACGTTATGCTGATATTCCCATGTCAGCATTATGGACACCAAATGAAAATGGACCAATCCGGACTGTCTTCCTGGCCGATATTCGTGAATCAGCTTCCGTTGCCCATTTATACGGTCAAAACCTGGTTGCAGCAGAATCGCTTACTGCACGGGGAAACACATGGGCCTTCTCTCCCGAACGTTTAAAACCAGTAGCCGATATGGAACTGGCAAGTGGTCTTAACAGGTTTGTGATCCACACTTCTGTTCATCAACCTTCGGATGTAAAGATCCCAGGTCTTGGTCTGGGTCCTTATGGTCAATGGTTTACCCGTCACGAAACCTGGGCTGAACTGGCCAAACCATGGACGACCTATCTTGCCCGAAGTTCTTATATGCTGCAACAAGGAAAATTTATAGCTGATGTTATTTACTATTATGGAGAGGATAACAATATCACAGCACTTTTCAGAAACAAATTACCCGATGTACCCAAGGGATATAATTTTGATTTTGTCAATGCCGACGCATTATTGAACCTACTCTCGGTAAAAAACAACCAGCTTGTCACCTCGAGTGGAATGCATTACAATATACTGGCCCTTGATTCCAACAGCATGCAGATGCAGCTAAAAGTATTAAGTAAAATCAGTGACCTCGTGAAAGCAGGAGCTACTGTTGTAGGCCCAAAACCATCGGGTACGCCAAGTTTAAGCGACGACAAAGCTGCTTTTAATACACTCGTTAATGAACTCTGGGGGCCTGTAAATACAGTTAAAACCATAGGTGCCGGAAAAGTATATCATGGACAATCTATCCAACAGGTGCTCGCTACTTTAAAAATTGAACCCGATATCGAATACACTAAACCGCAAATCAACACAGAACTGCTGTATATACACCGTCAATTACCCGGCAAAGAGGTTTATTGGATCAACAATCGTAACGACAGAGTCGAAAATGTGGATGTAACCTTCAGACAAACTGGCAAGACTGTTGAAATATGGCACCCTGAGACAGGCAAAGTCGAACAGGCATCTTATGCATTTGACAATGGTCGTACCAAAGTGCCGTTGCAATTAGAGCCAAGTGATGCAGTGTTTGTTGTCTTTGGAAACGCCACAACTAAAACCAGTCGCACAATACCTCAACCAAAGGAAACAGAGTTAATATATATTGAAGGAAGCTGGAATCTGAAGTTCCAAAAAGAACGTGGCGCACCTGCAGAGATCACGATAGATAAACTTTCATCATGGGCAGAGAATTCAGACCAGGGAATCAAATATTTCTCTGGAACCGGCACCTATTCAAAAAAGTTCTATGTCACTGCCAGTTGGATTAAAAAAGACGCTCAGTTGTGGCTCGACCTGGGCGAAGTAAAGAACCTCGCCGAAGTCTTCGTGAATGGCAAATCTTTGGGTATCTTATGGAAAAAGCCTTTCAAAGTGAACCTGAATAATGAATTGAAACCCGGTGAAAACACACTGACTGTAAAGGTTACTAACCTCTGGGTCAACAGGCTCATTGGCGATCAACAACCGAATACTGACAAGAAATATACTTACACTACAATGGCATTTTACAAAGCAGATTCACCTTTGTTGCCATCAGGTTTAATAGGTCCGGTAAGAATTTTATCTGTGCAATAAAATTAAAAACCACCACCGCCACCACCGCGTTGACCACCGCCACCGCCACCACCTCTGTTGTAGTCACCGCCGCCCATTCTCATTCTTGGACCACGATCGCCCTCTTGCTGAGCCTTCTGAGCACCCAGGAACTTGTTGAAGTTATAGATAAAGCTTACAAGGAAATATCGTGTAAGTACTTTTGACTGTGAATCCTCTGTATAGTTTTCAGTAGTAGTATGTCTTATACTTACTGCTTGTCCAAGAATATCGTACAACTGAATCCTTATCTGAGCGCGTTTATCTTTAAAGAAATCCTTTGTAATATTAGCATTCCACATGGTTGTTGTCTGTGAATAACCAGCCGACATACCATTATTGGTCGAATAAGAAATATCACTTGCCAGGCGCATACTACCTAATAAGGTGAGTCTGGCATCAGTTGATACAGCATAATTAGTGTATTCCGTATTTTGTGAAGTCGAGATTGTATATTTTGCTTTATTGTAAGTTACGCGTCCCGACGAATTAACTGTAAAGTTTTTCAGGTTAAGTGTGAATCCTAAATTATAGGTACCCGAAACATTTGTTGTAGTATTTTTAGGAGGCAAATTAGCTAAAATGTCTGTACCTGTTCCAACAGGTGTGTTTTTGTTGCTTGAATAACTCATGCTTTCATTATAACTAAACCTTCCAAAGGTATTGAGCACGAATTTATTCTGTTTAAACGGTCTACCCAAACCTACCATTATCTGAGAATTAAAACCATCATTCACATTCACAGGAATTGTTGTCTGTACTCCACCTTGGCCATATGTATTCAGATTGGTAATCCTGTTCATCGTATTACTGATCGATGAGTTGACATAATAATTAGCAAAGTTTACGTAGTTCATCGTATTGAAGTTGATGTCGAGGCTATTCGAGAACTCAGGCTTCAGGTTTGGATTTCCCTTTGTAATCAAGAGAGGATTTGAGTTATCTTCAATAGGTTGCAATTGTGAGATATCAGGTTGATTAGCACGACCCTGGTATTCAAATCTTAAACGGGTGTTCTTATCAAATTTATAATTAAAATCAGCCATGGGCGCAAAGTTGACAACATTTAGCGTTGGATAACGCATGGTGTCTTTAATCAGCATCTTGCTTGAAATATTAACCGGATCTATACCGACACCAAAAGTCCAGTCATACATCTCTTTCTGCTTTTGAACGCTTATCCCGTAATGTTGGGTCTGGTAAGTATTTTCAAAGTGGTTGGTATATCTTTTATTCAGCAGCGAATAATCATTAGTCGTATTGCTGAAATCATATGTTTTTTTGTCCGAGTTACTATATCTGTAGTTGTAAGAAGATTCCAACTGTAAACTTACAAATCTTGAAAGCGGTTCAGTATAAACAAGTCTTGCACCGAATCCTGATCCATTTGATTTTGTAACATTATTCTGTTTGATATTGATCAAAGAATCCAATCTATTGATAGTGTTAACCGTTGAAAAATAACTGGTTTGAGAGCTGTTGAATCCGTTTCCATCGTTCATACTATAACTTCCTGAAAGATTCATCGAAAGTGTTCGTCGTGGTTTGCTAAATCTCTTTCTGAGCAAAAGGAATCCGGATGCATTCATATTGGTTCCTGAGTTACTTGTTAGAGATTTACTGTGGTTGATCGAATCAGAAGGAACAATTTTACCGGTCGAATAAACATCTTTTACAGTAGATGAACTGCTGTTTCCAAAGCTGATATTAGGCACAAAACGCATTGAAAAAGATGTATCAACAACATAGTCCATCTGCATATTAAACCTGTGATTGATATTCTCGCCTTTGTTAATATTGTTGGTGTTTGTCAGGAAACTACTGTCAGCAGTCACTGCTGTTTGTCTGTGACTGTTCGAAGAGTTATCACTGCTTCTTTGATTATAGAAATAGCTCGATGCCCAATCAAGTTTGCCTATTTTATTTTTAAAATTGGCCCCTATCGCATTGGTTATGTTGATACCATTACTTCCACCACCACGGTTTCCACCGCCGCCACCACCACCACCGCGACCACCCATGCTGGCTCCCATGTCAGCAGTAAAACGGGTCACGTTAGTGTTGTTCGACATACCGATAACCGATAGCTGACGATCATCTTTAAACGAATTAAACATCCCACTCAAGTCATAACGATTATCATGTCCGGTACCTACATTTTGACCGTCACCCAGAGACATTTTACCAAAGTTTCCTCTTTTATAACCCATCTTGCTGATGATGTTGATGACCTTTTCACTCTGTCCATCATCAATCTTGGTAAACTGGGCCTGATCAGATTTCTGATCAATCACCTGAATTTTATCAATCATTTCGGCAGGAAGATTCTGAGTAGCAAGTTTTGGATCGTTTCCAAAGAAGGGCTTCCCATCGACCAAAACCTTCGTGACCGTCTTGCCATGGGCTGTGATGTTACCATCTTTGTCCACTTCAACTCCGGGAAGTTTCTTGATCATCTCTTCAACAACATCGTTCTTTTCTACTTTGAAGTTGACAGCAGTAAATTCAACAGTATCTGTTTTTACAACAACAGGTGCCTTTTGTCCCTGAATCACAACTTCGCCAAGTGTTTTGGCGTTGCTAGTCATCGCGAACGGGCCAATGGTAACCTCTTTGGTAGTTGTTTTTATGGTCAGGGGATTTAAAATACTTTTATATCCCATATAAGCGATCTTGAGCGTATAAGTTCCGGGACGAACTCCGGGAATGTTAAAATCGCCTTTAGCACTGGTAAGACCACCTATGACTGCCGAGGAGTCCTTGACTTTCAATAGTGTAACCGTTGCAAAAGCCATTGGCTGATTGGTAATACTATCTGTAATTATACCTTTTAGCGTTACTGTAGTAACTCGCGTTTGTGCCTGAGTGGTTAAAATACCTGCCACACTCATTATCATGGCAAAAAGTAAATGTTTAATTTTCAATGTCGTTATGTGTTCGTGGATTTTAAGTTGCAATATTAAAGTATTAATTCAGTTTTAAATCCTAAAGTAATGTTAAAGAAATATAGCAAACAGTCAACTATTTCTTTGCATTTCGGATTTACAAAATGTCCGATGGACTTTAAAAAATAAGATATAAATAACAAAAATTAATCTTTTCCGGTATTCAGATATTTTCCGGTTGCATCAAACATCATTGCTTTTCCTTTTTGAACCACTACTTCATAGGTAATTTTGGTTCCGGCAGTAATTTTGTCAACAGTAAGAATCTTTTTGCCTTTGAATTTTTCAGCGACATACTTTGTAATAACTGCTGGCAATTCAGTTACTTTAATGCCAACTTCTGTTTCAGTTACAACTCCTTTTGAGTTCATTACAACTGTCATTTCCTGACCATTGTTTTTGAGCGCAACTTCCCAATTGCCACCCTCTTTTTCCCATTTAACATCTGTTGCTTTTGGGAATTGTTTTGCAAATGCTGCTTTTAGTACTGCAGGAGCTTTTACATCCCCTTTTTCTTCAGCTTCTTTCTGAGCGCTTATTGTAAAGCAAATCATTACTGAACAGAGGGCAATTAAAACTAATCTTTTCATAAGTTTTAGATAATGATTTATAATAATAGTCCAAAACTAAAACATGAATCTGAAGTAAAATTGTAGATGATTTATTTTTTTCATTGCTTAATTCAGAACTATTATAAAATGGTTTTGCCTGAAATGTGTGAATGATGTAAACATTCCTTAAAGTTATGCAACATTAACATTTCATTAACTTTCTAATTTTGCCATTAACAAAACATCAATTAAAATTTAGAAATAATGAAAAAGCTAATCATTTTATTAGTCATTTGCAGCAGTGGTTTGATGTGTCAAACAGCATCTGCGCAAATACAGTTTAGAGTCAATATTGGCAGTCAACCCATGTGGGGCCCGGTAGGATACGACCATGTTGAAAATTATTACCTTCCTGATATCGAGGCATATTATAATGTGCCTACCCGAAGGTATACCTATATGGTTAATGGCCAATGGACAACCAGAGCATATTTGCCTGCACGTTACCGAGACTATGACATGTACAATACAAGAAAAATAGTCATCAACGAACCCAGACCTTATTTGCGTAACAACGAGTATAGAGAACGATACTCCAATCAGAATGATCGTCCGGTATACCAATCTATTCGCGACAGTCGTGATGGAAGATATTTTGAAAGCAGATACCATCCTCAACATTCTCAATACAGACAGTATACGAGACAATATGGAAGATATCGTGGAAACGGTAACAACGAAAACCGTGAACAAGGTCACAATGAAAACAAGTAACCATTTCACAATAAATTCATTAATGAAAAGTAGGATTCAATAAAAATTGTTGTTTCCTTGAATTAAAAAAGGTTGGTTTATTAAAACCAACCTTTTTTTATTGACTATAGTGAGCTATCGCAAAAATTAATGCGGTCAACCACAGTTCCCATTTATCCTGGAAATTACTGAATCGCTGTCAAATTACTTCCCTTTTGGACACCTGCTTCATTAAAAGCATCGATAACAAAATAATACTTCTGATTGCTGTTCAGGCTTCTAATTGTCAGCGTGTTATTATTCATCACCTGGTAAGTATGATACAATTTATCTTGCGCTTCACCATACCGGATGTTATATCCCACAGTATTTTGATTTTTCTTCCAGGACAGTTTAACTTCACGTTTATCATCCTGATTTCGTGTCACAATGAATTGTGATACTTTTTCAGGAATGGCCCCGGAACCTTTTCCAAAGAAACGCAAATCTGCAATTGCAAATGTTCCATCCGGCACACGATAATTTGTGAGTCTGATATAACGGGCCATTATAGGTTTCGAAAGCTGGATATAATCATGCGGAACATCAGTTTTATCAGTCCTTTTATCAATCAGTGTTTTCCATATTTTCTGATCATTTGAATATTCCAGATGATACTGATAATAGATATTCTCATTCCGCCCGAATGTCTGTGTAGCGTTCTCTGCGAAATTGATCTGAATGGCTTTTACCATTGATTGTTTTTGCAGATCCATACTGATCCATTCTCCCTTGTTTCCTGTTTTGGCACTCCAATAGGTCCTGGTCTCTTCATCGGAAGCGTAGGCCTTTGGATGATCTTCCATTTCTGAAGAAACAGTGACGGGTTTATTGAACGAGAGCAACATCCAGCCTTGAAACAACTCTTCAGGGCCTGATATTTTATGTTGCGGAATGGTTATCGGGTAATCTCCAAAAGTTGTAAACGTATATAGTTCTCCGTCCTTGTCGAAGAACATTGGGAACAGGCCTAACCGACGTTCAAACATGTGTTTTACAGAAATCACCATGGTTGAAACATGCCAGTAATTTCCGTATTTATCCTGAAAAGTACTGCTGTGGCCAGCTCCGGCAATAAAGCCCTCGGGCTTATATGAACATGGATTGTGCAGAGCAGGCTTGAAAGGGCCTAAAGGTTGATCTGCAACATACACCCCATCGCTATAGCTCTTAAACTGTGTTCCCGGCGTGGCATATTGCAGATAGTATTTCCCCAGGTGTTTTGTCATCCATGCACCTTCTGTCCATGGACTTTCCGGTTTGTCATTATAATCACCGCTTTGTTCCCAACCAAAAACATTCTTTTGGCTATTGAAACATTCCACAGGCTTACCGATGGGATTTAAAGTATTGATGTCAAGCTCAACAGCATAAATTGGTTTCACGTTTGAACAGCCATAATAGAAATAGAGTCGTCCATTGTCATCCAGAAAGAGATCGGGATCGGTCATGCCTATTGGAAAATTTGCATTCGCAATCTTCCACTTACCGGATTTAGGATCAGCTGTTTTGAAGATCTTTCTTGGTGCTCCTCCGGATGCCATAAAATAGATTTCATCCTTGATGACTACCGCTGCCGGAGCATAGTCTTCAAGCGGCAAGTCGGTTGTAGTTATAAAATCCCAATGCATGAGATCAGTCGAATGCCAATATCCTCCTGATTTGGAAGCAAACAGATAATACTCTTTCTTAAATGTAACCATTGTTGGATCAGCTGCCTCCCTACGCGATGGCTTGTCAAGACAAAACCGATAACTGAGGTTCATGGGATTGCAAATGGTTGTTTGTGCATTTGCACTTACCGGTAACTTTTGACCGAATACAAATGAAGTGACAAATATTAATACGACTAAAAATAGTTTCTTCATGGTTATATGTTTATCATTTTTGAGATCGTGTTTTTAAATTTAATGGCTATTTCCACAGCAAGCATAAGACAAACGTTTTTAATTTGTAAACCTACCACTTTAAAATTAATTTTACAAACTGCAAGGAGTTCTTTCGGGCAGGATTCTATTTCTTAAAAAGATTCGTTTATGAATAAAGTATTATTTTCCTCTTTAGCAGTTTTACCTATTCTTCAATTTTCATATGGTCAGAAAATCACAAAACCACAACAGCATAAAAGCCCCAATATTGTTATTATCTATGCCGATGACCTTGGTTATGGTGATGTAAGCTGCTATGGCGCTACAAAAATCAAGACGCCAAACATTGACCGCTTTGCCAGTCAGGGGCTCAGGTTTACCAATGTCCATGCCTCATCTGCAACAAGTACCCCTTCCCGTTTCTCTATGCTCACAGGACAATACGCCTGGAGAAAAACAGGAACCAACATTGCCACCGGAAATGCAGCTTCCATTATTCCTTCAGATTGCAACACGCTTCCTGCCATGTTGCAGAAAGCAAACTATACTACAGGGGTTGTGGGTAAATGGCATTTGGGATTAGGCCCTTCAGGCGGACCCGATTGGAATGGCACCATCAAACCCGGCCCCAATGAACTTGGATTTAACTATTCCTTCCTGATTCCTGCTACCGGTGACAGGGTACCCTGTGTTTTTGTTGAAGACAGACACGTCGTGGGACTCGATCCCAATGACCCCATATCGGTGAGTTATGGCAAACCCATCGGGAATGATCCTACAGGCAAAGACCACCCCGAGCTTTTAAAAATGCAGACAAGTCAGGGTCATGATCAAACCATTGTAAACGGAATCAGCCGCATAGGATATATGACTGGAGGGCAACGTGCACGTTGGACTGATGAAAACATTGCAGATATATTAACCAATAAAGCCAAAAAGTTTATTGTCAGTAATAAAGCCAAACCATTCTTTCTCTACTTCGCCACACACGATATTCACGTACCCCGTGTTCCAAACCAGCGCTTCGTAGGCAAAAGCAACCTTGGAGTACGTGGTGATGCCATACTGGAGTTTGACTGGAGTGTTGGTGAAATAATGAAGACCCTTGATAGCCTGCACCTATCTGAAAACACCATTGTTATTGTAAGTAGTGACAATGGCCCTGTTGTTGATGATGGATACAAAGACTTTGCCTGGGAAAACCTGAACGGACATACCCCGGCAGGACCTCTTCGTGGGGAAAAGTACAGTGCTTTTGATGGTGGTACCTGTATTCCGTTTATCGTGAAATGGAAGGGCCATGTCAAACCCAATACATCTGAAGCGCTGGTTAGTCAATTGGATTTTTTTACCTCTTTTGCAAAACTAACAGGACAAAAACTAGCCGATAACGATGCACCTGATAGCTTTAATGAACTTTCTGTACTGTTGGGTAAAAACGCAAAAGGAAGGGACTACATCATCGAACATGCAGTAAACGGAACCCTTTCGATCATCAAAGGTCCTTGGAAATACATTGAACCCCATAATGGCATCAAATATGATTCCTCAACCCATATTGAACTTGGGAATGACCCTAAATCTCAGCTCTATAATCTGAATAACGATTTGGGTGAGAAAGTAAATATTGCCGATCAGTACCCTAAAATATTGGCTGAACTCACTGATTTATTGAAGAAGGTCAGAGAGAATCCAAAATCAAGACCATAAAGGATTCATATTATTTTCATTAGTGTAAATTACGCTTACTTACTGTTTCTAATACACGATTTGCTAATGAATATACTCAGATTATCATCGACTAATTTATTCAAACTTCGTCTGCTGGGACTATTAAAAAGTTTACAGTTTTAAAAGACTGGATGGTTCCTTTTATCAGGTAAAATCATATCTTTGGTTTTCGATGGAATGCGTTCTATCATAAAAAAATTTAACTTATGAAACAGCAAGAAACAATGGAAATCAAGGAAAAATCTATCTTTCTCCAAAAGCATTCTGCTTCAATTCGTATATGGCATTGGTTGACGTTTATAATTATTTCGTTTTTGATTATTACAGTGTTGTTTAATTCAACCATGTTTGAAACCAGGGGAAATACTGCAATGGTTAAGAATGTGCTGAACGGAAAAAACATAGTGGTTTCCGATGATCAGGCCAGGGCAGTAGTGCATGAGTATGGCGATAAACTTTGGGACTTGCATAAATATCTTGGCTTTGCGCTTACATTCCTGTTTCTAACCAGAATTGCAATGGAAATTACACTATCACAAGATGAAAAAATGAGATCAAAAATCAAAAATGTACTCCTTATGTATCGGCAGAATATCCAAAAGAGTGAGTCCAGACATTATCTGATAGTAAAGTACAGCTATACACTATTTTACTTGCTTATCTTATTTATGGCAACTACAGGATTATTGCTTGCTTTTGAGTCTGAACTTGGCTTGTCGCGTCAAACAAATCATTTTATAAAAGAAGTTCATGGATTTGGTCAATACCTCATATATGCCTTTATTTGCGCTCACTTGTTTGGGGTCATTAATGCAGACATGAAGGATTCAAAAGGAATCATTTCCGGGATGGTAAATGGTGGCGAATAAGGAGAAATGGGATCCTCAATAAATGGATCAGCCATTATTATTGCAACCGCATAAAATATCCTCCACCTGGACGGAGTTCTATATTGATCTTGTCTGTTTTCTTGACATTGGTTACTTTCCGGTCAAAGGCGTTTAATACGTCTTTCTTGTCGGATAGGATAATAGCCCTGGCATTTGATTTCAGGAAGTTCAGTTTGAACGAAATATTGCTCGTTTCTCCTCCATTCATGATTCCTATCCACCATTCTTTCCCTTTCCTTCTGGCAAATGCAGCTACCTTCCCTACTTCAGAACAAGGCAGAACGATAGTTTCGTCCCATACAGTTGGGATGTCTCTTAATAAATCCTCGGCTGGATTGTCAATATAAGCAGAATAAGCATCGGCAAAGTGAGTGAGCGGTGAGAGATAAACTACAGCCTGCGACAGTTCATGTGCCCAGGTATATCCATTCAACTCTTTCTCCGCAAAGATGACAGGCGTGAGGTCGGCAGGCCCTGCAATGAAACGGGTAAACGGTTTAATCTCGTCCTGATCCCTGGGCATTTGTCTTTTATAACGTGTCATTTGATATTCATCTCCACGCACTCCTTCGCGGGTTAGCTCATGTGGCCATGTTCTGCGAATTCCTGTGGGTTTACAACAGCCGTGAAAATCAATCATCAGTTGAAGTTTGTACGTCTCCTCACGTGCTGCTTCGTACCATTGCATGATTTCGGGTGTTGCGGGCGGGATGAAGTCGATTTTTATTCCTGAGGCTCCTACCTGTTTAACTTTTTCAAGATAACTTCTGATGCCCTCCCGGGTGCGCATCTCTTTGGAATCTACCCAAACAATACTCTTAATGCCTTTTGTATTTCCATAATCAATCACCTCTTTCAAACATTGCCATTGATCCTTACCAGGCTGTCTCCATAATCGCCAGCCATCATCTATAAGGTAATACTCCCAGGTTAACCGTGCTGCGGCATCAAACCAGTTCTTTTGATCATCGAGTTTTGGCGCTCCTACACTCCACCATTGCCACAATACGCGACCTGGTTTCACCCAACTAAAATCATAAGATGGATCTGGTGCAGGACATAAATTCATAATGATATCACTGTTGACCAGTTGTGTTAAGTTATCGGCAATAATTGCCAGACGCCAGGGAGTGGTGATCGTACCAGCCTCTACATCCCATCCGGTTGGATTGGTTGTGAAATTAGCTTTTAGTTGATTACCTGATTTCACCCAACTGAGATCAGGAAACTTTTGACAATTGGCTTCGGTGAATGAAAGATAAAAGTTTCCGGTCTTCATTGTTAAAGGAGCTAACAATGGTTTGTTTTCGGGAAGATCTTTTGTTGTAGTATTATTATGAAGGTTTTCGTTATCGTTTGAATAGAAGGCCCAGTAACATTGTGCTGTTTCAGGCAACCCAAATGATGTGTTGTCTTTTTCAATTTTAACAGGTTTATTGGAGTTGATGACATACCGGACGGCTACTCCATCATCATAGGCTCTTACCTGTAACCGGTAGGAAAATTTATTACTTGTTATTGGAATCGAAACCTCTTTACATGTATTTATAGCCAGTGCATGATTACCCATCAGAGGGTACTTTTCCATGACTATGGTTACATTGGCATTGCCAGTAACCGAAACATTCTGACCAATATCTTCACCATCAATAACCAATCCAAGTGAGGATTTCTGAATGACTTCCTGATTGTTCTTTTTAACGGTGAAAAATAAATTGTTATCGTCTATACCAATCTGAATCACTACTTTTTTAGCAGGACTGCTAACAGAAATAACATTTGCTTTTTGAGCAAAAGAGAACAATGAAACCATTGAAACTGCAATCATTAACAAGATATTCCTTTTCATTTTGTTTTTCCTCGTATATGAAGTAACCTAAATAATTCACCAAAAATAAGAAAGAAACCGGTCTGCTAAACAATAGTATTAACCGGTAACTATGATAATTTTTCCATCCTGTTTTAGCCTGATACCGGCAGTTTCCAATATGTATAACATCTGACTGAGGGGAATATCTTTTGATAGCCGACCATAATAATTGCCAACGGGTGTTTTGTCAGCAAAAGTGACTAATAAACCATACCATTTGACTATCTCTTTCATCAGAATTGTAACATGTGTATTGTTGAAACTTACACTACCATCATTATTTACTTTGATACTCCCTGAATCAATATTGTTCTGACCTGATTTTCCCCCTTGTCGGGTGGCGATCACGATTACTCCATTACCACCCCTTGATCCATATATTGCAGTTTCGGCACCATCTTTCAAAACTGATACATTCTGTACCATATTTGGATCTATTGAGTTAATATTTGAAGCAGGATAGGATATCCCATCCACTATTACCAAGGGTTCTGTACTGGACATAATGGAAGTGGCCCCTCGGATAGTTATGCTGTTACCTGATACCATAACCCCCGGTAGAGTACTGAGGAGTTGCAACATAGAGGTTGCCGGATTACGCTCAATATCTTCTCTGCTAATCAGACTTGACGAGCCCGTACTTTGTCTTTTACTGGTTTTTGTGTATCCGTTGTTTATCATGGGTTCTTCTTTCCCATCATTTCCTTTATTTGAGAGACCTTTGTTTTGTTTATTCCCCACCCGGCTCTTGAGTACAATAGTTTTGCCAATAAGTTCATAGACAAAGGGCTGATTAAAAATGGCTGCATCCAGGGCTTGGGTAATATTTAACTTATCAAAAGATATATCTGCCTTTTTCCCTTCTTGCAGTACATCGGAAGCATATAACAAATTGTAACCACTCTGTTCCTGAATAGCGGCTATCACTTTTTCAGCAGACATGCGCTTTTTATTGAGGGTAATAGTTTGGGCCTGGGATCCAACATACAGGAAGATGATTGAGAGTAAAAGCATAAACCCCTTTAAATTAGTTTTACAGGGTCTTGTTAATGGGTCATTTTGTCCCTTTGAAACGCTACTACGACTAAGATGTAATTTCATATTTTAAAATGTATAAGTTTAAATGTAACCGGGTCACTCGCAGTAGTAAAGATACAAAGGTTATTAGTGAATATTGAATATTTCTTTAAATAACGGGACAGCCGCCATTTGCTACTCCCCTACCCTATCATGCGCTGCTTTAAGCAAATCTTTATAGTCGCCTGGCACCATGGATAGTAGCAATTTGCTTACTTCTTCATAACGTTCCTTATCCTTAATCTTATCGAGGGTGATCATGTATTCAGCCAATGACGTGAACATCAACTTTTCAACTGAACTCAATTTTGAATTTGGTGCAGATTTGGCTAAAAAGGTTTTATTGATATACCAGTTGTCCTCGACAATATATTCACCCATTGCAAACCCATCAGGTACTATTGCTATAAACTTACACCTTCCATCCTCCTCAGCCATCATACTGTATTTAGGATCGGAATTTATTTTATGGTATAATTTCACTACGTCCAGGATATTCAGAATATTTAGATTCATCCTTTCACGGTACCTTGCAAAGAAATGTTGATTATGAACGACTATCTCTTCTGGAAGACTTTCAAATACACGTATTCCCTTTTCGGAATAATAATAAGTGAATAATCTAACATCATAATCCATGGGTGAAATATATTTTTCAAGTGTTCTTTCCTTGGTGAGAAGTATTATCCATTTGTTTTTTGCCTTGGTCTTGACATCGTAATATCTCGGATATTCTTCTTCTTTCTTTATTTTCTTTTTCTTTCTTTCATCGAAATATTCTAAAGTTAATCTCAGAATCGTCGTGGAATAATTGAAAATCTCCTGCTCTTTGAGGATCTCTTTAGTTATTTCCTGATGATTCATTGTAGACACTAACATAATTCAAGGAATTAATTGGAGAGCCACAATGGCCCTCCCTCCATTTCTACTTATTCAACTCCAATGTGTTAATAGCAATTTTTGCATTCAAGAAATCTGGCGATAATACTAAAGCTGCATTATACTCTTCAAGTGCTTTGACTTTATTTCCGAGACCTGAATAACCAAGACCAGTATTATAATGTGGTGTTGCAAGATTATCTCGTGAAGGCAGTCGGGCTGCATTGACAAACTGAGGATCACCTTCACTAGCTGAAGCATTTAAAGCTGAACTTTGTTTATTGGATGCCATTTCACGGAATACAGATTCAATGTCTTCTGTAGAACCCAGCTTTCTCTTTGCCAGTGCTATAAAATACTTTTGCTCCTGAGAATTATTGCCAAACCCACGTCTCTCACCTCCACCTGTACCAGGAGTTCTATCATTACGGGTTGCAGAACCGATAACGTCATTCCATGATTTTACAGCTTTATCTTTTTCTCCAAGTGCACTGAAAGCACAACCCGTCCAATATGCTAACTGAACCTGACGCGAATTGCGCCCCTGTTGAGCTCTCAGATTATCAGGAGGAGTCAGTGCAGTCTGGAAATCAGCAAGCGCTTCCAGATATTTCTTTTTGGTATAAAAGTTCAATCCCCTGATCAGGTGTGCATCGGTCCAAGCTTGTCCGGTGTTAAATGCATTTCCACCTTCCCAGATACTAAAAATCCGGCTCTTGAGCAGTGAAATAGCTTCATCGGCCTTACCTGCAAAGTTTTTCAGATTGATCATATCACCCAGTGCTTCATCATTTCTGATTACAGCTTTCTGATTCTTTTCCAGCATTCCAAGTCGCTTTTCTACCGATACCCCTTCTGATTTATAGAGTTGTTCGAGTTCAGCAAAATGTGTCGGAATTGGATTTGCTACATTCACAGCCTTCTCAAGACAGACGATTGCTTTACTCTTCGATCCTTCTGCCTTCTGGTGTGAATAGGCAATTGCCAGGTTTCTCCATGTTATAGCAAGTCCTGGGTTCAAAACAGAAGACTTTTCCCAAAGTGCAATTGCTTCTTCGGGTTGCCAGTCGTAAAGCAGATTACCAAGGTAGTAAGGAGCCATTGCATCCGAAGGATCAGCTTTAATGGCACTTCTTAGGACGCTTATGACTTCCTGCTGGAAGGGGAAAACATATTCCAGCGGCTGTAGGCTGGCTTGTTTTCTGTATTCAATTGCTTTAGGCGTATCCCCGAGATTTTCAACAAAGAATCCAAGGTAATAATAGACCAATGGTGAAATTTTAGGTTTGTCTGAGGTTTCTGATACAAGCTGTGATAAAACGGTTTTACCATCACTCCAAAGACCACAGTTCAGATATGCAGCTGCAATCTCCTGAGCATTGGCTGGATGATTGATCAGTGTTGAAAAGAGTGTTTTTGACGATTGCGCATCATGAGTAGCAAGCCATAATTCTGACATCAACTGGGTGTCGAGTGGATCACACTTTCCCTTCGCGAAACCAATCAGTTTGATGGCTTCATCCGTGCGGTTTAAGTGACGTAGCAAAGCAGACTTCAGTCCATAAGCACGGACATTAAGCGCATTGGCATCGAGCGAACGGTTTACAAAGTCGAGTGCCGTTGTATAATCACCTTTTAATGTTTCAATTTCGGCCAGCGAATAATATGCAGGCGTTTTCCATTCCTGTTTCCAGGTAGCTTTATAAAATGCGGTATAGGCATCGTGATAATGGCCTTGAGCCTTAAGCGCTAATCCCAGATAGTAAAACGGCTCGGCATTTTTCGGAGAAGTATATTGAGCAGTAAGGCGTTGAATCGCCCTATTGAAATACTTTTCGGCAAGTGCATATTTTGCATTTCTCAGGCTCAACAAACCCATTCCAGTGTTGGCACCTATGTTAGCTGAGTCACGACGAAGGACCTCTTCCCAATAAGGATCTGCATCAAGTGTGGGGTTGTGGAACTGATCTATACGTTGACCTGCCAGAAACAATTCTTCATCATTTTTGATCTCAGCAGGAGTCAATGGATTTGTAGTACCAATGGGTTTCGGAGATGGTTGCAAAGCGACGGGAGAATAGGCTACGAGTTCGCGTCCACCTGATGATATTGAAGCACAAAGTTCGTGTTCGTCTTGTCCAGCATCCAAATTGATTTGTTTTGAATAGGGTTTAGCCGGATTGATTGAGATGTGTTCTTCTGAAAGTATATTGTTTCCGGCTTTCAGTGTAACAATTGCATCACTGTATGCTTTGGTTGTATAGAATCCAAAAATTGCCTTTCCATCTTTGACCTCAAGGTTCACTGCTGCATCTACATTGGCTTTTTTAACGCCATCTATTCCACGGAAAGGAAAGAGTGATATTTCGAAGGAACGCTCTTCATTGGGTTGCAACCATGAATAATCGGGTTGATTATCTGAGTAAGATCCTACCATAATTTCAAGATAAGGTCCATCATTATCGGTTAGAATTTTATCCCACATACTGCCAACACCCCAGGTAAAGAATTTCTTGCCGGGGACGATATTGTGATCGGCAACACTCATAATACCGGCATTCTTACCATGATCGTAACC
>Ga0209538_1000548_pt1 | contig 21614 bp, 16 predicted proteins | sample BarGraNGADG00211_2_FD_184492 | JGI IMG/M metagenome (GOLD analysis project Ga0209538, IMG submission 184492) | Arctic peat soil microbial communities from Barrow, Alaska - Barrow Graham LP Ref core NGADG0004-211 (SPAdes) (version 2) | ecosystem: Environmental > Terrestrial > Soil > Wetlands >... | reverse complement strand
ATTGGTTTTCGATATCGGCAACAAGATTATTTAAAACAGCCTGTCGGTATGTGGAATCCAAAAGACCCAAAACCAATGCCATTGCATTAGCACATTGTGATCCGGTTCCATATTGTTTAGTCGCCGGGTTGAAGAATTTCCTGTTAAATGCTTCGCGAATTGTATGAGCAAGTTGTTTTTGTATGTCGTAATCTTCTTTCAATCCAAGAAGTTTTGAAGACTTAGCCAATACATCTGCATTGTTATAATAGAATGCTGTCGCGACAAGATCCTTAGGCGTATTGGGACTGGTATTTCGACCCGACCAATCTCCTTTACCAACGGCAGCAATACCATCTTTTGATTTGAGGGTAAGATATGCTACATAATGTTTCATCATAGCGTAATTCTGTCTCAGAATTTCCACATCACCAGTCCATTCATATTGCTGCCAGGGAAGCAAAATAGCCGAGGTTCCCCACTCAATTGCTTCACGCCAATCGGGTCCAAATACAGTTAATTCAGGTGCAATGCATGGAACCAGACCATTCTCCTGCTGGGTATCGTTCATGTCATGAATGATTTTCCCAACCAAAGGGTTCATATCATAATTATATCGAAATGATGGACCGTGCAGATGATCCTGTTCCAACCAACCCAGACGTTCGCGATGAGGACAATCACTGATAACGCTCTTCATATTGCTCAACTCAGCCCAACGTATCATTTGAAATATACGGTTAAAAAGATCGTTAGAACAGTTAAATTCACCGCTAAATGGAGAATCGGAATGGACAACAATACCTTCAATAGATTCAATTTTCGGTACCTCGTTGCTCCCGGGGGAAGGCAAGCATTCCACCTGATAGTAACGACAACCGGTAGTGAAAAACTTTGATATGTAAGTTTCTAATCCATTACCGGATAATGTGTAAACATTATACGATTTTCCATTATAGTTGTTTCTGAACAATGAACCATCAGGGTTCAGCAATTCACTTGGGGTAATTTTAACAACAGATCCTGCTGCACCTCTGACCGTTATTTTGGAGATATAAGAAGCTTCCTGACCCAGATCGTAAATAGTCACATTGGGCTTAATCTCTTTGCTGCTGATTGGCTTAATAACCTGAAAAGCACGTATAGGAGGAGCTGCATGGGTTATGCCTTTCAATTCACCCCCAGGCCCATTCAATTGCTCAATCGGGTGCCAGTTTGATGCATCAAAACCGGGCTTATCCCAATTCTTTTGTTCTTTCCGTGCATCCCAATCCTCTCCTCCATAAATATTGGAAAATGTCATTGGACTAAGGCCTGACCGCCAATCACTATTTGTTACAATTGTGCTCGTCGAACCATCATTGTATTCCAGGAGTACTTTAGCAATAGCCTGTAACCTACCGAAGGAGTGTTGAAACTTAGCATAACGTTCCTTCTTTGAAACGCGATACATGCCATTGCTGATTAAAAGGCCTACTGCATTCTTGCCTTGTAGAAGAAGAGATGTCACATCATAAGTATCGTACAAACAGGTTTTATCATACTGCGTCCAACCCGGATTAAGTAAACTTTCGGTTATCGTTTTCCCATTGAATGTCATTTTATATTGTCCCAATCCACAAACAGAGACAATGGCGCGATGGAGGCCGGACTTAACAGCAAATTCACTTCTGAGGAGAAATGTGCTGTTATCGGTTTTGGATAAACTGTCAGGACTGCTTATCCATTGGGCTCCGGCCCAATCCTTTGGATTTAATATTCCCATCGTCCATTGATTGGCAGCACTCCAATCAGAAACATTATCATTCTGATTCCATACTTTTACTTTCCAAAAAACAGTCTGATTTGATATTAATGGTTTGCCACGATAAAAAATCCCATTCATTTGTGAAGATGTGACTTTGTGTGTATCCCATAAGTCACCTTTTTCCTTATTCAACAAATCAAGTGATGAAGCAACAACTATCTGGTATGCACTTTGAGAAATCCCACGAGAGGAAGAATTGCCTGGTTGGAGAACCCAACTAAGTCGGGGACAGGAAATGTCAATACCCAATGGATTTACAAGATATTCGCATCGTAAATAAAAAGCATTTTTAATGGAATAAACTTGTATATCAGAACTTTCTGTACGATAATTAGCAGCTACGGTATTAGGCAATCTAATTGAGAAAACTAGTATAAAAAAAAATACAGTAAACCAGATTTTCACGTTCCACAAGTATTTTTTTTTATTATACTGTTCCATTAGGCTTTAATTATAAATAAGTAGTATGTACAAATATAAATAAATACGGTGTACATAATTGATCACCTCCAATGCAGGTTTTTGTTTTTTGGTTATCTATTGTTTAACATGTAAAACAATTGGCCCATTGCCAAAAGCAGTGGGAGAGGTCAATTCATTCGTGCCATTATGAAGTGTCCCTCCGTCCATATATTTTCCGGATAGAGGTTGATACCAAAGTGCTTTTAAAGGTTTGGCTGCTCCTGAAATCTTTAATTTAAAGGTTGTCGACTGATACTGATAAACCACATACTCCTTTCCCGGATTGGCAAGGCAATAGCCTGTACTGACCAATGAATCATTTGATTGCATCAACCAGTATCGTGTTTGGATAAAGAAATCTCTAAAGTTTTTAAGATAAGCATAACCGGGTGGTGTATCTAAAGGTCTGATCACATCCCAGGCAGTATAAGTGTAATAGTAAGCATTGTAGCCACCTGCAATCTGAACTTCCCATATAAACTTAGCAACATCCTCAGGTGAGTTTACACGCCCATAGGTTTTATCTGTTGGTCCTTTCGGTCCATATTCATATCCTGATTCCACATTAAACACAGGCCAGTTATTCATGGCCAGTTGCTTTAGCGTTGTTGCATGCAGATGATCTGATTGTTCCTGATGACTACGGAAATCAGCGATCCCGTTATAAGACCCATCATCATATGTTTTGATATCTGTATGTATGGTCAATAATCGTTTATAAGGATCCATTGAACGTATAAATTTCAATCGTTCAACCTTATAAGGAACAGATTTTTCATTGTTTGCCTCCTTGGCTAAATCCCAGATAACATTGGGGTATGCTGCATAGCGGGCAATAATCCAACGGTAATAAAGATCATCTTCAGGGCTGTTATTCTGTGGCCAGTTTACCATTTTATTGTAAACCTTCAGGTAAAGGTGAGCTTGGATGCCGCGTTGATACATGGCTTCGATCACCTTATCGAAATGTTGCCAATAGGCTACATTAAATCGGCTATAATCACAGTTTTGATAGTTTCCCCCCCATGGAAACAGGTCGTTGGGACCATAATCATCAGAAGAGGTTTTCCCCAAACACCATTTTGTATCATAAGCATAGGCATTTATGAGTATAAAATTAAAACCGGATTTAGAAAGCTTATCGAGAAACGGGTTAATAGTTGGGAGCGAATTGTCATTCCCATCAAGAGACCAAAGCCAGTTTGCCTCATACCCTACAGGGAACCATCGTGTACCATCTTCATTGATAAAATGGTGTCTGTTGACAGGATCTATCTGAAGACCGCCATGAATACTCCCGTTTTGGTTTTTAATGCATACAAGTTGAGTCTGTTGTTTGTCCAGATCAGGCTGGTCTGAATGTGTGATTATGGTCCATTTCCCTTCTTTAGTTGGAGAGAAACGGATCTTCCAAATATTATTGCCATCATAATAACCGGGTAGAGTCATTTGAATATTGTCCGGACCGGTAATACTGGCTGTGAATTTTACTGCAAAAGGATTTATCGGTTGAGCTGTGCTCTTAAAAACAAAGTCATAGGGTTTCCATCTTTGTAGTTTCAAAGTTGGATTCGAAGTAACACCATAAACACTTATGTTTAAACATAATATGATTAATATTATCAGTTTTCTCATCACCTGTTTGTTAACTGTTAATTAAAATGTGAAGTTTAAAAATAGTAAAAGACTCCAATTAACATCATTTTAGCTTTAGTCCATTTATTTTCAGGACATAAGCATAATCACATGGTTTTTCAGTTGGGAATTTCACGTGTAAGCCGATGGCGTCCTGCGTGAACTCGAGCGTACCCGGATGGCCAAGCAACTCGACCTTCTTGATTTTTCCCTGCACTGCTTTGCCGCTGGCTAGCGAAGTAATGACTACTTCCTCACTCGGCCAGTTCATCACCGTCGCATAAAGTATATCGCCATGTGTAGTGAAGCGGATATCCTGGGGAGTGTATCCCTTGCGCGGGAGCCCGCCGCCGCCGACCACCTGGTTCCCTTGATTCTGACCATTGAGTCGGCCGTCAAACCCTTTCGCACGGGCAGCAACCATCGCTTCTGCTGCAGCGTCCGCAGCGGGGCCCTCTCCATATTTGATCCACGGGCGCGTTGAATAGATCGCCTCTCCGTTCACATCCAGCCATTTGCCGATCGCAAGCAGCACGTCTATCTGCTCTTGTGGGATTGTGCCATCAGCCATGGGGGAAATATTCAACAGAAGATTCCCGTTCTTGCTTACGTTTTCGATAATCTTCCAGACAAACTGGTCGGCTGGATATGGCTTTTGTTCAACAACATAACCGAACTTGTTAGTGATGGGATCGTCGGGCTGCCAGACCCAGTCGGTCAGTTCTATCGGAGATCGTCCCTCACGTTCGTAGTCCATTATTTGACCTGAGACCCATGCAGCTTGTTTGGCGCTGATGCCTACTTCCATTTTCCATTCTCTGGCCCGGTTGAAGTAATAGGAGGCGACCCGTATTTTGAGCGGATCCCAACTATGATCGGTGTTCATGTCAAACCAGAGCATGTCGGGATGGTATTTATCAATGGTTTCAATTCTTTTTGCGACCCAGTCGTGCATGAATTTGATCCGGGCCGTTTCGCTTCGGTCTGCGACATTGTAGAAGTTGGCCCACTGTGGGTCGTATTGATCGCTGCCGGGAAGAGCGGGAATAAAATAAAAATGAAAGGCGGAATGATCCGAGATGCCGGTCTTAAGGCCGACTTTTACCAACGCTTTGATGAGGTCGCCGTCCAGGTCGCGCTTTGGTCCATAGTTTTTGGAATTGTAGGGATTGATCTTACTGTCCCAGTTCGAAAAGCCGTCGTGATGTTCTCCGGGGGCGAGGACGTATTTGGCACCCGCCTTCTTGAAGAGGGCTGCCCAGGCGTCCGGATCCCACTTTGCGGCTGTATACATCGGGAGAAAGTCTTTGTATCCGAATTTGGTCGGAGGACCAAAGTGCTCTGTGTGCCACTGCATCATACCGGCATTACCGCCGTACATATAGCGAACGTACCACTCGCTTCCGTGAGCCGGCACTGAATAAATCCCCCAGTGCATCATGATGCCGAACTTGCCGTCGCGGAACCATTCGGGATCCTTGTAGTTCTTCTCAATCGACTCCCAAGTCTCTCCAACAGGGCCACGGGGAGGAGCGGGGATATCTTTGAGGGCGGCTGCGATCATTTCAGGGGTATCGCGGCGGGGCCTGTCATTCGTGCCGGGAGCAGTAACCGGGCCGGCAACACCTGGTTCTTCCACAGGGAGAGTAACAGATTGTTTTTTCAGGTCAGGGGTAGTGGGTTTAGTTTGGGCATTTACCAAAAGGCAACTTCCAAACATCAGTGAAAAAATCACCACCTTACAAAAAACATTTATAGGATTGATTGAAACCAATTTAAATGTTAATCGCTGAAGTAAATGTTTAATTTTTGTTTCCATTGAATTTGTGTTTTTATTGTTTTCTGCCATCAATTTATCCGGTTTTGGAACGATGCGGATTGTTGAGTGCTAAGCGTAATAGTTCAGGCTCTTACTTTACCTGCAAAAGGGCGGTTGCCAGTCCCGGTGTTGTAGCAGTAAGGCTGATTTCGCCCGTTTGTGCTGTTCTTTGAACCGTAACCAGGAGACGACCTTGATATGAATTGCGTTTATCGGTCTTATAAGGACCGGCAAAGTCAAGTTCCCCATTATCGAGACCGATGAGACGACCCCCACCTTCAACTTTTACAGTGATGGCATTGGGTGTATCAATCACCTTCAATCCTGCTTTGTCATACACTGTGATTTCGAATAAGACGAGATCACTGGCAATGGGTAAAGGTAGTGGTGAAATCTTGAGCTGAGTTGCTGAATTGGTTGTCAACAACTTTGAAGTGGCAACCTTCTTACCCTTGGAATAACCAACCGCCCTAAGCTCGCCAGGAATATAGTCTAAAGTCCAGTTGTTTTCATAAACATCCCGGGATACAGCCTTTTTACCAAGAGAACGATTATTGAGGAACAATTCGACTTCATCGCAATTGGTGGCAGCCCGAACCGTGACATTTGTTTTTTCAGGCCAGTTCCATTTTAGCAACCCTTGCTGCCCACGTCGACCGGTCTGAGGTGCCTGAGCAGTCTGAGGTGTCTGACTAACTAAAAGCTGCAACACGGGATCCTCGCGCCAATAAGCTGCCCGTTGGTAGAAGCTGGCTTTTTTCCCACCTGCAAGGTCAATATAACCGGCACTGCTTCCACGATTGGGTAAATTGCCTGTCTCTCCCAGATAGTCTATACCTGTCCATATAAATTCACCGATGACGTAATCATTGTTGCGAACACCAAGCCAGTTAGAGATTTTACTGCTTGTCTCTGTTCCTAAGCTCAGGCGGTGAGGAAAGCGTACACGTTCAGGTGCATAAGTGCTATCGGGGTATAGGCGGTCTATATAATTATAACCGGCAATATCAAGGACATCCATAAAACCGTTGCGTGAAGCGACGAAAGACTGGTCACAAGCGGAAGTGACAGGCCGGGTGGCGTCTTCTTCATGACAGATATCAACCAGTTTCTTTGCCAGTTTCCAACCATCGTCATTAAATTGATCCGGGATTTCGTTACCAATGCTGTACAGGACTACACTCGGATGATTACGATCCCGCGTTAACATTGCGCGAAGGTCTGTTTCATACCATTGGTTAAAATAGAGGTGATAGCCGTATTTTGACTTGCCTCGTGTGTTTTCAGTGAAGTTATATGCCCAGTCCCTGGTCCATTCGTCAAAGGCTTCATCAAAAACGTAAAAGCCAAGTTGATCACAGAGATCGTAAAACTCGGGAGCGAAAGGGTGATGGCTTGTGCGAATGGCATTACAACCCATCTCTTTCAGCACGCCTAAACGATATGCCCATATTGCAGTAGGTACTGCATTGCCAAACGAGGCGGCATCCTGATGCAGACAGACTCCCTTGAGTTTAACAGACTTGCCGTTAACTAACAGGCCACGATCGGTATCGTATTTAAGACTTCGTATGCCGAATGTAGTAACTGTTTGGTCGAGTGTGCTGCCTTCGAATATCAGTGTACTTTGTAACTGGTAGAGCTCAGGGGTTTTGTCTGACCAAAGACGAGGCTTCGGTACGGTGATTTGCTGGGTGGCGACCTTACCGGAGTGCATGCTTTGGAGTGTGAGCTTTGTCTCTGTGCTCGTGATAATTTTGCCATCAAGGGACATCACAATGGAGCGCAGGGTGACATTTTGACTTTCAGGTTTTACTTTCCAGACATCCTTGGCCCATTCCTGCTGCTTTTGGCTTGAAAAGAAATTTGCATCTATAATATAACTTGCCTTTACAACGGCTTGCTCTGAGGAAACCTCAGGGGTGGTGATGAATATGCCACCATTGAGCCGGAAATGTGTGAAACCGGTAGTAATCAGGCGGACATGACGGTAAATACCGGAACCGGCATACCAGCGTACAGAAGGTTCAGCAGCATCATCAACACGAACGGCGATGACGTTGGGTGAGCCGTCTTTTTTCAGGTATTCGGTAAGATCATAAGTAAAGCCAACAAATCCGTATGGGTGGCGTCCAAGGAAATGTCCATTGATCCAGACATCGCTGTTCATATAAATAGCATCGAACTCAATGACGACCTTCATGACAGCGTCTTTAGGAGTCGTGAAACTCTTTCGGTACCAGCCGATGCCGTGGGTGAAGTAGCCACCAGTCTTTTCACCTGAGGGGGGAGGATTGACAGGTCCCTCTATGCTCCAGTCGTGAGGTAGGTTCAGGGTTCGCCAATTTGTATCGTCGAATTTGAGCTCTTTGGCTGCCTGGTCATCACCTATCCAGAAACGCCAGTCTTCATCAAAAGGAATGATATTTCGGGGGTTAGAAGCGGAGGTAGCTGAGCTTTGCGGTTCAATACCAGCGACGTTGGTCGTTTGGGCATTGACAATCGGAGTAGTGAACATGCCTAACAGACAGATTAATACGAAGAGACGAAACTTTTCTATCTTTAAATACCGGAAGAAAAAGCTTTTTGAACGCATGGTTTTAGTTTTTGGATTAAATTTTCTTTCTCAAATGAATTAGCAACATTTACTTAATATGTTTTCATAAAAATTGAATTTTAAAGTTCGTAAAATTGATTATCCTCCTTTCATTGCGTAATCAGCTTGGTATGCAGCACTGCTGGTTCAGCGCCAATACGTGGGCCGCCCCAGTCGGTTTCGTCGCCATTGCGGATTCGCAACAGTTTGAACGATCCGTTCTCATATTTGCCTTCTTCAACTTTCAGGTATTGCCATGCCTTGCCAGAGTTGGCACCAAGAGGTTTAAAAGTAAAGTGGCAGAGTGTGCCTATCAGCAGGAATTCGTTTTCACTCAGTTGAACAATCATGGCTTTGCTGATCGGTTTGGTATTAGCTTGCACCGCACTTCTTCTTGCAGCACCAAAAGTTACCGTAACTTGCCATGAGCCAAGGTCGATGGTCTGCGCAGCATGATCTTCACGCTCAACCACCGATTTGATCTTTCCCTCAAAACTCCATTTGGCCAGTTCACGCATCATCGGTGTCGCCATGGCATATTCCTGGGCAATAGAAGCAAGGCGGGCTTCGGTTTCTTCCTTTTTCTCACCATTCCCATTATCGTCAATCCCGAATGGGGAAAAACCAATTCCTCCACTTGCAAGAACTGAATAAAAATATCTCATATATTCAGGGCCGGTACCAATTTCAGGAACAAACAGCGGATTATCGACCCTCGCGTATAACTCAATCACTTTCAGTGCCTTTTCACTTTCAGGCATATAAATATCAGGAGCCAGCAAGTCGATGGCCGGAGCCGCTGCCTTCCAGATTGGGATTACGTTATCGGTTGGACCGCCACTTTCATAGGTTGAAGCACTGGGATTACTGATTGGATCACGAAGTGCAGCATTCACATATAAAGGCAGCTGATTAACCGCTTTGCCAGCCGCAGCCACGTACCCAATGTAACTGGCAACCGACCATGCATGGAAATATTCGTCAGCATCGTTCCCGAATACTTCGGTCCAGGTTCCTTTATTCACTGCAGGTTTGTTTAAAGCTTTAAGAATTTCTGGTTTGAGCAGCTTTTCAGGAACTTGTCCTTGAAAGAGCTTTTGTGCTTCGGGAGAATAATCGCGTACACTTCCCCACGCTCCTGGTTCGTTTTCAACCTGAACCATCAACACGGTGTGTTGCAAATCGGCCACTTTCAGGTATTTCATCACTTCAGCAAACGCTTTTGCGTCGGCTACCATCGCTGCTTTGGAATGCGGCGAAGGAGAATCAACCGGTTTCCCTTTTTTTCCGGTGATGTTAGGATATTTCGAAGGTTCGCGTTTCATCCATTCGGGCATGTAATGACTGCTTCCGTTTTTCCAGGTAGCGAACCACAGCAACACCAAATGTTTGTTGTGTTTACGAGCCTGCACGAGCAAAGTATTAACCAGTGAGAAATCGAATTTTCCGGGTTGTGCTTCAATTTGCTCCCAGTAAATGGGTACTTCGAGCGTGTTGGCGTGCATGGCATCAATGGCCTGCCAAACGTTTGGCAACATGCCCGTCCATGCACTTGAATTGTGTGCCTGCCCACCAAGAATTAAGAACGGTTGCCCATCGACTAAAAGAGCATGTCGACCATTCTTTTCAATAATTTTTGGTATTGATGTGCTAATGGTTTGGCTATAAACAGCTCCAACTAACGATAAAACCACTATACACAAAACGCTTGCGATTCTCATCATTTTCAAGACAATAAATTGGTTCATAATATTGTATTTCGAGTTAAAGTTTTATTAAATGGATGATAACATTCGCAGTTTTGTTGAACTTAATGAGGTCAGTCCCTATAAAGCATATATAACTGATATAAAGTATTATGTGTGGTTCAACAAAATAGACTTGTAATATTATTCATATTAATTTATTGGTTACTTACTCGCGAACTTTCACGCGCAAATATATTGTATTTTTATTTACCAATACTTTTTTACAAAATATTTTATTTTAAAATCCTGGAACTAATCAATATTATCACCTTTGTCTAACTTAAATCAAGCAGGTACATATAAACCAACACAAATAAATGGTTCCTGACCTCATTTATCCCAGGTACAGACCAGTCAAAACACCTGAAGAATTTAAAGCTACTGATTTTAAAATTGAAGCAGAAGAATATGTAAAAAATAAAAAATATGACAAAGCACTAAGATCTTATAATAAAGCAATAGAGAATAATCCATTTGAGTATAGATTATTAGAATCCCGGTCAAAAGTTAAAGAATTACTCGGCGATATTGCAGGTTCAAAACAGGACCATAAAGCTTCATTAAATCTATTTTATGACGTTATGATTGTTCAAAGTCTTTATACTTCATACCCTGCATCAATAGTAGAATCAAAATGAAACCTAACCCCAAAAGTGAAAATAATGGCTGGGTATCATTAATTTGATTCCATTTATCCTCATAATCTGAATTGAAAATAAATGTTTTCTGATTCAATCTCTGATCCAATTTCCTTCATTCATCCACTATCTTTGTGAAAATATTTTCCCTATGACAACAATAATCATCAACGAACGGTCAAAAGGAGCTAAAAAGCTGATTGAGTACCTCAAAACACAGCCTTTTGTAAAGATTGTCGAACAAAAAACTCCCCGTCCAACATTAGCAAAATCAATTAAAGAAGCCAAAAGCGGACAAACCACAGAATAGGAAAATACTGAAGAATTATTTTCTAAGCTGCGAAAAAAAGCAAATGTTTAGGATAATCACTACAAAGTGAAATGAGTCCCGACCCCATTACCTCACCGTCAGATACAACTTTTAAGCCTTGTGTTGGCGATGGGTTTGTCTGCGCTGTGGCAACGTTACAAAATCCGGCAGCAATGGTCAAAACAGAAATGGAATGGATTTGAGTTGTTTTTTCATGGTATTCATATTAATAACCAACGATCGGATTACCCGAATCTGTTGTAGTTGAGGGGTTCATTTTTAATCCGGTAATTTTTAATGTATAGGCGATATCGCAAGGTGGTGTTGCTGGTAAACTTACCTTTAAACCATCTGCGCTTTGTGTAAAAGACAATGCCCCTGTTGCGCCGAGCATAGTGACCGAGGCAATCTTGCCTTCGGATACCTGTCCCTGCGCAAGCGAAGCTATATTTATCTCAGCACCCGGCCACCTGCCGAGTATGATGGCATAAAGCGCGTCGCCCTTTACCGTAAAACGTATTCTCAATTTATCCGGCCCGTCTTCCCCGAATTTTGTCCAGTTATGCGTATCGTAAATAGCATCTCCGTTCACAATCAGCCATTTGCCTACACCAAGCAGGGTTTCCTGTTGCTCCTGAGGGATGGTGCCATCCTTCATGGGCGAAAGGTTCAGCAGCAGCGTGCCGTTTTTGCTCACAATATCGGTTAACAAGCCTATGACAGATGCAGGGTTGCTGACGGTCATGTCGCTGGTATAACCCCAGGTGCTGCCGATCTTACGATCCACCTGCCATTCGCCCGTACGGATCGCTTTAGGGATACCACCTTCAAAATCCAAAATGGAGCCGATAGTCGTTATATTGGTACCAGCCGGTGCAAAGGCCGCTTTCTTGGTGCTGATCGAAACCTCTTTGCCCCATTGTTTGGCCCGGTTATAGTAATAAGCCGCTATATTCAGTTTGAGGGGATCGAGGTAACGCTGGTCTACACCATTATCGAACCATAGCATATCGGGTTGGTATTGTTCGATGAGTTCTATGTTGCGTTCGTACCAGTTGACCAGGAACTTTTGACAAGCCGCGTCGCTGCGGTCGGCCACGTTGTAGAAATCAGCCCATTTTGGGTCGAACAGATCGGACTTTTCCGACTTCATCTGCGCCAGTATTTCAGCCGACGGATTGATGAACTGGAAGTTTTCGATTCCGTGGTTGGATACCCCGAATTTCAATCCTTGTTTGCGCACCGCTTTGCACAGATCACCAATCAGGTCTCGCTTTGGACCCATTTGTTTGGCGTTATACGGGGTGACCTTACTGTCCCACATGGCAAAATTATCATGGTGTTGGGCAGTTGGTATCACAAAGCGGGCACCCGACTTTTTGAAAAGCAACGCCCATGCATCCGGGTCAAACTTCTCCTGGGTGAACAGGGGGATAAAATCCTTATAGCCAAATTTGTTTGGCGACCCGAAATGTTCGGTATGCCAGGCCACAAAATTACCATACATGTACTTTTCGTACCATTCGTTATGATAGGCCGGCACCGAATACAGCCCCCAGTGCATAAATAATCCGAATTTAGCGCCTTTGAACCATTCAGGCACTTTGTAGTTGGCCTGCAGCGATTCCCATGTGGGTTTGAACGGGCCGGAAGCCATTTTTGTTGGTATGGACTTAATGGCTGCCGCCACTACTTTAGGTGTCGTTTCTGGCGCCATATCGAACTTGGTATTATTACCGGCTTCGCCAATGGCGCTATTGACCGGCCGGGTGATCGGGGGATCATGCTGCGGAACATCAGCCTTAACGGTAACTGTGTTGTTTTGCGCCAGGGCAGCAAGTGACAGCATACAAAAACTAAAAAACAGAACAGGGATTCTTTTGGTTATCATTTGTTAAATATTTGTGTCGGGTTAAGGATTATGAGGAATTGGGGGCAGTCCCCATTTTCTTATAGCTTAATATTATTTAATCAACCGGTAATAAATGTCCTTGCCTACTTGACACCCATTAATTACATAACATCATTATTCTTTCCGTTTATCAGGCGTTGGACTATCCGTAACTTTATCGCCGGTGACATCCACCAGAACAATTTCCTTACGTATATCCGGCAAATTAGTACTAATGTCAATGTTCCGTAGAGTAATACCTTTAACATGGCGGATATACATACCCGATGCTGGCGCTACAGCCCTGAGGCCACCGTATTCAGGCCAACGTCCTTTCAGGTTCTCGGCTGTGAGTTCGGTCAGTACATTCTTCGCATGTTCAGCTGTTCCTCCGCCCGGAAGAATCGCTTTGATATCGCTAAAAACAAGGCCTTCAATAGGATGATCCGGTAAGCCTGTAACCACAATAGCCGGGCTGGTGTTGCCTGTTGGATTTTCGATGATAATATTGCTGAACATTAGGTTATAAACCCGCTTCATTGGTGCCGGTTCGCCCTGAGCGTCTATCCAGGCGTTTTGGCTGTTAAACGTCATAAATATGGCACGTGGCACATTTTTCATTACCAGGTTGCTGAACACCATGTTCTTCATTTCAGCACCTTCCATCATCTGGATTTTTAAACCTGAATCATTATGGCCATTAAAAGTACAATTACTGATCACCACATTTTCAAAGTTTGAACGCGACAGCAGCCCAATCCGTACACCTGCCCAACGGCTTGAAAAGTTACAATTGGTGATTGTAAAATCTATACAAGGATGGTCAAGGCTTGAAGTTTGCAGGCAAATGGCATCATCACCAGTATTAAACGTAGAGTTGGATACCCTGACGTTGGCACAGCCGTCGAAATCAAGCCCATCACCGTTGGAGATATTCCGGCTGGCAATGGTGATACCATCTACGGCAATATCCGTGCAGTTGCGCCATTCGGTGGTCCAGGAAGCAGGGCTTTTAAGCGTAATGTCGCGCAGGCGGATATGTGAACAGTCTATTGCCCTTATCATTTTTGGACGGTTTTTCCCGGGATCACCTTTTTCAGGTAAAGATTTTCCCCGCCCGTCGATCATACCATTGCCTTCAATAGCTATATTTTTTGCATCCCTGGCAAAAATCAAACAACGATCCATGTAAGGCTCCCCTTTATACATGGTACGGTCGGTATTGGTCGCATAATCAGCTATTTTGCTACTCCCTAGCATCACAGCACCCGCTTCCACGCGAAGGGTTACATTGCTTTTTAGGTAGATGGTGCCGGTAACAAATCTGCCCCCGGCTACTAATACCACACCACCGCCGTCGGCATTGCACTTGTCTATAGCGGCCTGAAAGGCTTTGGTGTTTACAATGGTCGTATCAGCGATAGCCCCGAATTTGCGGATATCGTATACCGCATTTTCCGGCCCTGACGTTTGTGCCAATGTTGACTTTAGAATCATCACTAATCCCAGGCACATCATACTGCTTTTTAATTTGTTCATTTTTATGTTTTTATTGTTCATATTTTTTTGGGAGTTAATTTGATTAACACAACACCATGCGACGCAACTTCAGTTTCAAAAGTATCATCAGTAACGACTACATCTTTTTGGCGCCATAGGTCCCGTATGGTTTGTTTCCCTTTAATATTTAATTTGTCCCAGTATATTTTAATATTTGCTTTGGCCTGGCTCCGGTTAAATAGACCTACAGCTATGCTGCCGTCACTCAAAGGCTTGCTGTATACTTCCAAACTGTCCTTTGCATCAACTCGTGTTCCCTGTTTGCATAAGGTATCCTGATCTATTGCAATTACTTCATCATTACTTAAAAGGTTATAGGTGAATTCATCCAGCTTTTCCAGATCACAACCAAGTAATAAAGGCGCTGAAAGGAGGCACCATAAGCTGAAGTGGGTATATTGTTCATCGGGTGTAAGCTTTGTAGGGCGTGGTGTGTTGCGCCATCCTACATAGCCAACAACCAGCATATCGGGATCGTTAAAATGACCTGGTCTGGCATATTGCACCCACTTATCCTGGTTAAAGCCAATATCGCTTACTCGTTTCCAGTTGTCATTAATGTCTGTAGTGGTGCGCCATGATTCGGCAAAGGGAGCTACATCTTTGATGTTTCTAATCAAAGTCATGGTATGGTTGTTTGACAAGCTGAACACAATATCGCGGTGCGAAGCACGCAAAGCATCATACATTTCTTTGGTTTCCGGCCCTTCAACAGGTCCCCAATCATATTTTAAATAATCAAACCCCCAGCTGGCCCATTGTTGGGCATCTTGTTTGGCAAAGGAGTATTTTCCAATTGCAAAGGGCAATACCTTTTTGTTTTTGGGCGAATTTAATCGATAAGTAGAATCTTTTGACCCATCAGCATTTTGGGCACTCCCCCCCACGCGGCCACCATATGTTTTGGTCCATGGTGAAGAATACAGTCCAGCCTTTAGTCCTAAAGAATGAATTTCTTCACTATATGATTTCATATCATTAAAGCGTTGCGGATCTGCATTTAACGCAAGCGTTTTGCTATCACGTAGGCCCTGCCAGCCGTCATCACAGTTAACATAAATCCAGCCGTGGTCATTTAAATGCGAGGCAATTAAAGCCTTCGCCGCATGAATTGCCTTTTCATGGTCAACGCCTTCGCCGTAAACATTGTAACTGTTCCATCCCATTGCTGGTGTAAGCCCTATCTCTTCGCCAACTACAATTGTAAAACTTTTGCTTGCTTTGCCTAATTGGTTTTTTGCATTTAATTTAACCGTATATTTTCCTGTTTTATAAAGGGTACCCGTTATCCGGCCTGTTTGACTATCCAAACTGAGGGTGCCAGGGAGGCCACTTACAGTAAATAACATAGGGCGTTTACCACTTGCGGAAATTGTAAATAAAAAAGGCGACCCTGGCCTTACTCCAAAAATATTTGCACCATTAATTTGCGGCGTTTCTTTTGCCGGTGGTGTAAGAATGCCTGTTGCTGGAGCAAGAGGTGCATAAACGCCTATTTGTTGAGAGAACGAATAATCATAAATTAATGAAAGTATCAATAATAAAAAACCCTTTACATAAAATGGTCTTACTGATATTTTTTTCGACATATGAGGTTGATTATTTTAATTTGAATTTTTCAGACACGCATTAATTAATTTTTGAAAAGCTTACTCTTCATATTAGTTACTTATATGGGGAAATAAAAATATTTATTATTATTTCCATTTCGGGTCATCAACAAAGGGCTGATGTTTTGAAAACACTATTTTACCATCCGGATTAAAATCAACTTTTACAATCCCTGGTTTTTCTCTCCATGGAGATTGACCATCATTTCCAAAGAAACTACACCACCAGTTTCCTTTTTTGTCTTTAAAGAAGCCTGTACCACCACCACAGGGAACTGTTTCTTGCCGGCTGGTATAAGGTCCATAAATATTATCAGCTCTTGCCACGCAACTTGAATACCTGCCCTGATAATCGTCAGCTGCACCCAGGTAATATTTCCCATTGGCTTTAAATAATACGGCTCCTTCAGTACCAAAATCGTTCATTCCACGTCCTTCACAACGTGCGGCGTGATGTGTGGGGTCGTGATCAGGGTTTTGTAAAACAATCTGATGATAAGGCTCAGCAATATCACTCATATCGTCTTTCATCAAAGCAATCCTGTTACCACCTGAATAAGTGAAATAAACCTTGCCATCATCATCCTGAAAAAGTGTTGGATCAATTCCATTCACAAATGGCTTATCCGTTACTGTGGTAGCATGCACATAGGGACCTTCGGCTTTTCCCGAAACACTTTTCAGGATCGATATTCCAGTGGGAGGCATACTAAAACAAATAAAATAATTACCCTTGACGTAATGAATCTCAGGAGCCCACAATGCACGGGCAGGCTTCCCATGAAGATTTTGCCATTTTTTCTCCCATATTCCATCTTTTGCAATACTCCAAACAAGGCCCATGTAGGACCACTTCTTCAGGTCCCGGGATTTCCATATCTCAACTCCTGCTGCATAAGCCCAGATGTTATCTCCGGAAGAACCTGTCATATAATAATTTCCATCTCCTCCTAAACAAATCTCTGTATCACGCAGATGAAGTTCCAGCAAGGGTTTGATAGGAGGGAGCAAACCATCTTTGATTGCCGAACCGGTTGATTTGGAAGCATCCATAACAGTCCAACGGGGATCAGCAGGGTAAGCGCCACTATACTGGACCCCTTCTGAGCCACTTCGCCATCCACCATGACCATCACCTATTACAGGTTTTCCGGGACCACTGATACTGTCGCAACTTAGTTGTATTGCTTTTTTCTGTTCAGGAGTAAATTCATTCTGAGCTTGTGCACTCACATTGAATAAAATAAATGATAAGACAGAAATGATTAAAATAGATTTGAGCTTTTTCATAAACTTCACAAATAACATAATAGAATATTTCCTATTTTGCAGGTAGCCAAGCTTCAGCATAAGGAACAGAACCGGCAGTTTTTCCAAAAATCAACGCTGTAGAATAAATCTTTACTTCCTCATCAGTCAGTTGGTGTGACCATGCAACCCTGCCTGCAGGATTTGCTCCCGGTCCCTTGCTTTTATACTCTGCGTAATAAGCCGTCTTCTCATTGTCAGCTTTGCGCCAGTTGTCCCAACCTTCTGCACGGATATGTTGTCCCATCCAACACTCGATGTAAACCACTTTTGCATTAGGTCGCCATGGTCTACCCAGAAAAACCATCTTAGCAGCTGTATCAGCCGTCAGCGTACAATTCTTAAAGACATAACCATACTGATTGCCCTGCGGAGTAGATGCCGCAGTAACGAAAGAATTCTTCTTGCTCAGAATGCGACAATCTTCAAACAGTGCAATCGCCGATCCAAAAATAAAGTCGGTAGTTCCTTCGATGTAGCAATTGGAGAAATAGACCCTACCGGTGCCATTTGCCAGTAAAGTATCCTGATTGCCAATAAAACGGCAATTCCGGAATATCACCCTGTCAGAAATAATCCTGACTGCTACAGCCTGACCAACCTTACCGGCAGTGTTTTCAAAAGTAATATTCTCAGCAATAAACCCATCGGCATCAATAGCAAATGAGAAAGAGGTATTGGTCTTGATGGTGTCTTTTCCAACAACCCTTGGACTGTAGTCATCATATGTGATAATCGTTTTCATCAGATCTTCTCCGATGAAAGTCAGATTCTTTTTTGAAGCAGCAACCACGACCTTTTCTTTATAAACACCTTTTTTTACAAAAATCACAGTCCTGCTGGTCTGATTATCAGGAGATGCGTTGATCGCTTCCTGAATAGTCCTGAATCTGCCACTCCCATCGGCAGCAACAACGATATCATACTTCTGACCAGTTGTTTGAGCAACTAAAGTACATACCGATAACAATAGGAAATGAAGAAGTAAAATTCCTTTGAACGCTTTCATAAAATTAGATGATGTAAAAACCTATTTCCCTGATTGTAAAGAACTCGTTTGTCCTTTATCGGTATCCGGATTTGGTGTCTTCTTATTGACTGGAAGAATGCCAGCCATCTCACCAATGACATTCACCAGATCAGAACCAGTAGGAACAACGATCTTGGAATTGTTGGCCAGTGATGTTTCCAGTGCCTGCAGTTTCCTCAACAGTTGTGCATTACCGGTAAAATACATATCGGCAGCCTCGTTAACCAGTTTGATTGCCTCTGCTTCACCTTCTGCATGAAGAATCTTAGACTGTTTATAACCTTCAGCCTCTTTGATTTTAGCTCGTTTTTCACCATCGGCAACAGTCTCGCGAGCAGATGCATAATCAATGGCAGCAATTTTTTCGTTTTCGGCCTTAACAACCTTGTTCATTGTTTCCTGAACATCTTTTGGAGGATCTATCTCCTTTAATTCTGTACGGACAATTTCGATGCCCCAGCTTTGTGTTTCTGAAAGCAGTGTCCGGTGGAGTTCTGAATTGATTTTTCCTCTTTCACTGTTGGCCGATTTCAAAGTCAGCGTACCGATGATATTTCTCAGGGTACTTCTGCTCAGATTCACGATCTGCCATTGATAATTATTTACGTTGTAGAGCGAATTTTTCACGCTATCTTCATCCTGTTTCACCTTGAAATAGACCTGAGCATCTACTCTTGCATTCAGGTTATCATTTGTGATGATCTCCTGTGGCTCGGCATTCACCATTTGTTCAGTGATGTTGATCTGGTACATTTTTTCGATAACGGGGAAAATCCAATGAAATCCGGGATCACCAAAGCGATGATATTTTCCCAAACGTTCAGTCAATCCTCTATGGGTTGGACGAACTATCCTGATACCTGAAAGAAACAGGAGAACAAGGATTACAATTACAATAACTAATAATTCATTCATTTTTTACCTCCTTTTAATTGATTTGTTTATAATTTAATATGTATAAGGTTAAGTCAAATTCAAAATCAATAAATTAAGGGTGCAATATAGATATTATTCAAAAATCATACAAGATTATTTTTGTTTTTTTATTTCCATTGATTTAATAAGGTTGGGTAGACCCGTAGGGTCGTCATGATTGTAGAAAACCCATCATCCTAATTCTTAGCCCCGTTAGGGAGCTTGAGAATGGGAAGCGTAATTGTTACAATAATGACAGTTTTTGACACTATTTTCCCCATTTGTACGCCTGTTTTATTGAATAAAGCACTTGTTTTGATAAAAAATGATTGAATATTGGGGTCAGCCACAATTTATTTAGAAATTGTGGCTGAGTGTGCTATGAGAGAGAGTGTTCGGGTAACACTCTAAAGCTGTATCAAAGATGGGTGATAATGGGGATAAAGGGACCTGACCTCATTAATTCCCGCCCATGGGGAAAATAAAAAATCTTCATTACCCTTGGGCGGCCCCTACATTTAAAACCAGGGTTAACCGATCAATGACTTTTTAAATATGCTTACAATATTCTTTAAAGACTCTCCGCAGTCAGGTGTTTGTTCCGTATTGTCTTGGTATTTGTTTCGTAGTTGCTTGGTATCCAGGGTACCAAGCAGATGCGAAACAAATACGGTGATAACATGAAGCAAATACGGAACTGTGTACCATAATCCAACCATATTGTAAGCGAAATGAAAGCGTTTTCAAAAGAACATGTAAGCGGAGAGTAATGGGGTCCGTCACCATTTATTCAGGGGAAAGAATTACTTGCTTATAAAAAACTGAACCAGGGATAATCTAATGATATTGGAATGAAGAAGCTTTCAAAACTCTTCTTTAATTCTTCAAAGACTATCCTCAATAACATCATTGTACCTTTACTGTCTCGTGTTTGTATTGTGTTTCTACCGATTATAAGGATCGGTAGAAACACGAAACTAATACGGAGTAGTATCGGAGTAGCATCGGAACTGCGGAGGATATTGTCAGAGTCATGTGAGCGTTTTCAAAGCGTTTTACCCGGGTGATCCAATAGTGGAATCAAAATGAAACCTAACCCATTAATTCCATTTTTTTATATGCATGTACAAAGTCGATTAAAAATATGTAATTTTGGATTTATGAATAAACCCATTAACAAACCGGTATTCAACAAGCGTATTTTCTGGGACGTGAATTTTGAAGTCCTGGATTACGATAAAAGCGTCGTTTTTGTTATTGAAAGGGTCTTTGAGCGGGGAGATGTTGAAGATATCCGCCAATGTCGTCGTTATTATGGGGACGAAAAAGTGACGGAAGTCTTGTTAAATGCTAAATACCTTCCTGAAAGAAGACTTCATTTAGCAGCCGCAGTTATTAATAAACCTATTAGCGAATTTAGATGCTACATACTGAGACAGTTGAACCCGGAACTTTTTCCGTATTAAAACAATTGATGCAGCTAAAAGAGTTGCAGGCGTTTTCATTGGTTGGTGGAACTGCGCTCTCACTTCGTTATGGTCATCGAACATCCATCGATCTCGATCTATTTTGCCCTGAAGCATTTAATAGTGATCAAATCGTAGATACATTAAAGAAAGAATTTGGAGAGGGATATCGTACCGAAAGCAAAAACGTACGTTGGGGAGTTTTTTGTTACATCCGTGAGGTTAAAGTAGATTTAGTACATTACCCACATCCGCTTATCGATAATATTGAAGAAACCGATGGCATTAGACTTTTTTCTGACAAAGATATCATTGGATTGAAACTGAATGCGATACTTGGAAGAGGAAGGAAAAAAGATTTTTGGGATTTATACGAATTGTTGAAATATTATCCTTTAACGGATATGATCGCCTTTCATGAAAAGAAATACCCCGATCAAAACCTATTGATCTCTATTCCACAAGCTATTATTTATTTTGAAGATGCCGACGAAAGCGAAGATCCCGTGAGTCTGAAAGGACAAACATGGGATTCAATCAAACAATATATCCGCGATCAAGTGAGAGACTTTCTTAAATAAATTGTGATTTAATTTTACAAAACCGGAGAGACCAATACTGAAACCCATTATCTCTTAAAGTTCTAGCCGCAGATAATCATAAAGTAATCCGAAAGTCCAGTTTTTAACATTGGTCAGCTTCAACTTAATAGTATTTGTGCCTTTTTTGAGAAGTTTAGCATCAAAATGTATTGCTATTTCGTCTTCTTTACCCCGGATTCCATCACGGTGCATTACTCCTGAGTTTGTTAAAATCCCTGTTTTTCCGACAAGCACATCG
>Ga0209538_1000542_pt1 | contig 21862 bp, 18 predicted proteins | sample BarGraNGADG00211_2_FD_184492 | JGI IMG/M metagenome (GOLD analysis project Ga0209538, IMG submission 184492) | Arctic peat soil microbial communities from Barrow, Alaska - Barrow Graham LP Ref core NGADG0004-211 (SPAdes) (version 2) | ecosystem: Environmental > Terrestrial > Soil > Wetlands >... | reverse complement strand
TGGATCGTGCAACCGCCAAGAAGTACTCCAACTGTGCGAAGTTCACGGCCACCTCGCTTTCCGTAAGAACGGGGCCTCGGGTGGGCGATCAGGGGTGCTCTCGAGGCGGTCGATGCCGAGTTCCCAAGAACAGGCCCTGGGACATGACAATACAGGCTTGACCTCGCCGGCCAGTGCTCCCGAATCCTACTCGGCAACTCGTCTTGCCACAACTGAATAGTGTCCAGGTTCCAGCAGGAAGTATGCGGCGATGGAAAGCGCCGCGTCTAGAACGGAATTGCGCAGCCAGTTGGAGGGGAGCATCGTTATCCTTGCGTCTGTTGTAAGTATTTTCCCGTGGTTCGAGCCGGAGGTGTTCTGTGACTCCCAGCTCCCACTCCCGCGGAGCAATCTGACGTCTGGTCCGGCGCGGCGTGGTCCTGTTCGCTGGAGCCGCGCTGGTAGCCGGTGTCCTCGCGGCACCCGCAGCCGCGGGCACCTCACCGCGCAACGAGACGTTGACCGCGGACCGCGGTGTGCACGCTCGTCCCGACCCCCAGAAGCACGGTTGGATCACCTCGATGATCGCGCGCATGACGGTCGAGGAGAAGGGCGGTCTAGTATGGAGTGACCGGACGAAGTACTCCGTCCGAGGAATGAGGCTTGAGGCTTCATACACCACTTTTCGGGACACATCCCCGTTCCGGGAAAGCAGCAAGAGAAGAGGAGGTGGTATGTACGCATTACCATCGCGGGGCTTCGCCCTAGTACAGCCGACGGTTCCAACAAGGCGATTATCGCCGCCAACTACTGTTCCAACGCCATAAGAAGCGAAGTTTGGAAAAGGTGGAAAAAATTATGGCTATGTCGAAAGATTGGAAGACCGACACCGAAGACGGTACGTATATCGTCAGGACTTGCGGTTGGTCGCCTCCGGGAGATCACCCCGTAGGATGCGGCATGATGCTGACCGTCAAGGATGGCAAGCTTGTCCATGTCGAGGGCGACGAAGAGCATCCCATCACGCAAGGCAGGCTGTGCCCGCGGTGCCTAGACCTTAAGGAATTCGTGTACAACCCCGATCGAGTCATCTACCCGATGAAGCGCGATCCCAAGGACCGCGGCAAGGACAAGTGGGAGCAGATCACCTGGGACGAGACCTACGACCTCATCGTTGAGAAGGCCAACGGAGTCAAGCGAGATTACGGCGCTGAGTCGATCGTCGTGTTCGGTGGTACCGGTCGCGAGGCATGCCTGTACTACTACCCGCTCGCATTCGCTGCCCTCCAGACCCCGAATGTGTGCTACGCGCAGAGCGGTTGGTCCTGCTATGGCCCCAGGTGCTCTATCACAGACTATATCCTGGGTGCAGGGTACCCTGAGATCGACTATGCGGGCTATTTCCCTGATCGATTCGATAATCCCGATTACGTCGTACCTAAGTACATCGTCTGCTGGGGCAAGGCGCCCCTGGCGTCCAACGGCGACGGCCTCTTCGGCCACTCCATCATCGACCTGATGAAGCTTGGCACCAAGATCATCATGGTCGACCCGCGGATAACCTGGCTTGGAACCCGAGAGGGCAACATGACCCTCCAGCTGAAGCCTGGCTCCGACGCCGCCCTGGCCCTCGGACTGCTGAACGTCATCATCAACGAGGACCTCTATGATCACGACTTCGTTGAGAATTGGTGCTATGGGTTCGATGAGCTGAAGGAAAGGGTCCAGGAGTATCCGCCTGAGAAGGTCGAGGAGTACACCTGGGTTCCCAAGGAACAGATCATCGAGGTCGCGCGCCTCCTTGGCAAAAACCACCCCACCTCGATTGCGTGGGGTCTGGCCGTCGATCAGAGCCCGAACGGCGTTCAGATGGGCCATGCGATCATCGCCATCGCGGCCATCACTGGCAACCTCGACACCCCCGGCGGAATGACCATCGGGCCGCCTGAGTCGCTTCTCGGCCGGTGGCGCATGGAGTCCCGCGGCGAGCTGACCGAGGAGCTTTGGGACAAGCGCATCGGTGCGGCCGAGTGGCCCGCCCTGAGTACCGCCATGGCGACCACCCAGCCGGACGAGACCTTGGACACCCTGGAGTCAGGGAAGCCCTACGAGATCAAGATGGCTTGGTTCAACAGCACCAACTTGCTCGCCCCGACCTGCTCGGCACAGCCCAAGAGGTGGTACGAGGCCCTGAAGAAGATGGAGTTCAGCGTCGTTCAGGACTGCTTCATGACCCCGACGGCCATGGCTTTGGCAGACCTCTTCCTGCCGCTTCCCTCCTTCGCCGAGCACGACGGCCTCGTCCTTCCGCACTATGGACGCAACACAGTGTTCGTCGGAGCCATGAACAAGGCCTTCAGCGTCGGTGACTGCAGGTCGGATATGCAGGTCTGCCTCGAGCTCGGCCAGAGGCTCAACCCGAAGGCTTGGCCGTGGAAGGACGTGGACGAGTTCTTCGACGAGCAGCTGAAGTCTGAGCTCGGTTTCGATTTGGAAGGCCTAAGGGAGCAAGGCCTCTATCAGCCCGGTTATACCTACAAGAAGTACGAAAAAGGGATGATGAGGTTCGACAAGGAACCTGGCTTCAACACGGTGACGGGGAAGGTCGAGCTGAACTCTACGCTCTTCGATTCCTGGGGGGAGGACCCGCTTCCGTACTACGAGGAGCCCCGCTACAGCCAGGTCAGCCATCCTGAGCTTGCTGATGAGTATCCTCTCATGCTCACCACCGGTGCGAGGACTTTCACTTCCTTCCACTCAGAGCACAGGCAGATGGCGACCCTGCGCGAGATCACGCCTGACCCCATCATGGAGATTCACCCCGACACTGCCGCAAAACTCGGCATCAGCGAAGGGGACTGGGTTGGCATCGAAAACATGTTTGGCAAGGCCAATGAGAAGGCGCACATCACCCCGATTCTTCACCCACGGGTCGTTCATGCCACGCATGGCTGGTGGTACCCGGAGCAGGACGGCGAGGAGCCTAACCTGTCCGGCGTCTGGAAGTCGAACATTAACTCCCTGATTCCTCATAAGTGCATCGGCAAGCTCGGTTTTGGCGCACCTTTTAAGAGCATCATGTGCAAGGTCTACAAGGTCGACGGGCTGGATGGCTAACCAAAAGGAATGGAGGGATGAAGATGTCGAACACCGACTATGGTCTGCTCGTAGACTATAAATACTGCTCGGGATGCCATGCGTGCGAAGTCGCATGCAAGCAAGAGCACAATTTTCCTGTTGGCAAATGGGGAATTAAGGTCTATGAAAAAGGGCCTTGGAAGATTGACGATGCGAAAGACGAGTGGGACTGGGACAACGTGCCTATCCCGACCGCACTGTGCGATCTGTGCGCGGACAGGACGGCTGAAGGCAAGAAGCCGACGTGCGTCAAGCACTGCCTGAGCTTCTGCATGGGGTATGGCCCAATCGATGAGCTGGCCAAGAAGATGGCCGAAAAAGGCAACAAGGTAGCCCTGTTCAAGCCCCTGTAGGATTGCCTCATCGGGACTCCCCCCATCTCGAGGGGAGTCCCGATTCCTTATCATCGAAGAATCTTCTGGTTATAGGAGTGAGAGACATGGAGAAGCAAGAGTTCCTTGATCTTGATGGCGCCGCACAACTGAAGTTCCTGAACTCGAAGGCCGAGGCCGGACAGAGCTTTGAGGAGATCAGCTCGGAGATGGACATAAGCAAGGAAGAGTTCGGCAAATATGGTTTCTACTATGCTGGCAAGAAGTTCATGCTCAAGCCGATGAGGGGTTATCGGACCACAAGACGAAGCGGGTACGAGAAGACCGTAGAGTAAAGAAGGGTGCAAATATGTGTTTCAGGCCTGCCGTTGTTAACATGCCAATCGAATGCCCTAATTGCCATAAGAAGATTCCCGTGGTGGGTGGGGTCAAGCAGAAGAAGTGCCCACATTGCGGAACAGATCTGACCAGTGTGACCGCAGCCGCTCCCAGCGCTCCCAGCGCCCCTGGCGCCCCTGCTGCTCCCAGCGCTCCTAGCGCTCCTGGTGCGCCCCGTGCGCCCCATGATGCTCCCAGCGCCCCCCATGCTCCCAGCGGGACGACTGACAAGAAGGACTAGTGCGCATTCAAAGGTTGGGCCAGGCCGACGTGTCAGTCACGGGGAGGTCACGTCGAGTCTAGTGTGCCCTCATGAACACATATGACGGCACCAACAAGCACTGGGAAAAAGAGAAGATGAAAGGTAGGAAGGATGTTCTCAAGCTATATAAGGGGATGAGGGGAAGGGCAGATGAAGAACTTTACTATCTCTGATGTAGTGGATTCATTTGGTATCAATAAGTTCACCTGGAGGATATTCTTCTTTTTGGGTGCGGCGATGGTGTTCGACGGCTACGATTACATGATCGTGTCTTACACCATGCCCCAGATTAAGGCCGACTGGGCTTTGAACGCAGTGCAAACGGGAAGCCTCTCCTCATGGAGCCTTTTCGGATTGGTTATCGGTGGCGTAATCTCCGGTATCCTTTCAGACAAGTTCGGCAGGAAGAACGTTTTGACGTTTGCAATCGCCTCCTACGCTCTGTTGACGATTCCGGTCTATCTCGCTCCAAACTTTCTCTTTTTCGCGATTTTCCGCGTATGCGCCGGAATCGGCTTGGGCGCTTGCATTCCAGTCGTCACCACGGTGTTCTCTGAGTCAACACCAACCAAGCGTCGAGCGCTTTTCATCACCTTTGGTATGGCATGGATGATTGTCGGTTGGGTATTGGCCGGCTTGATAGGTCGAGCACTCGTCCCTGTGTACGGCTGGAGGATTTGTTACCTGATTGGCGGCGTCCCGCTCCTCTACGCAATTTTCTTGTTCTTCAGAATGCCCGAGACTCCTCACTGGTTCGCCAGTCAAGGGCGTAATGCAGACGCTCTCAAGGCTCTTGAGCATATCGAGAAAGTTGCTACTGATAAAGTTACGAAACGCGATCCCAATCTGCTTGTCGTTCCTCCAAAACCCAAAGTTGTCGGTCCGAAAGCACTTTTCACCAAGAACTATAGGTCTGCGACTGCAGGAGTCTGGATTACGTACTTTTGCGGCTGCTTCATCGTTTACGGCGTCAATGCTTGGTTGCCTAGCATGATGCTGGAAAAGGGCTTTGAGCTATCAGCTGCGTACAGCTTGGCGATTGCACAGAATGCGGCAGCGATTATAGCGAACTGCTCGACCGGTTTCGTGGCTGAGGTCATCGGTCGTAGGAAGAACCTAATCGCAGGCTTCCTCATTTCCATAATCGCGATTCTTCTTGTCGCATTCGTCGGTGGTAACTTCGGCGTAATCCTTGTCGCCATGATATTCATGGGTTTCGCAATCAACTACGCGATTACGGCCGTCCAGCCTCTGATGGCAGAAAGCTACCCGACAGAATTCAGGAATACTGGAGTCTCTTGGTGTCAGGCGTTCGGGCGTGTCGGCGGGGCACTTGCTCCGCTGGTCGCTGGAGCAATTATTGGACTGGGTCTAGGGTATACGAGCTCGTTCCTCTTCTATATTATCCCTAGCGCCATCGGCGCAATAGCAGCCTTCCTATTCATCAAGAGAGAGACCAAGGGTAAGTCCCTTGACCAGCTTGCCGAAGAAGAAGAAGGAGGAATCGCTTGAAGCAAAGGTCTTTCACTTGCTAAGGCAACTTCTCAAAGCCAAGGGTTAGCGGCAGGGTTGTATTTTGCATGTTGAACTAAGTTGGGTAGATCACGTTTCGGTTCTGATGGCTTCATCCAGCTCTTAGTTCTTGCGATGCCCGCCGGTTCAACGCTTTGAGCGTTCACGTTGACGCCGTCGGCCTCCTTGCGGGCCGAGTCGGCGAGCATCCCCTCGATTGAGAATTCGACCAGAAGGGAAGGGGCGAACGTCTGTCTATTTTCGTGATTGGTTGCAGCCCGAAAGGTTGGTAGTGGCTGCGACACGGGGGCGAGATCTCAAGAGGCCAGGCTGCGACAACACAAAGGACACGGCGAAGACACCGGATGAGTGCTCGTAGGTCAGACGTCAAGCACGAACTCATTTTTCTCGGCACCGGGGCTGGATGCGGCGTCCCTGCGTTCTTCTGCGGGTGCCCCGCCTGTCAGGAAGCTCGTGAGATGCCCGCGTATCGCCGGAGTTGCTGTGGCGTGCTTGTCCAAGGCGCGACCAACACTCTGATTGATGCTCCACCCGACTTGCGGGCGCAGCTTGTCCGAGAAGGAATTGATCGCATAGACTCGCTATTCCTCACGCATGGTCACTACGATCACCTGGCAGGTCTGGGCGAGCTGGAGTTCTATGTGCGGCTGAAGACCGGCGAAGAACTGCCCGCGTGGATGAGTTCTGAGACGAGCGCGGACGTACGCCTGGCATACGGATTCATGGAAGATTGTCTCTCTATTCGACAGATTGAGGCTTTCGACAGCGTTGCGGTCGACGGCCTGTGCTACACGGCGCTTCCGGCTCGGCATGCGAACGGGACGTTCGGCTACCTTATCGAGAACTCGAGCGACAAGAGGGTGGCTTACTTCCCCGACACGGGCCCATTACCAAAAGAAACGGCGTGGCGTTTGCAAGGCATAGATGTACTTGTATTGGACGCCACGTTCTGGGCTGAGAACTGGACACCCGACTCTCACAACACGGTCGAGAGTGCTGTTGAGGCGAGTTTGGGGCTTGGCGTGAAGCAAGTGTACCTGACTCACCTCTCGATGCATTACGCAACACCGGTCACGAGCCGAGAACTGAAGGACTATCTCCACCAGCAAGGAGAGAACCTTGATCTGGCGTATGACGGATTGCGAATCGAGCTATGAAGACTGGAGGGATCTGAATGCTGGACGATATCGACCTGAGCGACCCTGGGATAGTGGTCAAGAAGTCGTGCTGCTACTTCTGCCACCAGAACTGTGGTGTGCTCGCTTACGTCAAGGATGGTGACGTGCTCGCTATCGAGGGCGATCCCGAGCACCCCACCAACCAGGGAGGGCTTTGTTGCAGGGGCAACATCGCCTTGAAGCACCTGAACCACCCGGCGCGCATCAACAAGCCCTTGAGGCGGGTGGGGGAGCGTGGGAGCAACCAGTGGGAGGAGATCCCCTGGGAGCAGGCTATAGACGAGATTGCCGAGAGACTCTCTCGGATCAAAGAGGAGTTCGGGGCGGAGGCCCTCGCCACTGCCGGCGGCACGCTTCGCACCGATGACTGGGCGCGCAGGCGCTTCATGAACCTCTTCGGAAGCCCCAACGGCTTCCACAATGCCCTCTTATGCTGGATCCCGACATTCATGGTCGAAACCGCGATCTCGGGATGGAGCCCCTTTGAGACCGACCTGGGAAACAGTCGCGTGCTCGTGCTCTGGGGACAAAATCCCGGTGCTTCCGGCATGCCGGGTATGCGTGGCATCACCGACTTAAAGAAGCTCGGCTTGAAAGTCATCTGCATCGACCCGAGATACACCGAAACGGCCGCGCATGCAGACCTGTGGCTTCCGCTTCGTCCCGGTTCGGACTCCGCACTTGCCTTAGCTTGGCTCAACGTCATCATCCACGAGGGCCTCTACGACGCCGCCTTCGTCGAGAACTGGTGCGTGGGCTTTACCGAACTCGCCGAGCACGTCGCGCAGTACACGCCCGAGTGGGCCGCGCCGCTTACGTGGCTCGATCCCGAGCTGATTCGCGAGAGCGCGCGCATGTACGCCACCACCAAGCCCGGAAACATCCAATGGGGAACCTCCGTCGACCAGATCGGGAAGGCCGCCGGGGCCACTATGCACGCACGCGCCTTGCTTCGCGCCATCACCGGCAACCTCGATTGTCCGGGCGGCGACCTCATGACCGGTCCGAGCCTGGACTTCGTGACCGACGAGGAGATGGAGGCCAACGAGTGGCTGTCTGAAGAGCAGAAGGCCAAGCAGATCGGTTCAGACCGCTACAAGCTCACCACCTGGCCTGGTTATGGCCGTATCGCGGAGATCGCGAAAGCGACCTGGGGCAAGGCCCCGACCGCCGAGTGGATGTGCGAGGCCCACGCGCCCTCCGTCTTCCGGGCGATCCTCACCTCTGATCCCTACCCGGTAAAGGCCTTGATCGTCTCGGCGACAAACCCGGTGAACTCCTACGGCAACAGCCTCGAGGTCCTCGAGGCTTTGAAGGCCGTCGACTTCCTCGTGACCTGCGAGTACTGGATGACATCGTCGGCACTTATGTCTGACTACGTGCTCCCGATCGCAGGAGCCCTCGAGCGTCCGATCATCCACAACACCTACGGGTGCTCCGATTCCCTTATCGCCTCCCAGCGGGCCATCCAGCCCAAGTTCGAGCGCAGGACCGACTTCACCTTCTGGCACGATCTCGGACATCGCCTGGGACAGACCGAGATGTGGCCGTGGGAGAATGAGGAAGAGGCCTACTACTATATGCTCTACCCGCTTGGTTACGACATCTCAAGCTACGATGATTTCGTGGAGAGGTATCGCTTCCACTTCCCGCCGATGGAGTACTACAAGTACGGCGAAGCGGGGTTTGCCACGGCCTCGCGAAGGATTGAGCTCTACTCTTCCGTGCTCGAGGAACTTGGCTATCCGCCGCTTCCCACCTACGTCGGTCCTCCCGAAAACGAGATCGACGACCCCGAGGTGGCGGAGAAGTTCCCTCTCGTACTCACCACAGGCGGCGGCTTCATGCCCTACCACCACTCCGAGCAGTTCCAGATCAAGGAACTCAGGTTCTTGAAGGCCGAGCCCTACATGGAGATCAACCCCAAGACGGCCGAGTCTCTCGGTATTGCCGAGGGCGACTGGGTGTGGATCGAGACTCTTCGCGGCCGCATCCGCCAGAAAGCGGGTCTGACCAACGGCATCCACGAGCGGGTCGTCTTCACCCAGCGGGGCTGGTGGTATCCTGAAAGAAGCGCTTTGGGATCAGATCCCTTCGGCGTGCTTGAGTCCAATGCCAACGTGCTCACGAGCACCTCTGACGAGCACTGCGACCCCATCGGCGGAAGTTGGGCGAACCGGGGGCTTCTGTGCCGCGTGTACAAGGACACGGAGGGAGGCACCCGATGACGAGGTACGCGATGGTGATGGACACAAGGAGATGCATCGCGTGTCACTCGTGCACGGTGGCCTGCAGGACTTTCAACGACCTGCCGCTCGACATGATCTACAACCCGGTACTCACTGACGGCCCTGTCGGCGTCTACCCCAACCTCCACATGAACCACATGCCCCTCCTCTGCATGCACTGCGACACTCCTCCCTGCGTGCATGTGTGCCCGACAGGGGCCTCCAAGCAGGAGGACGACGGCATCGTATGGGTGAAAGCCGAGACGTGCATCGGCTGCAAGACGTGCATTCAGGCCTGTCCCTACAATGCCCGGCATATAGACCACGCCCTCGGTGTGGTGGCCAAGTGCGACTTTTGCAAGGATCGCGTGAGAGCGGGCAAGGAGCCCCACTGCGTGAAGACCTGCCACCAGCGCGCCCGTATCTTCGGGGACCTCGATGATCCTGCAAGCGACGTATCGCGCCTCGTGAACTCGCTTAACACCATTCAGCTGCTCGAGGAGCTGGAGACCGATCCGCAGGTCTTCTACATCCTCGGGACGGGAGGGCAGGGATGAGAGAGAAGCACTTCTGGGGGTGGCCGATCGCGGGTTACCTTACCCTGGGAGGATTGGGCGGCTGCATGATGATATATGCTGTAGTCACCGACCTCTTCTTTGACTCGGGCGACGTCTTCGCGCTATGCGCGCTGGCCGCAGCTGCCCTCCTGGGGCTCGGCAGCTCGTTTCTGATCTTTGAGCTAGGGCGACCCACTCAGTTTTGGCGGGTCTTCTCGGCACAGAAGGCCGTCCTGACCTTCGGGGCGTGGATGGTCCTCGCCCTCATCGGCGTCAGCGTGGTCTACTTCAGCTTCTGGACGGGATGGTTCCCGTGGAGTCAGATGGAAAGCCTGCGCAAAGTGGTGGCGGGTCTTGGCCTCTTGCTCGGCACCGGGGTTGTGCTCTACACCGGCATCGAGCTCGCGAGCTTCAAGGCCCGCGCCTTCTGGAACACGCCGGCGCTTCCCGTGCTCTTCGCGGTGTCCGGGCTTCTCACTGGTGCTGCGGCCGACTCGCTGCTTGCGGGTCTCTGGCCCTTCGCCGGGAGCGAGGCGGCGCTTGCCTCTGTCCGTGAAGTTCTGCGCTCCCTCTGTATCGTGCTCGTCGTTTTCGACTTCATCGTCGTCATGCTCTACGTTCTCATGATGTACACCTCCTCCAACCCTACGGCGCGGCGCGCGGCATCGCGGTGGCTCTCCGGCTCCTTTGCTGCGCCCTTCTGGGGCGGGCTTGTCGCGTTCGGCCATGTAGCGCCGCTCTCGCTCTACGCGCTCGGCGGGGTTGTGGCTGCCGTGATCGCTTCCGTGCTCGTGATCGTGGGCGGCGTCTTTTTACGTTTCCTCGTCGTCTACTCGGACGACCGGCGCCTCTTTGCTGGCGAGGAGCGCTACTGGGAGCGCCTGCCCAAGGGCGACGAGGCGTTTCTGGAGGCGTGGGAGTAAGACATGCACGGCACGCAAGGAAGCCCGCAATGAGTCAAGATACTGCGCGCAAGAGCCTGATCGCCGCAGAGGCCAGTTGCGTTTCCTGCGGGGTGTGCACGGATGCCTGTGACGTGCTGGGGCAGGAGCGGCTGGCCATCGGGGAGGTGGCCAGCCGCGTCCTTGAAGGCACGGTCGACGACTCGCTCACAGGAGCTGTTTCGCGTTGCAGCCTCTGCGGTCTGTGCTGCGCTGAGTGCCCCGCGAACGTGGACTCGAAAGAGGTCATGACCGCCGCTCGCGAGGAGTTCGTCTCTTCGGGCGCGCTATCGGCGCTCGGATACGAGCACCTCTTCACCGGCTGCGGTTTGAACGTCTTTACCGACTACAAGAAGGCCTATTCAATCTCGTATGAGGATCTGAAGCGGCAGGAATGCGACGTTGTCTTCTTTCCCGGATGCGCCCTGTCGGCCTATTCGCCTGAGCTCGTACGCAGAGTGCACGGCTGGCTGGAGGGCCAGGGCGCTTCTGTCGGGGTCATCGATTCGTGCTGCGGGACGGCGCTCATCTGCGCAGGGCTGCCGGATCGTGCGCGGGAGTCCCGCGCACGTCTGGCCGAGGAGATTGCGGCAGCAGGGGCCGGCCGCCTCATCACCGCCTGCCCGGACTGCTTTTGCGAACTGTCCGGACGCCTTGAGGGGATCGAGGTCGTCTCGCTCTCCTCGCTTCTGCGCGAGCGGGGAGTGAGGGTTTCCGGTGCTGAGCGCCTCACGGTGCACGACTCGTGTCCGGATCGCGCAAGCCTGACAGTCGGAGGCGACGTGCGAGCGATACTCTCGGGCTACGAGTTGGTGGAGATGGAGCACTTCGGCAAGAACACGATCTGCTGCGGGTCGGGCGGGCTTGTTTCTTCGGTGGATCCCGAGCTTTGCGACACTCGCGCCCGCACGCGTGTGGAGGAGTTTCGCGCTACCGGGGCCGTTCGCCTCGTCACCTCATGCGTGAACTGCGCGCATCGCCTCAATGGTGCTGCCGGGGCAGGCGAGGTGCTCCACTACCTCGAACTGGTCTTCGATGTCTGGATCGACTGGGTCGATGTGAACGAGATGCTCGTGACGCTGTCTGACGGCGAGCGCGGAGACGAGGTCGCCCCGACACCGAGCGTGTCGGTCATGCCAACCAACTGCCGCTTCTGCGGATACCTCTGCGCGCTTGAGGCGACCGTGGAAGACGGACACGTGCTCTGGGTGGCGCCGGACCTGGCCCGATTCCCTTACGACGAGCGGATCCAGAACGGTTGCGCTCGCTGGCGCGCAACGGTCGAGATCCTCGAGCACCCCGACCGCGTGAACTATCCCCTGAAGCGCGTCGGAGCGCGTGGGAGCGGGGAATGGGAACGCGTCAGCTGGGAGGAGGCGCTTGACGACATCGCGAACCGGCTTACCACACTCGCCGAGGAGTTCGGCCCCGAGGTGCTTGCCACCTCCATCGGCGGGCCGCATGCGACCTATTGGCCGCTGCACCGGTTCTTGAACCTCTTCGGCAGCCCCAACAACGTAGGCATCGGCCAGATCTGCTGGAACCCCGGCATCTGGATCAACACGCTCACCTTCGGCTGGCCCATCGAGCCTGACTTCGACCCCGAGGTCACGGGCGCCCTCATGCTCTGGGGCACCAACCCAGCCGAGTCGGACAACTCGGCCTTCTGGCGAGCGATCCGCGAGTTCTCGAAAAGCGAGCTCCCGCTCATTGTCGTCGATCCGAGAAAGACGCGCACGGCTTCACGCGCAGACCTCTGGCTTCCGGTGCGCCCCGGCACCGACTGCACGCTTGCCTTGGGCCTGATCAACGTCGTGATCGAACAAGACCTCTACGACCACGAGTTCGTGGAGGCGTGGTGCCACGGGTTCGAGCAGCTCGCAGAGCATGTGATGCCCTACACCCCAGACGCCGTCTCGCGCATCACAGGAGTCCCAGCGTCAAACATCGTGGCCGCCGCGCGCCTGTTTGCGATAAGCCCCGCATCCGCCCTCGTCTCGGGCAGAGGGATCGACCAACTCGGGCCCAACACCGCGCCCACCCACCGCGCGCTTGCGATTCTTCGCACCATCACGGGAAACGTCGACCGTCCCGGCTCCTCGGTTCTCACTGAGATGCCCGACTTCACCCCGGAAGTCGAGCTGGAACTCTCCAATCTGCTGTCTGCTTCCCAAAGAGCCAAGCACTTGAACCGAGGGCGCCTCATCCTGCAGACGCCGGAAGGCTACGACCGCGTGAGGGTGTTCACCGAGAGGGCCGGAAAGCGCCTGCCGATGCGCTACCTCACCTCAACCCAACCCGACCTTGTGTGGGAGGCGATGCTCAAAGGCGATCCCTACCCTATCCGCGCGATGATCGTCATGGGGTCAAACCCGCTGCTCACGCAGGCGGACTCCAAGAGGGTGCACGCCGCCCTTTCAAGCCTCGATCTGCTCGTGGTGCTCGAGTACTACAAGACCCCCACTGCCATGCTTGCCGACTACATCCTGCCGGCCGCGGGAGGGCTGGAGCGCCCCCTCTTCCAAACGCATGCGGGCACCTCAAACATCGCCTACGGAGGGGACGCGGCCGTCAGACCCTACTACGAGCGAAGGACCGACTACTTCTTCTGGAGAGAGCTGGGACGTCGCCTCGGCCAAGAAGAGTACTGGCCGCAGGAGACCCTGATCGAGACCCTCGCAGCCACGCTCGCTCCTGCGGGTGTGACGTGGGAGGAGTTCTCTAGGACGGGGCTTTACCACGTCGCGCCCGGCTACGAGAAGCACGAGCGTGTCGATCCCGCCACCGGTGCGGCGTACGGCTTTGCCACCCCAAGCGGACAAGTCGAGCTGTACTCAGATCTCCTCGAAGAACTCGGCTACGAGCCGCTGCCTGCTCCCAAGACGCTCCCCGCCAAAAGCGAGGAGTTCCCCTTGACCCTTCTGACCGGCGCGAGGAAGCAGCCCTTCTATGCCTCCTCCTATCACCAGGTCTCTTCGCTTGCCAAGCTCCATCCCGAGCCCCTTGCGGAGATGAGCCAGACGACGGTGGCGGGGCTGGGGCTAGAGGACGGAGACGCCGTGATGGTTTCAACCGAGCGCGGCTCGGCACGATTCGTGGTTAAGACGACCGAGATGGTCGAGGGCGCGGTCAGCGTCGAGTACGGCTGGTGGTACCCCGGGCAGGACGCCAAAGAGCCCCACCTCTCCGGCACGTGGACCTCAAACGCCAACATGCTCACGAGCTCCGACATCGAGACCTCTGATCCTTTCATCGGCACGTGGACCTATAACGGAGTGCCGTGCCGGGTCAACGGAATACAGGTCGAAAGCGCGCGCACATCAACCGATACAAAGGAAATTTGAGAAGAGATGCCAAACAAGAAGCATGCACTCCTGCTGTTCGCCAAGGCCCCTTTGCCCGGGGTCGTGAAGACACGCCTCACCGAGGCGCGAGGCGGGATCTTTTCCCCCGAAGAGGCAGCCGACTTTTTCAAGCACTGCCTGCTCGATGTGGCCGAGATCGGCTTTTCCGCTCTTTCCGAGCTTGCTGACCTCTCCCGGGTCGAAGCGGAGGCAGGCGGTGGCGCAGCTGATTCCTACGACCTCTTCCTGAGCACCTCGCCCGCGGACAACCTGCCTCACCTTGAGAAGGTCTTCGAGGAGGCCGGCCCCTGGCCGGCGCCGATCCGGTTCATGATCGACTCCGGCAAGACCTTCGACGAGCACTTCGATGACGCGTTCTCCCAGCTCTTTGCCGCCGGCTACTCCTCCGTCGTCGCGATCGGGGGCGACGTTCCGGCCCTGCCGCCGAGTCACATCGTGTCTGCCTTCCGGTGGCTCGACTACTTCGCCTCCTACTCGGACATCGGCGGATTCGTCCAAGCGCCGTGCCAGGAGTGCGGTGTCTCGCTCGTCGGCTACACCGACAAAACGCCGATGGACTCGCCCGGGGTCTACTACAACCTCCAGGGTATGGCGGCGCTTGATGCCTACATCGCCAAGGCAGCCGAGAGGAAAGTACCCGTGGCGTGCCTCTCTCCTGTGGCCGATATCGACGACACGGGCGACCTCGCACACGCGGCCTCCCTCGTCCGAGCGCTGGGCTACGCGGGAGCGTACCAGCCAGGCCTGCACGTGCCGCGGTACACGTTGTCGTGGCTCGACTCGAAGGGCATCGTCATTTCGACCCCCCCCAACTCCGAGCACGACCCCAGGGAGATGCTCGACAAGTGAACAGGCGCACAACACCCAACTGTGGCGCGGGCTGTGCGGGCGGTTCCGCGCGCGCGAGCGTCGTCATCCAGCCCGGAGGAGAATCACGTCGCATGGGATGCGCCAAGGCGCTCGTTTCCTTCCTCGGCCGCCCGATCATCGAGCGCGCGATTGAGCGCGTGGCTCGTAACGCGGCGGGCGCTCGTGGCGCAGCGTGCGTGCACCGTGTTGCGGCTGATGCCGAGCTCTCTGGCGATGGCTGGGCGCCGACATCCGCGACTGGCTGACGCACTGGAACGAAGACCCGCACCCGTTCATCTGGACCAAGACCACTGACCAGATCCTCGAGACGATCGCCGGTTACTGTAACCGAATGACTGACTCTGGACACCAGATGAGGGATCCCATGGCGCCAGATACACAGACAGAAACACCCTCGCTCACCGAGAGCTTGTGCCCGGTATGCCTGGCGGTGGTCGATGCGCGCATCACCGAGAGGAGCGGCTGTGTCTACCTCGAGAAGACCTGCCCCGAACATGGGAGATTCGAAGTCTACCTGTGGCCCGACGCCGACCACTACCGGTGGGTGGAGGGCTTCTTCCTGCCGAAGGTTGCACCCGAGGTCGCGCGTGCTCGCACAAAGGCCTGCCCGACAGGTTGCGGGCTTTGCTCTTCCCACCTGCGCCATTCGACCCTGGTCGAGATCGAGGTGACGCGGAGGTGCAACCTGCGATGCCCGGTGTGCTTCGTCTCGGCGGGCGTGGCGCCGGCCGACCCGGGCATGGAGACGCTCTTCTCGATGTTCTCCTCAGCTCTGGCTCAGACGGGGCCGCAAACCAGCATCCAGCTCACCGGCGGCGAGCCCACGGTGAGAGAGAAGCTTGCCGAGATCGTCTCCATGGGCCGCAGCATCGGCTTTGAGGCCATCGAGGTCAACACCAACGGGGTGAGGATCGCCGCCGAGCCCGGCTACATCGAGAGCTTAAGAGATGCCGGCATCAGCGGCGTCTACCTGCAGTTCGACGGGATCTCCGACGACGTGTACGAGACCATCCGCGGCAAGGCGCTGCTTTCGACCAAGCTTGTCGCGATCGAGCGCTGCCGCATTGCCGGCGTCCAGGTCGTGCTCGCGATGGCGATCGTTTACGGGGTCAACCACGACCAGGTCGGGGCCGTGCTCGACTTCGCGCTAGCCAACTCAGACGTGGTGTGCGGAGTGGCCTTCCAGCCCGCCTGCACCTCAGGGAGATTCGAGGCTGACGAGATCACCCCCATCAACATGGGTGACGTTGTCTTCATGCTCGCCGAGCAAAGCCACGGCCTCATCGGGCCCTACGACCTGTGGCCTTTGAGCACCTCGCACCCCCTGTGCACGACGGGAACCCTGCTCGTTCCCAAGGATGACACCTATGTGCCCGTGACGCGCATGCTCTCGGTCGAGGAGTACCTCGCCGGATACGACCCCGCAAGCCCGCAGGGCTCGGTCTTTTGCGACCTGATTGCCAAGAGGGGCGTCTCCGCGGAAGGCGCGCTTTCGGTGGTCGTCACGAACTACATGGACGTCATGAACTTCGACCTTGCCCGCATTCGCGAGTGCTCCATGACGGTGGCCATGGAAGACGGGCGCCTCGTCCCGTTTTGCGCCTACCAGCTCACGAACACCTGCGGCAAGCGCCTGCATCCCACGTGGGGCAGGGAAAGCGGCGTGGCATCCGCCCCGACACCTCCCACCGAAAACTGCGAAAGACAGGAATGCACCTGATGCCCAAAATCCAACTCGACAACGCGCGTTGCACGGGATGCGGGCTGTGCGAGGCCTTCTGTCCGGTCAGTGTCTTTGACATGGAAGAGGCCGAGGGACGCATGCTGCCCGTGGCCGCGCGGTCCGAGGAGTGCTGGGCGTGCGACATCTGCGTGGGTCAGTGCCCGGCCGGCGCCCTTCATATCACCGAGGTGTCTGATGCAGATGCCGCCGCCGCGCCAACTCGCGAAACCGCTCCTCAACTTCCCGAGGAGACGCAGGCCACCTACTGCTCCTGGGCCGAAACACTCTCCCGCGTACTGCGCCTCCGCTGGAGCCCGGTGGCCATAAGCCTCATCCCGACCGGCGCAGCCCTGCCTGACGTGCCCCAGCCAAAGAAGCGTCTGCGCTACTGCCAGTCGCTCATGGCCGCCAGAAGGGGAGCGTCCTTCCTCATGTCGGCGAAGTGCCACGCCTGTCCCGACGGTACCGCCATCCTTGGCCTTACCGAGATGCCGCCCAAGCTCGCAAGCGGTGAGCTTTACATCCTGTTTCGGAAGCTTGCCTCCATCGAGGCCGCACAGCACATGGTCTCAGAGCGCCCGCGCTTGGAAGCCCGCTCGATTGCGGCCACCCTCGTGTCCCCCTTGGATCAGGCGGTCTACCCCGCCGACGTGATCGCCGTGATCGCGCAGCCTGAGCAGATGATGTGGCTCGCCATGTCGGCCTCCTTCTACACGGGCAAGCGGTTCGACTTCCACGTGAGCGGCTACAACGCCCAGTGCGTGGAGACGACGCTTTTCCCCTACACGACGGGGGAGCCCAACATCTCGCTTGGCTGCTATGGCTGTCGTGCGAGCTCGGATGTGAGCGACGACCTCATGTTCATGGGGATCCCGGTTTCCGTCATGCCCGAGCTTATCCGTGGCCTTGAGGCTCTCGGCAAGAAGGCTGTCCCCGACTCGCGGGCCAAGATCTACCTGTCGCCGCTTGCGTGACGAGGACGTGAAGGAGACCTGACATGCAACCCACTCACCTCATAGTCGGCCGGGACATTGCGGCGCTTCTGCACCCGCGCCCGGTGTTCCTCATCACCACGTGTGACGAGGAACACCGAGCCAACGCGAGCGCTGTGGCCTGGGGGACTCTGCTCTCCCACACGCCGCCGCTTGTCGGCCTCAGTGTGCGCCCGAAAAGCCGCACGCACTGGTCGAGGAGAGCGGACAGTTCGTCGTTAACGTCGTGGACCGCTCGATGCGAAGAGCCGCGGAGTTGTGCGGAACACCTCCGGGTGGGACGCCGACAAGCTCAAGCTTTGTGGTCTTGCGACCGAAGAAGCGAGCTGTGTGGCACCTCCGAGGCTTGCCGGCGCACTCGCCTGGCTCGAGTGCTCGGTCGGACAACGTCTCGAGGCGGGAGACTACATCTTCTTCATCGCACGCGTACTCGTCGCGTGTGCGGAAGAAAGCTTTGACGGCGGATGGGGCCCGGACAGAGCCGCCGTTTTGCAACGCCCTACACATGACCGTTTCGGACACTACATCGACAGAGAGGTTTCTTAGACATGTGCGTCTCAGCTGACAAAGGACAAGGAAAGACGCTCTCCTTCGACGAGACCGTCGAAGATCTCGACATCTCTCTTTTACGCCCCTCGCTTGACACCGTGCAGGTCAACGTGGGGTACTTATGTAACCAGTCCTGCATCCACTGCTACGTGGAGGCAGGCCCTTCGCGCACCGAGGTGATGACCGAAGAGACTGCGAAAGTCGTGCTCGACTTTATCGACGAGGTGGCTCCGAAAACCGTTGACATTACCGGCGGGGCGCCTGAACTGTGTCTCTCCTTCCGCTTCCTGGTAGACGAACTCGTATCTCGCGGCATCCATGTCATCGATAGAAGCAACCTCACCGTGCTGCTTGAGAAGGGAATGGAGGATCTGCCCACCTTCCTCGCAAAGAACAGGATCGAGATCGTGGCGAGCCTTCCGTGCTATACGCAAGAAAACGTCGACGCGCAGCGGGGAGCAGGTGCCTACACCAAGTCCATCGAGGCCTTGAGGCGCTTGAATGCCCTCGGCTACGGGCAGGAGGGTTCCGGGCTTGTCCTCAACCTGGTCTACAACCCGCTTGGCGCGAACCTGCCCGGATCCCAGACCGCACTCGAGGCCGACTACGCCCGCGAGCTCAAAGAACGCGCCGGGGTGGTCTTCAATCACCTCTATACGATCGCCAACATGCAGATCGGGCGCTACGCCGAACTGCTCGAGAAGCAGGGCGAGACGAACGAGTACGCGGCGCTGCTCTCATCGAAGTTCAACCCCGACACACTTTCAAGCCTCATGTGCTTAAACCAGGTGAGCGTCGCCTGGGACGGGGGCCTTTTTGACTGCGACTTCAACCAGATGCTTGACATGCGCTGCTGCGACGACTCCGCCCTTCGCTTAGGCGAGGTACCCGCACGTCAGATCGCAAAGCGCCTCCTCGGCGCGAAGATCTCGACGGCCGAGCACTGCTGGGCGTGCACGGCGGGCACCGGGAGCTCGTGTGGGGGAGCGTTGTCGCGGTGACGGTTGATGAGTCGCGGGCAGTATGGGCGATCAGGGGCGGGCGGGCCGCAGATGCGGCTTGCCTGCACGCTTTGCTCGGCGCATGGGACATGGAAGGCGAGTTCGACCCGTCTGAATCCCTCGTTGCAGAAAGGGATGGCGAAGTAGTGGGTGCCGCCCGGGTCGAAGTCGTCGAGGAGAGGCCATGGCTCCGCCCCATCGTTGTCGCGCGCGGTAGCGAGCGGCGAGGGATCGGCTCTGCTCTCATCGCCGGGCTGTTCAAGCGTTACGAAAGTCTCCATGTCGTAGCTCGAGGTTCCGCCGCAGCTTTCTATGAGCGCTGTGGCTTCTCCGCCAGCACGTGGAACGAGGTTCCGTCAGTGCTCAGAAGCGAGTGCGAGACGTGTCAGGAACGTCAGGAGTGTTGTCCCAGGCCGATGTCGCGCTGGGGATTGGAGCTGTAGAAGCAATCTGAAAGGATGGGGCACCCTGTCTGCTAACTTGCGGGCCGAGATCGGCGTCATCGGAGGCAGCGGATTCTACGAGCTGCTTGAAGATGCGCACACGCTTCTGCTCGATCTCGGTGACGACGCTCTCGGCGCTGCGAAAGCGGTACTTGCGCCCCAACATTGCCATCACCGAGCAGAACCTCCAGGCGAACGGGTAACCCCAGCTGGTCATGATGGGGGTCGAGCGCATGCCCCGGTCGACGACCAGCCTCTGCGATACGCCGCCGAGGCGTTCGAGGCAGCCGTAGAGGGCCGGTACGGCGTCGGCTGTGGTCTGGGCGTGCGTGTAGACCACGGCGTGCGCCGCCGAGAAGGGCAGCGTGATGACCATCCCGTAGGCGCGGCGGGTGGCACCCTTGCCGACGGGCACATCGACGCCGGTGTCCCACTAGTCGGCCTGCAGAAGCTCGCCCGGTGCGTAGCTGGTGCGCCCAAAGTCGCGGGCCGCCCTGAACTGCGGGCGCACGCGCGCCAGGTACTCCTTGAGGATGGTGATGCCGCCGCCGTAGCCTTCTCGCTGCAGATGCTCGCGGATCACCGTGGCCGGCACGCTCGCGTCCCTTCGCAGCATCTCGAGCACGGCGCCCTTGAAGGGGTCGAGCTGGGACCGGCGGTCTCGCGTTCGTAGCGCGGCGGCTGCTCGCTGGCCACGAGGCGCGCCACCGTGTTGCGGCTCATGCCCAGGCGCCGGCCGATGGCCTTCTTGGAGACGCCCTCACGGTAGAGCTCACGGACCTTGGCCACCTCATACACCCCTTCCTCCCTTGAGCCGCTTGCCGCTCAAGGTTCGTCACCGATCCGCTATCCCTACAGGGTGCTCCGTTTTGGACCGGCGATAGGTGCACAGTTTTCACCCGGCGTCGACAGCTGGGCTTCGTTCAACATGAAGTGCGCGACATCGGCTCGTGAGATCCGCGGTCGCCGGGGTGCTGCGAGCTCGGTCGTTGGCGTGTGGCGCTTCGTTTGCGGACCGTTGGTGAGCATGGCGGGGTAGGACATCGTTCAATCCAGCTCAGACGAGGCGAGCGGGTTCTCGGCGGCGGTCATGTGTTGTGGTTGAAGGCGCTGCGCAGTACCGTCTTGGCCATGACCCCCACTCGATGCCGGGCTTGATGGCGTGCAAGGCGGCGGAGCTGCAGCGTGGGCAAGCGGGGCACTGGTACTACTTCGACCGCGTGCAGCGGGCGCATCTCACCGAGTGTCTCAACATCGCTACGGGCGAGGTCCTCGAGCGTTGCGCGGTCGACGTCGGACTCGACCGCGAGCGCTTCCGCCGTGACGTGCCTTCCACTGCGGTCCGTAGGGCCGTGGAGGCCGACATGGAGGTCGCAGCGGGATATGGCGTCAACAGCACGCCGACGATAGTCGTCAACGAGAAGCACCTGCTGAGCGGGGCGGTCAGCTACGACCGACTGATCGACTTCCTCAAGCCATTGTCGCTCTAGCCTCGATCTTTCGTGCGCCCAGACAGTTGGAGGTGACGCCCTTGGGGTGAACTGACAACGATAAGCTCGTCGTCGCCTGCCGGTGGAAGTCCGGTCCGGGTAGCTGCCAGGAGGCCCGGTAGCAGGCTGGCGGCTCGACCGGGAAACGGGTCGGGTCGAAGCCCAGCGTCAAAAGCCCTTGCAGGGGGAGCGACTGAGCGGTCCGTAGCATCAAGCGAAGTCTGCCGCGTCGTTAGAGGCCCCGCCTGCAAAGGCGGGGGAAAGGGAGCGCCGAGCCCGGGTAATCAGGGTGAAGGCCACGGAAGCGGTGAAGAGCCTGGACGTGCAGCCGCGAAGGACTCCCCGGCGTATGGGGCACGGAACGTTCAGAAGGTGGCGGCGGGAACTGGGGAGGCCCTCCCCGGCCCGGCGGTCTTTGCGTGACCTGCCGCCGGAAGCATCACGCCCTATAACCGGCTCACACCGGGAAGTGGGCGGGGAGCCGGGAGGGCGTCGGAGGCGGCCGTAGTACCGCTTGAGCCGGACGGACAACACAACCGCCGGTAAAGGGAAGGGCCGCTGCTTCGTCGATGCGCTTGGAGTGCAGGGAAGGGCTGGTGAGTGCCCCCGTGGCTAGTCCCGCCGAACAAGACAAGGTCCAAGCCCTGCAACGGGCGCTCTACCGGGCGGCCAAGGCCGACCCCGAACGACGGTTCCATGCGCTCTATGACAAGGTCCATCGCAAGGACGTTCTGGAGCGTGCGTGGGTGCAGGTGCGCGCCAATCAGGGCGCACCCGGCATCGACCGAACCACCATCGCCGATGTGGAAGCATACGGAGCCCGCCGGCTGCTCGAAGAGCTGGCGGCGGACCTCAAGGGAGAGCAGTGGCGGCCGCTTCCGGCGCGCCGGGTGTGGATACCCA
>Ga0209538_1000541_pt1 | contig 21879 bp, 22 predicted proteins | sample BarGraNGADG00211_2_FD_184492 | JGI IMG/M metagenome (GOLD analysis project Ga0209538, IMG submission 184492) | Arctic peat soil microbial communities from Barrow, Alaska - Barrow Graham LP Ref core NGADG0004-211 (SPAdes) (version 2) | ecosystem: Environmental > Terrestrial > Soil > Wetlands >... | reverse complement strand
GATGCCCATGTAGAATTCGTTGGCATCGTACTTGCCAGTCAGCCCCAGGCCCGCAAGAACCTTCGCGGCCTCTTCCTTGCTGAACTTCTCTTTCGTCATGTCGATCCTCCACCTTGTTTGTATCGCCACAGGTTCGCGGCGCCGGCATGTTCGGTTCTAACCGGAATCTTTCATATGAGTCCTCCAGCGCCGATACTCTAGCACGATTTCGGCCTTTCAGGCCCGGTTGCCCGGTGACAGAAAATCACGCCGCCGTGCACTTTATGACATGTACTTCGAGGTAGCGAACCTGAGGCTCGGGCGAAGCGGCGAAAAACCGCTTGAATAAGGGATAATTCGGGGTTATGGATGTCCGGAAAAACGGCGCTCCAAAACGGTGAAAACCATTTTTTTGAGCTATTTTTGAGTAACCGTGCTCAATTCAGGCCTGCAATCGTCCCGAGTCTCGCCAGGGGGACGCAGTTCGCACCGTGGTGATAGCTCCGCTTTGAAGTGCTCGTGCTCCATCTCCGGGCACACCTCTGCCTTCGGGTGCTCGGGGGTGAAGAACTCGAAGACAGAGCCGCCTCCATCTCCGGGCCGACATCTTATCCACCCTCCATGCTCGTCAACAATTATTATGACGATTAGTCCCTTTGCTTACGAACACGCAAAATGTGGTTGTCTTAGGCCCATGACGCAACCTTATACTGTGCTACCTCCGTCCCTTCCTGAGCTAACGGACCAATCGTTGTGTCGTTTTATTCAGACGTAGGAGCGCATTGCCCTTTGACTTCAATCCTTGAGGTTGCCCGCGATGTACTCCTCGTAACCGCTGAGGTCGAGCAGGCCGTGGCCGCTGAGGTTGAACAGTATGTTCTTGGACTCGCCGGCCTCTTTGCACTTCAAAGCCTCATCGATCGCGCACTTGACCGCGTGAGCGGACTCCGGTGCGATGATCATGCCCTCGGTGCGCGCAAACAGCATCGCCGACTCGAAGACCGCCAGCTGCGGGTATGACACAGGCTCGACGTAGCCCTCGTTGACGAGCTTCGACACGATCGGCGACGCGCCGTGGTACCTGAGACCGCCAGCGTGTATCGGTGATGGGACGAACTTGTGGCCGAGCGTGTACATCATGACCAGGGGTGCCAGCTCTGCTTCGTCCCCGAAGTCGTACTCGTACTTACCCTTGGTCAATGTAGGACACGAGGTCGGCTCTACCGCCATTATCTTGATTTCCTTGCCCTCGAGCTTGTCCTTCATGAACGGGAAGGCGATGCCTGAGAAGTTGCTTCCGCCGCCCACGCAACCGATGACCACGTCGGGGTATTCGCCGTACTTCTCCATCTGCGCTTTGGCCTCGAGCCCGAGGACCGTCTGGTGCATGCACACGTGGTTGAGCACGCTCCCCAGCGAGTAGCGCGCGTCGGGATCAGCCACCGCGAGCTCGACGGCTTCGCTTATCGCGATGCCGATGCTGCCGGGCGAGTCCGGGTCCTCCGCCAGTACATCTCGTCCAGACTGCGTGAGCTCGGACGGGCTGGGGGTTACGTCGGCGCTCCACACGTGCATCATGGCCCGCCTGTACGGCTTCTGGTCGTACGAGATGCGGACCATGAAGACCTTGAGGTCCAGACCGAAGAACTTGCAACCCAGCGCCAGGGCGCTTCCCCACTGGCCGGCACCGGTCTCGGTCGTCAGACGCTTTACGCCCTCTGCCTTGTTGTAGTAGGCCTGGGCGATCGCCGTGTTGGGCTTGTGGCTTCCCGCCATGCTCACGCTCTCGTCCTTGTAGAAGATCTTCGCCGGCGTGTCCAGCTCCTTCTCCAGCCTGTACGCTCGTCGGAGCGGCGTAGGCCGGTAGAGCTTGTATACCTCGAGGACCTCCTCGGGAATCTCGATATACCGCTCCTGGCTCATCTCTTGCTTGATGAGCTCCATCGGGAACAGCGGAGCCAGGTCCTCGGGTCCGAGCGGCTCGCGCGTCACCGGGTGGAGCGGAGGGGGCAACGGGGTCGGCAGGTCAGCCTGGATGTTGTACCAGGACGTCGGCAGCTCCTCCTCCGACAGCAACACTTTGTACGGGCCTTCTTTACTTGACATCGTCGTTCTCCTTTCGTGGTCGCCTTTTAGAGACCTAACAAAAAAACCCGGTCCGCGACCGGGTTCTCCCACAAAAAACGCCGCGGGCTTTCTAAGTCCCACGGCCTGTTCGATTGTACGAGGCAGCGTGGAACTCTCTTAGGAGCTCCACCACCAGCTTTTCAGTTCGATGTTCGCTGCTCTCGTCGCCATCATGAAAGGGATATTAAGTCAAACCGACGGTAGTTGCAACCCTGCGAGTTGACTCACAACAAATGTACCCAAGACTGATTCTTTGCCTTAAAAACAGAATATGATTAGTCCGTTAGGTCAGGAAGGGGCGTCGAGTCTCATTTGGTGATGTGATGTCGGTGATGGAGTCTGAAGGGGCATGCGGTGATCGTGGCTAGTTTCAGGTCATCGGACGGAATCCGGCAAAAGAGGAGTCCTCATGCGCGAGCCGTTGCGGATGGCTTCCTCTCGTGCGCCTGCGTTCTGCCGGTAGCTATTGCCCTATCTGGTACAGATGTCGGAGATGACGGCCCTCTCCTTTTTTGTTTTTATTTCCACCGAAGCCCTGTTCGCCATCGGCCCTGCTATTTGGGCCATCCAGCATTAATACGATGACAGAGAACAAGCATGCAGCGATAACGATCTATTTCTCTAGGACCTGCCCGGACTGCGCCGCGGCAAAGAAGCAGTTCGATGAGTGGGGCGTCCCATACGATGCCCGGGACATCGAGGACGGCGACAACGCGGTCGAGATGTTCGAGCGGTACCATAGCACGGTCGTGCCCACCATGCTGATTGGGGACGAGGTGTTCATGGGCTACGGGCGCAACCGCGCGAAGATCGTGCAGAGGCTGGAGCTCGACGGCCTGCTGCCGAATCCGGGAGGGGACGCGGACGGGCCGGGCGCCCCCCTTGGGGAGGCACAGGCCATAGACCCGGTCTGCGGCATGGAGGTGGACCCGGCGACCGCCGCCGCCAGCGCGGAGTACGACAGCAAGACTTACTACTTCTGTGCGGTCGGCTGCCGCGACAAGTTCGTGGCCGACCCGGAGAAGTACATTTCCGAGGGGGCCGCGCCGGAGCCCATGGAGCCCGAGGAGACCGGGACGAGCGCCGGCGCCGTGAAACTGCTCATCCCGGTGGGCGGCATGAGTTGCGCCTCCTGCGTGGACAAGATGGAGAAGGGCCTGTCACGGTTGGACGGCGTCTCCGGCGTCAGCGCCAACTTCGCAAACGACACGGTCAAGTTCTCCTACGAGCCGTCCCGTATCGCCCCCACCCGCGTCATAGAGGAAATACGCTCGCTCGGCTACGAGCCCCACCTGGCGAAGGTGATCCTCCCCATCGAGGGCATGAGCTGCGCCTCCTGCGTGCAAAAAGTCGAGAGCGCGCTGCGCAAGGTACCCGGCGCGGTCGAGGCGAACGTCAACTTCGGCAACGAGACCGCCAGCGTTCTCTACGATCCCAGCCTGACCGGGCTCCCGGACTTCAAGAAGGCGGTCGCCGCGGCGGGCGACTACAAGGTGCTGGAGGCGGTCGAGGGCGAGGACATCCGCGAGGTTCAGGCTAAGGCCCAGCGCGAGTACGTGAGCAGGCTGCTGGCCAAGTTCCTGACCGCGGTGCCGCTGACGGTTATCATCATGGTCCTCAACATGGGCGACAGGCTGCCTGGAATCAGGTCGATCGACACCGGCGCTCGCTACTGGATACTGCTGGTCCTGACTATCCCGGTGATGTTCTACTCGGGTCTACCATTCCTGCAGGGCGCCTGGGCGGCACTCAAGCACAAGAGCGCGGACATGAACACCCTGGTGGCGGTGGGCACCCTCTCCGCGTTCATCTACAGCGCGGCGGTGACAATCCTGCCCATGAAGTGGTTCGAGAGCGCCTCGGGCAAGATGCCCATGGTCTACTTCGACTCAGCGGCGATGATTATCACCCTCATATTGCTGGGCCGACTGCTGGAGGCCAGGGCCAAGGGGCGGGCGTCCGGGGCGATCGCCAAGCTGCTTGGCCTGCAGGCGCGAGTGGCGCACGTGGTGCGCAACGGCGCGGAGATGGATGTTCCCCTCGAGGACATCGAAGTGGGAGACCTGGTGGCGGTACGGCCCGGTGAGACCATCCCGGTGGACGGCGAGATAACCGAGGGTTCCTCCAGCGTCAACGAGTCGATGCTCTCCGGGGAGAGCCTGCCGGTGGACAAGGCCCCCGGAGACCAGGTGGTGGGCTCCACCACCAACCTGACCGGCTCGTTCCGGTTCAGGGCGACCCGGGTCGGCAGGGACACCGTTCTCTCCCAGATTGTACGGATGGTCGAGGAGGCGCAGGGCACCAAGGCCCCCGTACAGCGCCTGGCCGACCGGGTGGCGGGGATCTTCGTACCGGTAGTCATCTGCATAGCCTCCGTCACCTTTCTCATCTGGGTCACGGCGGGGCCGGTCCCCCGCTTCACCAACGCCCTGCTCAACTTCGTCGCCGTCATGGTTATCGCCTGTCCGTGCGCGCTGGGCCTGGCCACCCCGACCGCCATCATCGTGGGCACGGGGCGCGGCGCCGAGATGGGTATCCTCATCCGCGGTGGCGAGATACTCGAGCGGGCCCGACTCATCAACGCCGTGGTCTTCGACAAGACCGGCACCCTGACGCTCGGAAAACCGTCGGTGACCGACGTGGTGTCGTTGGACGGCAGTAGAGACGAGGAGGTGCTGCGGCTGGCTGCGTGCGCCGAGATGGACTCGGAGCATCCGCTGGCCGAGGCGGTGCGCGAGGAGGCGTCCGCGCGCGGCATCGGCGCCCAGAGACCCGCCGAGTTCGAGGCCGTGCCCGGCAAGGGGGTGCGGGCGCTGGTGGGAGGCCACGAGGTGCTGCTGGGCAAGCCCGCCTTCCTGTTGGAGAGAGGGGTGCCCCTCGGGGAGCTCGACGGGGAGGTCGAGAGGTTGTCGGGCGAGGGCAAGACCGGCATGGCCCTGGGGGTGGACGGCAAGGCGATGGGCGTTATCGCACTGGCCGACACCATCAAGGAGAACTCCCGGGAGGCCGTCGAACAGCTCGAGGCGATGGGGATGGATGTCTACATGATAACGGGCGACAACGAGCGGACGGCGAAGGCGATAGCGCGCCAGGCCGGCATAGACAAAGTGCTGGCCGAGGTGCTGCCACAGGACAAGGCGGCTACGGTGGCCGACCTCCAGGGGCAGGGAAAGGTGGTCGCCATGGTGGGCGACGGCATAAACGACGCCCCGGCCCTCGCCCAGGCGGACATCGGCATCGCCCTTGGCGCTGGCACCGACATCGCCATCGAGGCGTCGGACATAACCCTGATGCGGGACGACCTGCGTGCCGTGGTGGATTCGATAAGACTGTCGCAAAAGACCTTCTCCATCATCAGGCAGAACCTGTTCTGGGCTTTCTTCTACAACGCGCTGGGCATACCGATAGCCGCGGGAGTCCTGTACCCGATCTGGGGCATCCTGCTCAACCCGATGTTCGCGGCTGCGGCGATGGCATTCTCGTCCGTGTCTGTGGTGACCAACTCTCTGCGCCTTCGCAGGTCAAAGCTCTGATGTCGAGCCTGGGAGCCTTATGAAAGCGAAAAAGTGTGGGGAAGACATTGCGCATGCCTCGCGCCGCTTGGAGGATACCTCTTGAAATAATGTTGCCCCATACTAGCGCGGATGGGTTGACGCGCTGGGCTGGACGAGGCCGTGTCCGATAGAGAGGTAACGGGGAAAACTACTCCGTGACATTCGGCAGGGTTGTATGCGCGGAGCTTAACGATAAGTAAATGTGGAAAAGAGGCTGTCGGAACCTCCGATCGTCATGTAAGCCCTGTCTACAGGTTGGTGGGCGAGAGCATAGGTGACGTTCTGGAAACGACGAAGCTGTTCTTTTAAAAATCCCGACATCAAATGAGTGAAGATGGTCTTGAGAAGAGATGAAAGCATCGACTGAATGGAGGCCAGCAAATGCCAAAGATAATTGTGAGCGGCCGAGGCGGAAGTGGTAAGAGCACGCTGGTTACCCTACTGGCAGAAAAGCTCGGCGAAAAGGGTAAGGTAATAGTCGTAGACGCGGACGAGTCCAATTTGGGTTTGGCCTCAATGTTAGGTATCGAACCTCCCGCGCAGACTATTATGGGACACCTCGGTGGAAAGCCAGCTGTGGGCAAGAAGCTACGCAGTTCGATTCAAAGCGAAGGAAACGAAAAGGTCCAGCTGTTCAAAGAGGCTATCAACATCAATGACCTCCCCTCCGAACTCTTGAGCAGAACGGGACCGGTGTCGCTGGTCCAGATAGGCAAGATTGAACATTCGATGGAAGGTTGCGCCTGCCCTATGGGAGCTACCGCAAGAGCTTTCTTGAATCAGCTATCCGTGGATGAAAGCAGTTGGGTCATAGTTGACACCGAGGCCGGGGTGGAGCACTTTGGGCGCGGGGTTCTCGAGGGCGTCGACATTGTGTTGATGGTTGTAGACCCCTCCCATGAAGCCGTACTCCTCGCCGAGAAAGCTGAAGGGCTTTCTCGTGAGGCGGGCAAGGCCTTCGGTGTGGTTATCAACAAGGCAGACGAGCAAACGCGCCCGATTCTCGAAGAGGCGCTTGCTCAGAGAGACTTGCAGGCAATGGGTTCAATACCTTACAGCCAAGAAATAAACCGGGCAAACCTTACGGGAGAGTCCCTTGAAACCGTATCCACTGAGATGGATCTCGAACCGATTCTAGCGGCAATAAAATCAGACACAAGAAGATAGCAGCACTGAGCGTCGGTCTCACCCCTGGTGAACACAGTGAAGACTCAAATCACGTGAGGCGCCACACCCGCGCTATAGGAGTCATAGCGTCGGCTACTTGATTGCGTACGCTTTGAGGCAATGGTGTCTTACTACTGATTTTCTTTGAGCTAATCTTGGATTCCCGATATTAAAAAGGAGAAAATACCTGCTTGTATTGCTGAAGGCGCAGTCCTTCGGCCTGGCAATGTCCACTCCTCCGATGGATGGAAGAATATGCTCGAACCGGTCATCGACAGGTACCGGCACGCAGCACGTGGCGACTTCGAGAAAACGAGCCGAGGGCAAGACTGCAACTCGGGAATCGGTTTCAGGGGATTATAATGATGGTGTCGGAGTCTGGAAATGGGAAACGTGAGTTCATGCCAACCTGACCGACTGATTGAAAGGAAGGGGCCGTGCCTATATACGAATACCGCTGCACCGTCTGCGGGCAGGTGGCCCAGCGGCTCGAGGACATCGGAACCGACTCGAGCGGCGAGAAGTGCCCCGTCTGCATGGCCGGAGAGATGAAAAAGATTTTCTCCCTTTTCGGCACCGGGTTGGATGGGTCCGCGGACTCGTGCGCTCCAAAGGTCAATAACCGGTACAAGTGACGCCCCCGCTAAAAAACGCCCCGGTCGGGGCGGACGGTCGAGACTCGCGGCAGGTTGCGCTGCCTGCCCGGTCGGTTCTATTCCACATTGATGGTGTTGGCTCCGCGCTCGCGTTCCCTCCTGGTCCACTAGATGGTGGATTTGACATAAAAATATTGATTTAGATCATTACAGAGTCCACGATTCGCTGGGCAGGTGACCAGAAAGCCACACGGGCTTTACCCGCCATCGGGGAATGATACCAAGACTAGATTATTCTGCTCCAGCGGCCCAAGGAGTCTTGCCGATAGCAAAGAATGGTTGAAGCAAACGAGTGCAGGTGTGGTATGGGGAAGAAACGTTTCATAGAGAAAGTGCTCGAGAAGGAGCGGGATCCGTCGGTGGAGCACCGGTCCGTGCTCGCGGAAGTGATCGCCAGCCTATCGAAAGTGCCTCCGACCACAAAGGTGCACCCCTGGTTCAAGGCCGATCTCACCGACATGCGCTGGCTCCCGATTAACGAGGACCTCGGGCTGCCGGAGAGCGCTCCGGCCCCGCTCGAGCTTCTCGATCGCTTCATCGAGGAATCATCGCACCGGGTCATCTACACGGCGTGCGGGTGCAGGACGGCGTGCCAGTGCCAGCGTCACCCTCACGACATCGGGTGTCTCCTCATGGGCGATTCGGCCCTTGAGTCCTCGCCCACCATCAGCCAGGAAGTCGGCGTCGACGAGGCGAAAGAGCACGCGCGCAAAGCAGTGGCGGCGGGCCTGGTGACGATGGTAGGCAAAGCGCGGGTGGACAATTACATCTTCGGGATAAAGGAGCGGCACCGACTGCTGACGGTTTGCTTCTGCTGCGACTGCTGCTGCGTGTCGCGCTACGAGCGCTACTTCCCGGTCAAGCAGCTCGACGAGATGTTCCCGCGCCTCGACGGGATCAAGATGGTCGTGAACTCCGCTTGTGACGGTTGCGGCGACTGCGTCGAGAGGTGTTACATCCGCGCAATCGAGATGAAGAACGGCGTCGCGGTCATAAGCGACCGGTGCAGAGCCTGCGGCCGGTGCGCCACGGTCTGCCCTGCGAAGGCGGTCACCATCCAGATCGATGACAGCCTGTTTCTCGAGGAGTCGTACAACCGGATCCGCTCCCACGTCAAGCACGACTGAGAAAATGCACTATCAGGGCCCAGCCCCAGTGGTGCATTTCTGTCCCTGGACCGGAATTTGGTCCATACTTGAGCGAAACACTCCGACTGGCGCAAGGAGCGACACGGCATGGATATCAGCACCGACTTCCTGGCTTCTTTCAAGGAAAAATATCCCATTAAATATGTATCATCTTCAATCAAGCAGGCACAAAGGTCTGTCTTTTTCAGTAAGGGTACGATTCCCGGAAGAACGAGATGCACCCTCTAAAACAACTGATGAACCCGGCATCGCTGGCCTTCTGGGGCGCGTCCAACAACCCCATGAAGATGGGCACCATACAGCTCACCAACGTACTGGAGACCGGCTACCATGGCGAGGTCTTTCCAATCCATCCCACGGAGAGCACGGTCCTGGGCCTCCCGGCGTACAAGAGCATCATGGATGTGGGCAGGCCGGTGGATCTGGCACAATTGACTCTCCCGACCGACGTTGTCCCCGGGGTGCTCGAAGAATGCGGCAGGGCAGGCATCCGCAGCGCGATCGTGATATCCGGCGGGTTCAAGGAAGCGGAAGGCGCTGAAGGCAAGCGGCTGGAGCGCGAGATTCTCGAGATAGCTCACGGGTACGGCATCCGGTTCCTCGGTCCGAACTGCGTCGGCGTCTTCAACTCGCTCTGCAACCTCAACTCGACCACTATCCCCAGGCCGCCCGGGGGCGGGAAGATCGCGCTGGCTTCACAGTCCGGCGCCTATACGGCCATGATCAACCCGTTCCTGAGGTCTGAGGGGATAAAGATCTGCCAGACATTGAGCGTGGGCAACGAGGCTGATATCGACCTCACGGACTGCCTCGACTACCTGAGGGAGGAACCTGAGGTGAGGGCGGTAGGTCTCTACGTGGAAACGGTCAGGAGGCCGCTCGAGTTCATCGAGGCCGCCAGACGGATCGTGAGGGAGAAACCGGTGATCGCCGTGTACGTAGGCGGGACCGAGGCAGGTTCCAGGTCGGCCCTATCGCACACGGGTGCGCTTTCCGGGCCGGACGCGGTCTACGAGGGACTGTTTCGGCAGGCAGGCGTAATACGGGCGGACGACATAGACGAGATGCTCGACTTTCTGCGCGCGCTCGCCGCCCAGCCGCTTCCTCCCGGGAGGAGGATGGCAGTCATCACCAACTCGGGAGGGCCAGGCACCTCGCTCGCCTACCACGTGGAGAAGGAAGGAATGATCGTCCCACCATTCTCCGAAGGCCTCTGCGAGAGGCTGGACGCGATAACCGGGCGCTTCGCGTTCGTCCGCAACCCAATCGATCTGACCTTCGAGGTAGACCTTTCTATCTTCAAGCGGCTTCTCGAGATAGTCTTCGAGTCAGGTGAGGTTGACGGCGCCTTCATCTACGGCATTTTCGGATGGGCGGACTTCATGACGAACCTCGAGAAACGGTTTCCGGGCATCGAGCAGATGCGGGAATCATGGGAGTCTGCCTACGAGGGTTTTCTGGAGGAGCTGGCCGCGGTCCCCAGGGCACACGGGAAGCCTCTGTTCGTGACCTCGTTTATCGATGCCGGTGGCTCGTCCCTCAGGACGCTCATTGAGGGAGACGTTCCAGTCTTTCCATCCGCGAGTCGCGCCGCTCGTGCCATGCGCGCCCTGCTCGACTATCGACTAATCCACGAGCGAGAAGGCCAATAGAGGCACAGGTTGAATAGTTCCGGTCCGACGAGATAACACTAATGGTGTATTGATCAACCCCAGAGGCAGGAGTTGAGTGGTTTAGCCCTTGGTTCGCAGCTTTTCGATGCGCTCCTTCAGCAGGTCCCTGAATCGGCAATCTTCATATTTGCAGATTCCTCCTCTTATGTTCCGAGCTTGATCTTGCGGTAAAGGTCGGTCCCTTCCCTTATCACCCTGATGATGTCGAGAGTCACCTGGGTGACAGAGGTTATGATGTTGAGCCAGGACCTCTTCTCACCTACCCCCCTGGAACCGCTGTTCTTTTCCCGCTCGCTAGCAGCAGGACCATCGACCTGATCCGCGACCTGCCGCGAGACGTCGGCTTCCTCTCGTCCTCTTCGCCTGCATCCTCCTGGAGTCAAGGCACTCCCCTCTGAATCTCTTGAAGCCTTCCTTGAAGCCACGTTACTCGCCGTGCCCATGACCGCACGTTCCCTGTCCGCCTCCGCAGATCGCCTCACCGCCAGCGAGGGTGCCTGCCAGGAACTGCCCGAGGGCATCTTCAGCCGGTCCCTGGATGCCCGCAATGACTTTGACCCCAGCCCTGTTCAGGTTGGCGACAGCCCCACCACCCAGTCCGCCGGCGATCACGTACTCGACCTGCCGCTCGGAGAAGAGTCGCGGCAGCGCGCCGCAGTCGTGCTCGGGCGCACCCACCACCTCGCGTGCACTAACCTCGCCGTTCTCAAGAGTCACCAGCATGACCTTCTCGCAATGTCCGAAGTGCGGTGATACGTCGTTTCCCTCCATCACGATAGCTATCTTCATGTTTCCTCCTTCAACCTTGGCAGTCCCATCATCCGGGACAGCTACTTCTTTGATTGATTCAATGCGCTCCAGAAGAGCTTCGATAAGAGTCTCTGCATCGGGCGACCTGTACTCCTCAAGCCTTCCCGCGTCCGCAAGCTTCGATATCTCCGGGTCCAAAGGCAGCCGCGCGAGCAGCGGGATATCCATGGCCGCAGCAGTCTGCTCGCTGTTGCTCTCGCCAAACGGTTCTACCCTGCCGCCGCAATGCGGGCATGGGATGTAAGACATGTTCTCTACAAGTCCGAGGACCGGGGCTTCGAGCGCCGCCGCCATCTTCCGCGCCTTGCCCACGATCATCCCGGCAAGCTCCTGTGGTGAGGTCACCAGCAATATTCCGTTGAGCGGGATGGACTGCATTACCGTGAGTGGCACGTCGGCTGTCCCCGGGGGCAGGTCCAGCAGGAGGTAGTCCAGTTCTCCCCACTCGGTCTCCTCGAAGAACTGCTTGACCGCACCGCTTATCAGAGGTCCGCGCCAGATGACGGCCTCGTCCTCCCCGGGAAGCAGGAGGTTCATGGACATGACCTTGATACCGCTCACACTGGCCGCTGGTATTGGCCCAGTCTCGCCGATGAAGATAGGGCCATCGACACCCAGGCCGCGCGGAACGCTCGGACCAGTGATGTCCGCGTCAAGGATGCCTACCTCGAAGCCTTTGCGACGCAGCGCTGAGGCGAGCAGCATGGTGACGGCCGACTTTCCGACTCCCCCCTTGCCGCTCATGATGGCGATTACCCGCTTGATAGTGTCACGCGTTCCGGTCGCCGGTGCGACTTCTTCCTTTGTCTGATCCTGCATGTTTCTCTCCTGCTCTCGATTCTGGTTATCCATACTGATTGCCCTGGTCTTTCTCTTTCTCACGGTTTTGCTCCAACGCCCGGTTTCCTAGCCTGGCCGGAAACCCCCGCCTGGCAGCGTCCAGCGGGACCATGCCCCTGTCTGCCGCGAGGCCCTCTGGCGCAGGCCCGCCGAACGGTCATCTCCCCGCACTTGGGGCAGGCGGTCTCGCAGGCCCTCACGCCGCTTCCGTAAGGCGAGTCCCAGGTGCTCCCACAGGACAGGCACTCAAAGACCCTCTTCTCATCGCTCAGCATGTAGTTACCGCCCTCGATTCCCAGGGCCTTGCCTTCGACCAGGCACCTGGCCACCTTCCCACGAGCGGACTTGAGCACCCTCTGAAAGGTCGGGCGCGACACTTCCATGCGCTCTGCTGAATCCTCCTGGTAGAGGCCATCGATGTCGGTGAGCTTGATCGCTTCGAGTTCCTCAACGGTGAGGCACTCCTCCTCCAGCTCGCTCATAGGTATCCCACGGGGCTTGAAGAAATCTACACACGGCTCCCCCGTTACGAACCTGGGCTTTGCGGGTCTTGCCACAGCGACCTCCTCTTGACATGATATGGGCATACGACCATAATTGAATATAGGGCATATGCTCTTAATTGTCAACTATCCAAATAGTTGACGGTCAGCTTGGAAAGACTGGCTCACGGGATCTTTCCGCGGAGGGACAAGAGAAGGGTGAGATAAAAGCAGCAAGCAGGGACACTCCCCTGTTCGTGATCGAGAACAGGAATCAAGAGGAATGAGAATAAGAAGCCTTCAAGAACTCAAAACGCCAGACAGGAAGGGGGATTAATAATGTGTGAATCCAACGTGTACATACAGGACGAAGAAAATGAGAATCTCGTCATGGAGGACGTGGCTGAACTGAAGGCTCATGACGGGCAAATATGGCTCGTCGACATCCTTGGGGATGAGAAAGAAATCGAAGGCCGGGTTCAGGAGATATCCTTCATCGACCACAAGGTAATCATCAGTCAGCAGAAGTAGCGAGGGGTGTTCACACGCCCTTGGACCGAGAGACGAGGGGAGGATTATCTGCAGGGGCGACAGTGGAAGCCATCGAAAGGGGACAAGATGAAACTCGGGATGATCATCACCCAGGCAGATCCGGAAACGGTCTTCAATGCATTGCGGCTCGCCCTTTACAGCCTCGAGCAGGGCGACGAGGTGCGCATCTTCCTGTCGGGCAAGGGCGTCGAGATCGACCGGATTAATGATCCAAGCTTCGATGTGAAGGGTCACGCGCAACAGTTCCTGGACGCGGGAGGCCAGTTTCTCGCCTGCGGGACCTGCCTGAAGTTACGCGACTCGGAAGGCTCAGACATCTGCCCGCTTTCGACTCTCAAAGACAATTACGAGTTGGTCAGGGACTCCGATCGTGTAGTCACGTTCTGATGAACATGGCCGAATCAGACTGCAGGCAACTCAGCTCAGGGGCACCATACAGAGACGTCATACGAACGAGATAGGAGGAGAAGCGCCATGTCAGCCAGGAAGATTGTCATCGTTGGAGGTGTCGCTGCCGGAACCAAGGCTGCGGCAAAGGCGAGGAGGCTGGACCAGGAAGCTGATATCACCATCATCGAGAAAGGTCGCTACATCTCTTACGCCGGGTGTGGTCTGCCTTATTACATCTCCGGGGTGGTCAAGGAGAAGAATGACCTGATGTCTACGCCCATCGGCGTGCTGCGCGACCCGGAGTTCTTCAAGAAGGTCAAGAACCTCAAGGTCCTGAACGGCCACGAGGCCCTGGCCGTGGACAGGGAAAAGAAGGAAGTCGAGGTCAAGAACCTTGAGGATGGAAGCGTCTCCAGGATCCCCTACGACAAGCTCATACTTGCGACCGGAAGCTACCCCTTTACGCCTCCAATTCCCGGAATCGACCTTGACGGCGTTTACTGTCTGCAGTGCATCGAGGATGCCGACATCATAAAGGGCGAACTGGAGGTACGGAAAGCCAGGGACGCCGTCGTTATAGGCGGAGGCCTTATTAGCCTCGAGAGCACGGAAAACCTGGTCGAAGCCGGTTGCCGGGTCACGATTGTTGAAGTCCTGCCCCAGATACTCAATTTCCTCGACGAGGAGATGGCTTTGCTCGTAAAGCAGCATCTGGAATCCAAGGGTGTCAAGGTGATCACAGGTGAAAAAGTCGTCTCGGTCGAGGGCAAGGACGGTCGCGCCTCCGAGGTAGTAACTGAGAACAATCGCCTTCCTGCAGATTTCGTCATGGTGGCCGCGGGCGTCAAGCCCAGGGTGGAGCTCGCGAGCGCGTGCGGCCTGAAGATTGGCGACACCGGGGCGATAGCCGTGGACGACCATATGGCCACCAGCGACCCGGACATTTTCGCCGTTGGAGACTGCACGGAAAACCACTGCATGGTCTGCAAAGATGGTTCAGTCACCTACACTCCCCTCGGCTCGACCGCCAATAAGCACGGCCGCGTGGCTGCCATCAATGCGTGTGGAGGCAATGAGACCTTCAATGGCATCGTGATGACCGGCATCCTCAAAGCCTTCGACATGAACGTGGGAAGGACGGGCCTGTCCGAACGGGAGGCCCGGCAGCAGGGCTTCGACGTGATGACAGTGATAACCGCGGGTCCGGATAAAGCCCACTTCTACCCGACCGCCAAGCCCATAATCATAAAGCTGGTGGGCGACATGAAGAGCGGCAAGCTCCTCGGGGCCCAGATTGTCGGTCCCGGGGCCGTTGACAAGCGGATCGACGTCGTCGTAACCGCCCTGACGTTCGGCGCGAAAGTCAAAGACATAAGCAATCTCGACCTCGCATACGCTCCCCCGTTCTCGCCTGTCATGGACAACATCATCGACGCGGCGAATTCGCTGCGCAACAAGATGGAGGGACTGTATAAAGGAATGGGGCCGACCATTCTCGAGGGAGAGCTCAAGCAAGGGGAAGACATCTTCCTGTTGGATGTGCGGTCGCCCAAGGAATTCGAGGAAGTTAGGATACCCGGCTCCACCCTGGTGCCGCTCGGAGCACTGCGCGGCCGCCTGGAGGATGTTCCCAGGGACAAGAAGGTCGTTGCCTTCTGCAAGTCCTCGCTGCGAGCTTACGAGGCCTCGCTGATCCTGCAACACGAGGGCTATGAAGACGTATGGGTGCTCGATGGCGGGGTGATGGCATGGCCTTTCAAAAAGGAAAAGGGATAGAGATAAGTCTCACCATCGAACCCGTATGAACTGCAAGTCAGGCATGAGAGTCGACACGCTCGTGGTGCCGCTGGTACCATGCCAGCGATCAACCTGTATACACCAATACTCTGTCCATCGAACCAATCCTGGGCTGATAGAGCAGAAAGGATCAGATTGAGCCTGATAGAGAGTTACGAGATAGACCTCGCCACGCCTGAGTGTCACCCGCTCTCGCCGGTTTACCGAGCCAATGTGTCGCTCGAGGTGGACATAAGCGAAGTCCTTCCCTTTGTAAACGCGACGGTCGAGAAAGCCGAATTCATCCCGGGCGTGCCCGTGCTAGTCTGGACCGAGGGCATACACAAGTACGCGCTCCGCACGAGGGAGATAGCTGTCGGCAACATCGCGGACAGGAACGAGGCCGAGAGGATCGTCAGGGCTATCGTAGACCGGATCAACTCGATCTGGCAGCGCAGACAGGAGATCGCGCCTAGCTACGAGAGCGTCGAAAGGCCGAAGGTGCTCGATATCTACAAGCTTCTCCCCCGTACCAACTGCAAGGAGTGCGGCGCCCCGACCTGCATGGCCTTCGCCGATATGCTCGCTAAAGATAACAAGACCCTGGAGGAGTGCCTAGCACTAAACGACGAAGAATGCACAGACAAGCTCACACTGCTTCGAGATATGGGTCTCTGATTCGTCTTCCGGAGGTAATATGCCGTTTAAAAACAAAAGGTACCGGCACGACGATGAGGACAGGAGGAAGTGGCAGAACCCCGAAGCCATCCTCGATGAAATAGGTCTTGCACCCGGCATGGTATTCGCCGACCTGGGATGCGGCGAGGGGTTCTTTGCGCTCCCGGCTGCGCGAATCGTCGGGTCAGAAGGCCGGGTTTACGCGCTCGACTCCGATGCTGAGGCCATAGACCTGTTGAAAGGAACCGCCGAGAAGGAAGGCCTCTGCAACGTCATCGCTATAGCAGGAGAAGGCGAGAGTGCCGTCCTATGTGAGGAATGTGCTGACATCGTCTTCTTCGGGACAGTACTCCACGATTTCGCTGATGCAGCCATGGTCCTGCTCAATGCGCGCAAGATGATCAAGCCTGCGGGCAGGCTCGTCAACCTGGACTGGAAGAAGGAACAGACGGAACTCGGCCCACCGGTGGAGATACGTTTCGACGAGGACAAGGCATCGAGGCTGATCTCGGAAGCTGGCTTCCAGGTGGAGAAGATCCAGGACATCGGCCCATACCATTACATCGTGACCGCGAAGCCGGGCCCTTCTCTTCCAAAGCCCTAGGACCGCGAATCAAGAAGGAAGTGTAAAGATGTTCGACCCAGAGAAGTGCGACCTTTGCGGAGACTGCCTGGTCCTCTGTCCCTACGTGGACTATGACCGCGATGAAGCGGTTGAGCAGTTCGGGAAACTGAAAGACGGTGGAACGCCGGAGATAGTCGGAGAGTGCGTCACCTGCGTGGCCTGCAACCAGTTCTGCGAGAAAGGCGCCAACCCCTTCGACCTGATCCTTGAACGACAGGAACAGACAGGGGTTCTGAACATCCCCGAGCAGAATACCCAGCTCTTCCGCAACATGCCCAATGCGCCCAGCGAGCTCGTGCTCGGAGAACCAGGCAAGCCTGCCCTTTCGCTGTGCAGCGTCGGGGACCTCCTACCCGGCCTCTTCGACGGCCCACTCTTCGAGGGATTGACCTTGTTGAAGGGTGGCGATTACTTCTGCAGTGTGGGTTGGGTGCACCTTGGCCAGGAATCGCCGGTGAGAGAGAACGCGCCCAGGGTCATAAAGAACCTCGCCGCGACCGGCGCCCCGGAGATAGTCTTCTACCACGATGACTGCTATGCCCTGGTGACTACGATCGCCAGAGAATACAACGTTCATGTTCCCTTCCATCCGGTGCACATCATCGAGTATCTTCTGAATCAAGTGAAAGAACGTGCGGATCGGGTCAAACCACTCGGCCTGCGCGTCGCCTACCAGCAACCCTGTGCCTCGCGCTACACGCCCTGGAAAGACGCGCAGCTGGACGAACTCTTCGAGCTGATCGGTGTAGAAAGGGTTGAACGGGAGTACGACCGCATGTCTGCGCTCTGCTGCGGCTCACCGGTGATGCCACGCGACAGGGATAGGGCTGCGCAGATCAAGGAGCGCAACGTTGAGGACGCAGTGGCACACGAGGCCCAGGCTATGGCGTATCTGTGCCCTCTTTGCGTCCTGAACCTTCGTAAGGTCGCGACCGCAGCCGGGCTTGAGAACCTCCACCTTATCGAGCTTGTCAAGCGGGCGTTGAGCCGCTGAACGTCTGTCTGCGGATAGTCAGCCGTTGGAGGTAGAAACGGTCAGAAGATATCTACATGTCGGGATTCTTATATTGTCGGGGATAGCCATTCTGACTACCGCAGTAGGCTGCGGGAAGCCGGGAGTTCCGTCTTCCGATCACAATCCTTCCGAGAACCAGTCATACATAATGGGTGAAGTCATAGAAGTTACCAGGGGTACGGTTGAAGGTCAGCACGACGGCGACCTTGGGACGGTGCTCGTGGAAGGAGCCAGGAGTTCGCCTGTTGACGAAGCGCTCCTGACCGTTACGCAGAGCTCCAAGATAATCGACCGTCGGAGCGGCAGCGATCATGTAACCAACCTGGATTCAGTCAGTGAGAGACAGACGGTTGAATCACATTTCAAGGTTGTTTCGAGCTCGCCAAAGCCGTGGAGAGCGGAGGTGGAAGAGCTAGTGATATTGCCTTGATACGGGGGTAGAGCTGAGGAGGTGTCCGTGAACAGGATTGCCCGTATCCTCATGAACAGCCGGGTGCACGCGAGGTCTAGGATACAGCTCGTTGAGAACCTCCTGAAAGACACTGAACTGCCCCAGGGTGGCAAAGCCCTCGAGGTAGGGTGCGGAGCCGGGTTCTCATCGGCGCACATTGCAGAGCAATACGGGATCAGTGTGGTCGGCACCGATGTGGAAGCTGACAGAGTAGAGACTGCCAGAAGGAAAAACAGTGGAGTCGACCGCTTGTCGTTCCTCGTGGCAAATGCTACCGCACTCCCGTTCGAGGATGCCGCTTTTGACATGGTCCTGTCCCAGAACGTCTTTCACCATATCCCCGATTGGCGGGCTGCCGCCGAAGAGGTCGTCAGGGTCCTCCGCCCGGGTGGGCTGTTCCTTTTCAGCGACATTAGCGGGCCAGGAACGTTGATGAGATGGTTCTCGCGATTGGAGAAAGACCACGGCTTTCACGAAGTGAACAAGCTTATTTCGCTTGTGGGTGATTGCGGACTCAAAGCGATGAAACGCATGGAACCAGAAGGAAGATTCCAAAAGGAGTTCGCGATTCTGTTCCTGAAAGATGAGCATCGTTGAAAAGATCAGGCTTTGATTACGTTCGCTACGTGATGGTGTCGGCGGTCTGACATATTCTCCTAAGTAGGATTTGATGCCGTGTGCAGCCAATCATTATCTGCTCGCGGAAAGCCGGTGAGATTGCATGCCCCAGGTAGACCTCGCAGGTCGGCACCAGCAGGCCCATGACCTCTTTCGTATGGTGAAGCGCGTGTTCCAGGTTGCGGTACCGTCTGTGGGTATCCCCCTCTTCCAGGCCCCGCCAGTCGTCCGGGTGCATGGATACCCTGCTCTCGCGCCCGCGAATTCGAGACACCATCACCACCGCGCCGATTCCCACCGCACCGAACATAAGAGCTGTTCGCGCCTTCATGGCAAACCTCCGTCAGCCTCGCGTAAGGCTATTTGTCGCTATCCTGCTCGCCGGCCTCGATTATGAGCCTGCCGGCCGCGCGCGCGGCCAGTTCCACCGGCAGTCGGCATTTCTCCGAAGCGCCCGACTTTGAGAACTCGGCGAGGTCGGCCGGGTCCGCGAGATCGAAGGACCTCCCGAAGATATGCTCCTGGACTTGAGAGCAAGCGCAGCCGCCGAACTCGCCCTCGAACTCCTCGCAGAGTCTCCTGGCCGCGGCCACGGTATGGAACATTGCGCCGTAGTCCTCTGGCTTCTCTCTGCCGAAGGCCAGCCCCAGGGCCATGAGCGCGCCGACCACCGCCCCGCACGTCTCGCCCCTGTGCGCGATTCCGGGCATTGCCGTCGCTGCCTTCAGGGTGTCCACGCCGCCTAGCCCGAACTCCTCCTGCAGCGCAAGCAGTGTCCCCTGCGCGCAGCTCGAATACTCCCGAAGCCGGTCGCAGGCGCTCTCCACCAGCCTATCGAGTCTTTCCCGGTCCTTCTCGTTCAAAGGCATCTTGATCCTCCGTTTCGGCGACTAACCGCCAGGAGAGGGCGGGCGTAGCTTCACTGTTACTCTTTTGAACCCGCCCCTCTGATCTGAATCTTGTCCCTGAATTCCATTATTGCCGGAGTATAGACAGGCTCGAAGAAGAGGTACTGGATTATCGGGTACCTGCTTCCCGCCTTATGGGTTTCTCGTAAACCGGTCAGAAAGTCATCCAGTTGTTCTCCGGGAAGCGCAAAGACCACCTCGTCATTCCCCGCCATGCCCAGGGACCTTTCCCCCCTTCCCGGTATCACATAGCGCGCGGTCAGTTCGACCATCGGCTGGATCATCTCCGCGACGCAGGACAGTCCCACGTTTGACTCGGATTTGACCGTGCCACCCATGATGTAGACATAGGATTGGATCATCCTCGACAACTGAGCCGCGTTTCCATACATCAAGACAGTGTCCACACTTTCAGTCGCGTTACACTTTAGGGGAGAGATGACCAAGCCCGAATATCGAGACGCATGTTCATCCTTCAGGAGAGGCAGCGCTTCAATTGTCTTTTTGGCTCTCTCGCTGTCCTTGATGTAACCAGCTGTAACCATGAAGTTGGCCAGCTCTTCTTCCCGATTCAATCCGCTCGCCAGCTCACCCCAACCAAAACCCAGTAACCCTGAAGCACAGTTTATATCAGCAGGAGAAACAGCAATAATCCACCCGAACCTTCGGGCTATGGAAGTTGCTTGGCAAAGGGCTATCTTTATGCCCAAATCTCCTATCTTGCGGGCCCTATCAGGAAAACCTCCATCGCTGGAGACAAATTTCACCGCAAGAGGATGAGTGTCCAACCTCAGGTATTTCATTATTATGTCATTCGCCTCGTTAAGATCTCGCATTTCTTAATCTCCTTGTTCGTAAGGCCAGACATGTGAATTCTAAGTGTAGCTTCTTCTTTCCTCCTTTGAAAAGCAGCGAGGCTCTACACGTTTGTTTACCCAGCTTATTCTAACGTGCGATTATAGTCTGGGGAATCAGCTTGGATTCGGGAACAACGGGAGAGAACATTGGCGACTTCGAAAGTCGCGGCATAGCCGCCGTCGGCGCGAAGCAAGTCGAGCCTGCTACCCACAATGTATTAGAATCCTATCCGCATAGTTCGGTAACGCCGGGTACCGAGTGGAGGTATATGCGATGGAACTCGACGACGGGACCAGCGAAGCTTTCAAGAGCTTACTGAACAGCTCACCCATGTATCGTCATATGCGGATGGAGGTTCAGGACGCCGGAGAAGGGCGCTCGAGGATAACCCTGAAGGCAACCGAGCAGATGCACACTCTCTACGGTATGCTGCACGGCGGAGTCGCGGCAACCATCCTGGACACCGCCTGCAGTATAGCGCTCGGGACTCTGCTCGAGCCGGGCGAGATCAGCGTGACGGTGGACCTGAGGGTCAATTACATCTCCAACCTGAAGGAAGGCACCCTGGCCTGCGAAGGCCGGGTCATCCACCGGGGCAAGCAGACCGGGGTGAGCGATGCTGAGGTAAGGGACGAGGCCGGCAACCTGGTCGCGGTCGGGATGTGTACGCACCTCATATGCGCCCCGGAGGACGTACGGAGGGCCGACTACGCCGACCTCCAGAAGTAGGCACCCGCACTCCGGCGGTACTCGCTACCGCTATGCCAGACCACGTCGAGGAACACTCCGAGTGCGACCCAGAGCCACGCCGCCCCCGTGACTCCCACCACTGGAGACCAGACCAGGCGAGGGAATACGTCATGGTCTAAAGTGCCAGTTGCACCGGTTCTGCAAACGAGCTGCAAACAAAACAGAACGATACGGGACAACACGGGACAACACGAACTCCATAGAACTTGATGTAATGAAAAAGGAGCCTCCCGGTGCTAACCTCGGTGATAACCACATCCACGAGGTAGCAAACCACAAGGAGGCTGATTTCCATGCTACACGCGGGCATCGACATGCACAAGGAGTTCCTGGTAGTGACCGTCCTCGACGGGGACGGCGTCGAGGTGGTGAGCCCCATGAGGATTCCCACCAGCGGGCTTTGTATCGAGGAGTTCTTTGGAGAGTTCGAACCCGAGGAGATCGCCGCGGTGCTCGAGGCCGGCCCCAACTGGTACTGGCTCTGCGACCAGCTCGACGAGCTGGGCATCGAGAACAGGCTGTGCCACCCCTTGAAGACCAAGGCCATAGCATCGGCCAGGATCAAGACCGATAAGATCGACTCCAGAACGCTGGCGGACCTATCGAGGGCCAACCTCGTAGCCGAGCCGTACAAGCCGGACATAAAGACCAGATACCTGCGAGAGCTCATGAGGGGCCGCTCCTTCATGGTGAACCCCTCTGTGCCAACATCAGTGAGACACCTGCTCCAATTAGTTTAAGGTCTAATTGAGGGCGGTTAGGAGGATTACTGATGGAGGTTCTGCAGGACATGACACGGAGAGAAGAGATGCCCGGTTCCTG
>Ga0209538_1000539_pt1 | contig 21901 bp, 20 predicted proteins | sample BarGraNGADG00211_2_FD_184492 | JGI IMG/M metagenome (GOLD analysis project Ga0209538, IMG submission 184492) | Arctic peat soil microbial communities from Barrow, Alaska - Barrow Graham LP Ref core NGADG0004-211 (SPAdes) (version 2) | ecosystem: Environmental > Terrestrial > Soil > Wetlands >... | reverse complement strand
CTCGCACAAGCGCCAGGCTGACGGAGTACTCACCCGGAAGCGGTTCGGTCACCAGCCTGCCCTACGACAGCCCCGGTGCACCCCCATTAGGCTGTCGCCCATGCAGCCGTCATCACGCGGCGTCCTCTACCCCGACCGCCTGCCGGTGTTCCATCGGCTCGTGCCGTCCGGCGCGGCGGCTGACGTCGTGCGTTGGATCTGGATCTCCGAGTGGGACGTGCCCCCCGGCGAGGTCTCGCGGCAACACCTCATCGGCTTCCCCGCGCTCAACCTCGTCGTCGAGCACGACATGGTAGGTCTGTCCGGGCCCAGCACCCGGACGTCCTACAGGGACCTCGTCGGTACGGGGTGGGCGGTCGCGGCGCTGCTGCACCCGGCGGCAGTCTCCACGCTCACTGCCGACCCGCGCCGCTGGAACCCACCGATGCTGGTCGTCAGCGTGCCGCCGACATCCTTGCCGCCTGGGTGGTGTCGACAGTGGGGCCGCTGAGCCCTGAGGCTGTGCTCGCTAACGGATGGTCGAACTGGCCGGGTCCGACGAGTCGCTGCTTCGCGTGCCGGAGCTTGCCGACCGGCTCGGCACCTCCGAACGAACCCTGCAACGTCTAGCGGCCCGCTACGTGGGTCTGACTCCGGTCCGAATCACGCACCGATCTCGCGACGCTCGCGACCGAACTGGGCTACGCGGACCAGTCCCACCTCACGAACGACTTCGCCCGGGTGCTCGGGTTCAGCCCGGGCGACTATCGCCGAACAGCTGCGGGCTGACGTCAGCGCGCGAGCCGTACGGGGATGCGACGCCGGCCGAAGTGGCCTGGCTCCGCGTCGTACCTTCCCGGAAGCGTCGTCCCGCAGTCCGGGCAACGGCCGTCGGCGGTGAGGCGGTAGGCGAGCAGCTCGTAGTTGTCGCGCTCGATGAGGCGGGCGTGGCAGGAGGAGCAGTACGTGATCTCGCCGCTCGGATCGACGATGTTGCCCGTGTAGACGTGGTGCAGCCCCTCGGAGAGCAGCACCTCCCGGGCGCGACGGAGCGTCGCAGCGGGTGTCGGCGGTACGTCCCGCATCCGCCAGTCCGGGTGGAACGCCGTCACGTGGTGGGGGACGTCGGGCCCGAGCTCGGACATCACCCACTGGCCCATCGCGTGCAGCTCGGCGTCGGAATCGTTGTACCCGGGGATGAGCAGCGTGGTGATCTCGACCCAGACGTCGGTCTCGGCCACGAGGTAGGCGAGCGTGTCCAGCACGGGTCGTAGCTTCGCGCCGGTCACCTTCTCGTAGAAGTCGTCGGTGAACCCCTTGAGGTCGACGTTCGCCGCATCCATCACCGAGAAGAAGTCGCGCCGCGTCTCGGGATTCACGTAGCCGGCGGTGACGGCCACCGACGAGATCCCGCGCTCGTGACAGGCCAGGGCGGTGTCGATCGCGTACTCGGCGAAGATCACCGGGTCGTTGTACGTGAAGGCGACGCTCTGGCAGCCGAGGTCGACGGCTGTGGAGGCGATGAGCTCCGGTGACGCCTGATCCATGAGCCGGTCCATCTCGCGGGCCTTGGACATGTCCCAGTTCTGGCAGAACTTGCAGCCGAGGTTGCAGCCGGCGGTACCGAACGACAGCACGGACGTTCCGGGATGGAAGTGCGCGAGCGGCTTCTTCTCGATGGGATCGATGCAGAAGCCCGACGACCTCCCGTACGTGGCCAGCACCATCTCGTCGCCCTCGCGGGCCCGCACGAAGCAGAACCCGCGCTGCCCGTCGCGGAGCCTGCACTCGCGAGGGCAGACGTCGCACTGGATCCGACCGTCGTCGAGAGCGTGCCACCAGCGCGCGGTCATGTCTCCTCGAAGGCCTTCACGGTGTAGCGGGACAAGCGGGCGTCGTCGTCCCACCAGCCGGCGGGCAGTCCGGCCTTGCGGACCAGGTTCGCGAGGAAGTCGTCCGGTTTGGAGAGCGAGTCCCAGACCTGCGGCAGGAAGGTGCCCCGGTGGGAGCCGTACTCCAGGATCAGCCCGTCGACGCCCGGCCGAAGCCGGGAGAGCGCGTCCGCGCGGTCGGTGAAGGGGTACGGCTCGGACGCGGACAGCACCGACACCTCGATGTGGGTGTCGGGGAGCTCGGCAGCCGTGAGCGGGGGGAAGCGTGGGTCGCGGATCGCGGCGTTTACCGCGTTGGCGGCGACGTCCTCGCGCAGCGGCCGGTACGCGGTGAGGGTGCCGATGCAGCCGCGCAGCGCGCCCCGTTGGGTGAGCGTGACGAACGCCGCGCCCAGTGCGTCGAGCCAGGAATCCTCGTTTTGATACCCCAGAGCCCTCGTGTCCCCCGGATCCTGGCGGGAGACGTCGCCTGGCGTATCGAAATGAGGATCCGCCGCGCCCAACCGTGCCGCGATCGCGTGGCGCGCTAGCCCGCAGAGGATGGGACCCGCCTCAGGAGGCAGCTCAGGCATGTCCGCTCCTCAGCCGGAAGGCCGCGTAGCCGACGACGGCGTCGCGCGTACCGGCCGTGTCGCCCGAGCTGCAGGCGGACAGCAGCTCGGGGGTCCAGCTGTGTCGTTGCGCGGCGACGAGTGCGCCGTTGAGCGGGTACGCGCCACAGGCACGGTCCGGCGGGATCGTACTGTCAAGCGCGAGGATCCGCTCGATGGTGTCGGCATCGAGGTCGGCAGCGTCGGCGTACGGGTGGTAGTGGCTCAGGTCGGTGGAGACCAGCAGCAACGTGCCGGGCAGCCCGAAGGCGATCTCGATGACGTCGGCCACAGCGGTCGCGTCGGCCGCCCCCACGGCGACCGGCACGACCGGGACGCCGGGCGCGACCACCTGCAGGAACGGCAGCTGGACCTCGAGGGAGTGCTCCTCGGCGTGGACGTCGGGACGTACGGAGACAACTCGGGACTCCCGTAAGGCCGCTTCCAGGTCGCGGTCGGTCTCGACCACGCCGAGCGGCGTCTCGAAGCCGTCGGCGCCCGATAGGGCCAGCCCCTCCACGTACACGCGATGCGTCGGTCCGAGCAGCAGGATGCGGGTGGGCGGCTCGAGGGCGAGTGCGGCGTACGCGTGGGCGGCGGTCGAGCCTGAGTAGACGTAGCCGGCGTGAGGGACCACGTATCCCGCCGCCGGTACGGACTCGGGGCTCACCTCAGCGAGCAGCTCCGAGATCATGCGTTTCAGGCGCGCTGGGTGGGCGGGGTAGAACTGCCCCGCGACGGCGGGCGACCGTACGGTCATGTCACCAATCTACGCCGCGGTCAACAGCGCGGCAGCGGGTGCGGACGGTCAGGAAGGCGTCTTGGCCGGGCGGAACACGGTCGCGATGCCCTGGTCGACCCAGCGCCGCAGCTCTGGCAGCTGGAGCGCGCCGGTGTGGCGGCCGATCTCCTCACCCTGCCAGAGCAGCAGCAGCGTGGGGATCATGCGCGCCTCGTGCTTCGACTGCACCCTGCGAGCGTCCTCGACGTTGACCTTCACGAGCTTCATACGTCCCGCACGCTCGGAGACGACGCGCTCGAGCAGCGGCCCGACAAGCCGGCTGGGCTGTGCCCAGGCGGCCCAGAGCTCGACGCACACGACGACCGTGCTGCTGTCCGCGATCACGGTGTAGTCGGTGTCCACCGCCTGCGTGATCCACGGGAGGAACCCCTGGCACTGGGTGCAGCGAGGAGCGTCGGCGGCCACAAAGGGCACCTGGTTCTTGGTCCTGCAGGTGGCGCAGGTCACGGTTACCGCGTCCATCTCACTCCTTGTTGCCGACGAGGCCACGTTATCCCCCGGAGTGGGCGCGCTTCCTCTCGGCCCCTCGCGCGTCGCCGAGTCCGGGCTCAGGGAGCGCCAGGTGTCGCAACGCGGCGTGATTCAGCGGAAGTCGCCCGGGTGGACGGTGATGAACGGGGCCAGCTGGGGATCGACCCAGTCGGGCACGGCGCTGAAGCCGCGGCCGACCCGGCAGTAGACCTCGTACATGTCCATGGACCGCACGTCGACGAACTCGATCGGCTCGCTGTACTCGTCCGGACCCGGGTAGCGCTGGTAGAGGACGTAGTCGCAGCCCTCGCGGCGCAGGATGAACGTGCTCGAGTTGAACTCGATGGTCGCCAGCACGCGCTCCTCACCGAAGCGGACGTCGGTGAGCGGCGATGCGCCGCGGAGCGGGACCTGATTCGGCGGCAGCCACACGACGCCCGGCAGGTTCGCCATCCACCACGTGTGGGCGTCGGAGGACAGGTTGTTCCACGGGATCGTCCGGGTCCGCAGGAACGCGAGAGACGACTCCATGAGGTAGTCGGTGTCGGGGGTGTCGATCGCGCCGAGAAGCTCAGTGATGAGGCGGATGGCGCCGTACTCGACCCAGCCGCCGACCGGCTCGGAGACCATGCGCAGCTCGCGGCAGAAACGGAGGGCGTCGGTCTTGGCGAAGACCTCGAGGTCGGCGCACAGGTCGAGCGCACGCTGCTCAGCGGCAGGCGTAGCCTCCGCGCGGCGGATCCAGAACCGACCGAAGAAGTCGAGGTCCTTGACGACCGTACGAGGCAGGGCCCTGAGGTCGCGGCCGACGCCGAAGCGGCCGTAGTCCGCGTCGTCGAGCGTCGCGGCACCGCCTCGCAGCCAGTTGAAGATGCTCACAGCTTGTTCCTCCCCCCGGTGACATCCCTCCGAAGGCCACGACCCAGACACTAGGCAGGACTACGCGGAGCAGTAGGAAAGATGACAAGGTCCACATGAACTCGGCTGAGAACGCCCTCAGGAAGGCCGAAACGGGATGGCTCCCAGGGCTGCTTGACGTCGTACGGCAGACTGAGAGGTGCCAAGGAGGTTTCCATGTCCAACCCGCTCGAGATCATCCAGCCGAGCCTGCGCTACCAGCGCGAGCAGCGTGAGCTCGAGAAGGTGTTCGTCGTCGACACCCCTGAAGGGGCCGACGGCCTGGGGCGCGTCGACCTCAAGTCCGGCCACATCAAGATCCCGGTACGGACCCCCGCAGCGCAGTCTGCGCCCACGGAGGAGTAGTCCGCCGAGCGGGCGTTGGCCACGGGGAGGCCCTCTACGGCGCCGCGAGGTCCGCAAAGGTGGCCATGTGCAACGGGGGCGTCTGCCAGGCGAGGCCGGCGCCGTGGACATCGAGGTCGACGAGCAGCACGTGCGGAGCGTCCGTGATGCACAGCCGGAGCCTCACATCACCTCGGCGGGTGACGCCGCCACGGGCCGGCCGTCGTGAGCGTGACTGGTTTCCCCTCGAGCGCGAACGTCACCGCGAACCCGTCCGCGTCGCGCGTCACGGCGAGGCCCGGCAGGTGCAGCTGGTCGACGCTGATCGCGAGGGATGGCCGGACCGGTACGGGGCCGGCGTGCTGCCACGATCCGTACGCGCCCGAGTCCTTCAGCGTCCGCAGCGCCAGGGACGCGAGGCGTCCCGCCCGCTCCGTACTCGCGGCTGTCCGAGGCCAAGTACAAGGTGCTCCCACACGAGATCGAGCACCGGCTGTGACGTAACGGGCTGGGCGGACGTGATCGCGATCACGGTCTCGGAGTCGGGGAGCACGAGCGCGTACTGCCCGTACGCTCCGTCGAGCCGGAAGCCCTCTCGGCTGAGCCAGACCTGGTAGCCGTAGCCGAAGTTCCACTCCGCATTCGGCTCGTTGGTGTCTGCGTGGTGGGTGCTCGCGAGGGTGGTCCAGCCCTCGGGCAGCACCTGGCGTCCCTGCCAGCGTCCTCCCGAGGCGTACAGCTGGCCTATCGCCGCGAGCGCCCGTGTGGTGAGGTGCGCACCGCTGAAGCCCAGCTCTTTCCCGCGGCCGTCCAGGTCCCATGTGATCTCGATCCCCAGCGGGTCGAGCAGACGTGGGCGAAGGTAGTCGAGCAACGACTGGTCCGTCACCTTGCGTACGACCTCGCCGACAGCCCAGCTGGCGCCGTTGTTGTAGACGTGGCGCGACCCCACCGGAGTCTGCGGTTCCGTTCGCCAGAACTGGGTCGCGAGGTCGCCCCGAGCGTCCGTCGCGAAGTCGACGGTGTCCACGTCATGGCCAGTCGTCATCGACAGCAGGTGATGGAACGTCAGCTCCCGGCGACGGCCGTCCACGGGGAAGGGGGCCTCGATGAGGTCGACGACCGGGTCGTCGAGACGTACGAGGCCCTCCGCGAGGGCGAATCCCGCAGCCGTGGCCATGATCGTCTTGCTCACCGAGTAGACGATCTGCCGGTCATCGGGATCGTAGGGCGCCCAGTACGCCTCGACCTGTACGCCTGAAGGGTCACGGATGATCAGGGAGTGAAGGTTGATCTGCGGGTCTTCCGCTACGGCGTCGACGAAGGCGAGGACGTGATCGGTCACGGCCTCGACCCTAGGCCGGGCCGCGGCGTGGACTGCCTGTCACCAGCGCTCCCGCGACCGTACGATGCCGGGATGGGTGAGCCGAGGCGGGTCGCGATCGTCGGGGCTGGCCCATCCGGCATCTTCGCGGCGCAGGCGCTTCTGGCTCACCCCGGCATCGCCGTGGACATGTACGACCGGCTGCCGACCCCGTACGGGCTGCTGCGGTACGGGGTTGCGCCCGATCACACCTCGATCAAGGGTGTCGGCGTTGCGCTGGCGCGCGTCTTCGAGTCGCCGGACATCCGGTTCCTCGGCCTGGTCGAGTTCGGGAAGGACGTGACGCGCCATGAGCTGCTCGGCGCGTACGACGCGGTGATATACGCGGTCGGTGCCGCGGAGGACGCGGAGATGGCTGTACCGGGGGAGAATCTCCCGGGCAGCGAGTCGGCGCGCTCGTTCGTCGCGTGGTACTCGGGACATCCCGACGCCAGCCGCTTCAGGCTCACGGGTGTCCGGTCGGTCGTCACGGTCGGCGTGGGCAACGTCGCCGTCGACGTGTCCCGGATCCTGTGCAAGACGGCTTCCGAGCTGTCCCCGACCGACATGCCGGACACCGTGCTCAGCGAACTGCGTGGACAGGCCGTCAACGACGTGTGGATCATCGGGCGCCGAGGACCCCAGCACGCGTCGTTCACCACCCCGGAGCTGCGCGAGTTGCTCACGCTGCCGCAGGTCCAGCCGGTCGTGCACGACACGCTGGACGACATCGATCTGACGGCGCTCGAACGGCGACCCCGGGCGAACGTCGAGGCGTTGAAGGTGGCCGCGCAGCGATCCGTACCCGACGCCTCGCTGCGGCTGCACCTGCTGTTCTGGCACCGGCCGCTCGAGGTCGACGGGCGGCATCGTGTCGCAGGCATCACGCTGGAGCGGACTGCCCTGGACGCCGACGGACGCCTGGTCGGTTCGGGCGAGGAGCGCACGATCGAGTGCCAGCTCGTACTCAGGGCGATCGGCTACCGCGGACGGGCGCTCGCCGACGTGCCGTTCGACGACGTCCGCGGCGTCATCCCTCACCGGCTGGGCAGGGTGACGGATGCGCACGGACGCGTCCAGCGCCGGGAGTACGTGGTGGGCTGGATCAAGAGGGGACCGATCGGCGTGATCGGTACGAACAAGTCCGACGCCGCCGAGACGGTGGCGGCGGTGATCGAGGACCTGGCCGACGAGCCCCCGGTCATGCTCGAGCCGGCGGAGCACGTGTGGCGCCGGAAAGGGCTCCGGCCGACCACGTACGACGACTGGATGCGCATCGATGCGGCCGAGAGCGCGCTCGGCGGGAGGTACGGTCGGCGCCGCACCAAGATCGCCACGTGGCCCGACCTCCTGGGCATCGCTCGGACTCCTCGACCGCCTGGGTCATCGTCCCGTGGCCCCCGGTGACCTGTGGATGAATCGGTGTATCTCCTGTGCATAACGTGTGGGCAGAAATGGCGTTCACGCGTGGGACCAGTGGATAAATATCTCCCCGAAGGAGTTCTCAAGAAGCGCTTGACGAGTCCGTACCGACGCTGTAGAAATTACCCATCGCAAGCCCGCAAGGGAATGCGATGGAGGATTGACGAAGTGCCTTGTACGGCGGGTTCGCCCGTCGCGCCGCCCGATGGCGGGCCGTGTGGGCAGGGAGTCGGTTCTCCGATCGGGAGGCCATCGTCCGATCACTGGAAGGGCCCGTCGAACGACTCATACTCGCTCGCGGGCCCTTTCGCATGCCCCAGCAGGCTCGGCCTCAGAGTGCCGGTCGGCTCGCCTGGGTGCCGCTACCCCTCTCCGTGACGACCGGGCTGGCGCCCGAGCTACGCCGGCCGAAGGCTGTGCATAAACCTGTGCATCACCGGTGGAGAATAGGTGCACAACCGCCTATTGACGGTGCACAAAAGTCGTGGCAAATTCCACCCATGTAATTCCGCGAAATCACTTGCGCGGCAGTTGCGCAGGGGATAGAAATCTCTTACGCGATTCCGCAAGGAAAAGCGGGGCAGCACGAAGGAATGATTGACACCGAGGACTTCGGTCCGAGGGACTCGCACGGTGGATGCGGGGTCGGTCAGGGGAGCGAGTTGTCGGTTTGGCAGCCACCACGCTGACCGAAAAGAAGGGCCCGTCGAACGACTCATACTCGCTCGCGGGCCCTTCGCCTTTGCCCGCGGTCAGATCCCTTTTCGAGGGCTGCTGGCGGGATGCGCCCCCCGAGCGCCGCGCGCTAGGTGGGGTTCCTAGACTCGACCTGACGGCGCCCGTGACAGCGCCGATCGAGGATCGGAGTCCCACATGACCAACCAGCCACAGTTCAACCAGCCCACCCCGCAGCCTGCCGCAGCGCCGGCCGGATCTGATCAGGGCTACCAGCCGCCGGCAGCCGCCCCCGTGCCGTACCCGGATCAAGAGGTCGCCGTTCCCGCACTGGGGATCGTGACGGCCACACCTGTGGGCCACAGCGGCGTCCGCGTTGCCGCGGAGGAGCGAGACGCGTGGTCGGTGCCAGGTGGCCTGGCGCTCTTGGTGCTGCTCGCGGTCGGAGCCGTCGCGATCGGCTTCGGAGTCTTCGGCGCGGTCATCAATGCACCGATGCTCACCGTGCTCGGGGTGGTGCTGTTCATCGCGATGTACTTCGGGATGACCTCGCTGACTGTCATCCAGCCCGGCGAGTCCAAGGTGCTCCAGTTCCTCGGCCGCTACGTCGGTACGATCCGGCGGCCAGGCCTCCAGCTGACGATGCCGTTCACCTCGAAGCGCCGGGTGTCGGTCAAGGTCAACAACTTCGAGACACACGAGCTCAAGGTCAACGACTCCGACGGCAACCCGGTGAACATCGCCGCGATCATCGTCTGGCAGATCGCCGACACGGCGAAGGCGTCGTTCGCGGTGGAGAACTCGCAGCACTTCGTCGAGGTACAGGCCGAATCCGCTTTGCGGCACGTGGCGTCCACCCATCCGTACGACAACGCCGATCCCGGTGAGGAGAGCCTGCGCGGCTCGACCGAGCTCGTCGCCGCCGAGCTTGCCAAGGAGGTCGCGGCGCGTGTGGCGATCGCCGGCATCGAGATCGTGGAGGCGAGGATCTCGTCGCTCGCATACGCGCCGGAGATCGCCCACGCGATGCTTCAGCGGCAGCAGGCGGCGGCAGTCATCGCAGCCCGCTCGATGATCGTCGAGGGCGCGGTCGGCATGGTCGAGCAGGCGTTGCGTCGCCTCGAGACGGACTCGGTCGTCCAGATGAACGAGGAGCGCAAGGCCCAGATGGTGGCCAACCTGCTGCTCGTGCTGTGCGGTGACTCGCGAGCCACACCCGTGATCAACACCAACCAGTAAGGCTCGCGGGCTCAGTCCTCTTCGAAGGTCGCCGGCTGCATGGGCGCTTTGGGTGCGGTCGTCTGGAGTCTGCGGCGGCGCACGACAAACGACGACACGAGGGCGGCGACCAGGACGACGACGCTCGCCAAGCCGAGAGCCCAGCGGACGCCGACACGATCCGCCATCACGCCGATGATCATGGCGCCGATGGGCGCGCCGCCCTGGTTGATGGCCATGTACAGGGCCATCACGCGGCCACGCATCGCCGGATCGCTCGTGAGCTGCACGGTCGAGTTCGACGTGGTGAGGGCGGTCATGCTCGACAGCCCCGAAGGGATGAGGATGAGAGCGAACAACCAGTACGAGGGCGCGAGCGCCATCAACAACGTACAGACCGCGACGCTCGTCATGGCGATGAGCAGCGTGCGGAGCTTGGGTGTGGTCCGCCGCGCGTTGAGCAGGGCACCCGTCAGCGAACCTACGGCGAGCATCGAGCCGAGCAGACCGTACGCGGTCGCACCCTTGTGGAACACGGTCGTCGCCATGAGCGCGTTCGTCACCTGGAAGTTCATCGCGAACATCGTCAGGCAGAAGATCGTCGCCATGATGAGCTGGAGATCGGGCCTGCTCTTGAGGTAGACGATCGCCTCCTTGAGCGCGCCTCCGCCTCGCCGGGGCGCGGCCGGGTGCATCTGGGACCCGTTGAGCGAGATGAGCGCAATGAGTACCGCGAGGAACGACGCGGAGTTGACGAGCATGCCGACGCCCACGCTCCAGCGGGCGATGATGATGCCGCCCAGGGCCGGTCCGACGAGCCTGCCGATGTTGAACGACGCCGAGTTGAGGCTCACCGCGTTCATGATGAGGTCCGGCGGCACCATCTCCGACGCGAGCGTCATCCGCGCCGGCCCGTCGAACGCCGCCGCCATTCCCTGGACTCCCGCGAGCGCGTACACCTCCCACAAGGTGATTCGCCCGCTCATCGTGAGGAGTGCCAGCGACAGCGAGGTGAGCAGCATCATCGACTGCGTGACCATCATCGTGCGGCGCTTGGGGAAGCGGTCGGCGACCATGCCGGTCCACGGGGACAGCAGCGGCATCCAGATGAATTGGATCGTCGTGATGAACCCGAGGGCGAACGCGGAGTTGTGGGTGAGGATGACGAGTACGAGCCAGTCCTGGGCTATTCGCGAGACCCACGTGCCGATGTTCGACACCAATGCGCCGGAGAAGTATTTCCGGTAATTGGGTACCCGAAGAGAGGCGAACATCGCTCCCGTCGCGCGTGCCACAGTCCTCATCACCCCGCGGCGACGCTACACCTCGGCCCAAATGGCCCATCCACCGACGGTTCACCAACCGGTCATCATGGGGTCGTCGAAGTCGAGTCAGGATGAGGACGATGTCATCCATCCGCCGCGTGCCCCTCCCACCCACCTACCCTTCCAGCGCTGGGACATCCGGCCCGGCCATCATCGGCCGTGGCTGAGACGCTGGAGGCAACGTGAGCGATCGACCCGGGGCCGGTGGGCCGTGGCCTTTGGACCCGCAGGTGCCCCTGTACGGGCAGCCTCCCGCCACGCCTTCGTACCCCATGCCGCTCGCAGGACAGCAGCCTCCCTTGCCTCATGCGCCGTACGAGATGCCGCCCGGTGGGCCGGATCAGGATCGGGTCCCCGTGGAGTTCGGGGTGATGGCCGTCGTCTTGGTCGCGGTGATGGGGCTCGGCGTGGCGGTCTGGGCGATGACCTCGACACCCAAGACGACAGGTGCGTCAGTCTGGACGGCCGAGCCGACCGCGAGGGCGACCACAGCACCGGCCGTCACCCCGACCGCGACGCCATCGCCGGCGAAGGTCGGCAACTGCTCGGGATCCTCCGCCGAGACGCCCGACTGGCGGGCCCTGATCCCGTCGGGATGGACCTGTACATACGAGGCGGGCAACGAGGTCACCATCGTCAACGACGCGAACGACGCCATCATGGTCAGGGCCACGGGCACCCAGAGCGCCACGGTCGCGTGCAGCACCGATCTGGCCCGTTCAGCCACGGTGACGGCTCTCCCCGATGGCACCTGGGGTGGGAAGGTCTCCAAGACGACTGACCTCGTCTACCAAGGGTACGCGGGCCAGGCGCGCTGCGTCTACGCGCGCGGCTACTCCTACGTCATGGTCGGCATGGTGGTCGGCGGCAGCCTCGAGCAGGTCGTGGCGGGTGAAGCCGCGCTCGCCCAGTCGTGGGTCTGGAAGGCCTAGAACAGCAGAGCCGCTACCGCCTCGGCGTTGGCACGGCCCGCGCCGTGCGCGTACACGATCCTCTCCGCGCTGGGAGCCGCGGCCGCGAGGCCGGTGTGTACGACGACGGTGTCGGGACGGGCAGCGAGGAGCGCATCGAGTGCCTCACCTTCGGCCGCGTCGGCGAGCGGCTCGCGGACGACCGCCACCACGGGCTCGCGGACGGCGATGGCCTCGTGAGGCCCCCTGACGAGTTTCGCGAGTGCGCCCCGACGGTCGAGGACCTCGGCCAGTGCCAGCGGTGCGGCGCCGGCGGCGATGGAGACGCGGTGGCGGAGATCGGCCACGACGACCGGGGGGTCGCAGCGGACGAAGCCGCCTGTACGGACGGCACGCGTCGCCGCTTCGCCGCCCACGGCATCCAGGGCCGCCAGGATGTCGTCCAGCGGCTCGGCGGGCATCGGTGTAGCGGTCAGCGTGAGGTTCCGCTCGTGGGACGTACGCATCGCATCGCCTGACAGCCGTCCGCTGAGCACAGCCGCCTCGATGCCCGCGACGGCCGCCTCGAAGTCCGCTTGCGGGTCGCGGCCGGTGGGAGAGTCGAGACAGAGCAGGTCAGCGCCCGCCTCCAAGGCCCGTACGGACGCCTCACCCATGTCGTACATGTCAGCGATCGCGCGCATCCCGAGTGCGTCCGTGACGATCGGTCCCTCGATGCCGAGCGCGCGGATGCGCTGCGTCGACCAGGGTGACAGGGTCGCAGGGTCAGGGCCGAGGGCGGGGACGACGACGTGCGCGGTCATCACCGAGTCGACGCCACAGGCGAACGGCGCTTCGTCACGCTGCGCGAGCACATCGAGCGGTATGTCCAGGACCGGCAACGCGAGGTGACTGTCCGTCCGGGTCGCCCCATGGCCGGGGAAGTGCTTCCCGCACGACCTCACGCCTGCCTCGCGCACGCCTGCCGCGAACGCGGCACCATGCCGGGCGACCAGGTCGGGATCGGCGCCGAACGACCGCACGCCGATGACGGGGTTGAGCGGCTCGCTCGCCACATCGAGGCACGGGGCGATCGTGAGGGTGATGCCGGCGTGGGCCAGCAGCTTCCCGTACGCAGCCGCACAGCGCCTTGTCAGCTCGGTGTCGTCCACATCCCCCAGGGCCGCGTTGCCGGGCAATGACGACCCACCTGCGTGCTGCAGGCGGGTCACGTCGCCGCCCTCTTCGTCGCTGGCGACGATGAGTTCCGGCTCGCCCCCGGCGCGTACGGCCGCCTGGAACTTGGCCACCACCCGACGCGTGGTCTCGATGTGGGGCGTGTTCTCTCCGAACAGGATGATCCCCGCCAGCCCACCGGCCAGGGCGGGCTTCAGCCACTCGGGGATCGTGGTCCCTGGGAACTGGGCGAGCAGGACTCCGTACGCCAGGCGGCGAGCATCACTGGTCACACGGGCACGCTATCCGACGAGACCGAATGTCAGCGGAACTGATCGTCCTGCCCGTGAGCGTCCTCGCTCGCGATGACCGGCTCCTCTTCGTCCGGGTCGTACAGGTTGTTCGCGGCCCACATCTTGGCCCGGTCGAACCACTTCGAATGCTCAGCGTCGCCGGGCTGTCCGTGCTCCGGTTCCGGTGCGGGATCGGCCGGGGCTTCGGCGTCCGGGGCGGGCTCGGAGCCGAGGGGTGCGGGTTCCAAGCTGGGTACGGGAGCGGTCCAGGCCGGTGCGGATCCCTCAGGCGACGGCGGGGCGAAGATCGACTCCGGGATCGGCGGTGGGGTGAACGCGAACGGGTCGGGTTCTGGCACGGGCGCCGCAGCTGGCGGAACGTCGTACGGCTGAGCCTCCGGCGCGAACGTCGACGCGGGGGGCGCGAACGGCTCGTACGCGGCCTGTGCAGGTGGTGCGTACGGCTCGGGCTCTGCGGGTGGTGCGTACGGCGCGGGTGCCTCCGGCTGCGCCTCTGCGGGGGCGCTCCGAGCGAACATCGCTGCGGCCGCCTCATCGTTGACGACGATGTGGCGCTGGGAGTCGTCGACCTGCGGCGCCACACCGGCCAACTGGGCCGGCGCGAACCTCAGTGCCACGCCGACGATGCTCGACACGTCCACGCTGAGGTCGTAGGCAGGATTATTGGCCGCCCACGCGTGGAGCTGCTCGTGGGGCGCGTTCTCCGGAGCCACGGTGGGAGGGCTGAGCACCGTGCCGTCGGGTACGGCCGTAAAGGTCCCAGATGCCTCCTCGGAGGCGAAGCCCTCCGAACCGCTCGGCTCGGGCTCGATCCAGCCCCCGGGCTCGGGGATGGGGGTCGTCTCGCCGACGGGAACAGACGACGACGCCGGCTCCGACGGTGCCTCCGGCTCCGGGATGATGAAGGGCTCCGGCTCCGGGACGGTGAAGGTGGGCAGCCCGGGCGCCGCATACATGTCCGGCTCGGGGATGGGAGTCGTGACGACACCCGACGTGAAGGCGGGGGGCTCAGCGGCGATCCCGTATGGCGCCGGCTCGGGGATGCTCAGCACCTCGGGCTCCGGTACGGGCAGGCCCTCGCTCTCGGCTTGAGCGATCTCGGCGGATTCGGGCTCGAACGGAGCAGCGTTCACCGCCTCGGGCTCGGCGACCTGAAGGGGTTCCGGCTCGGGCTCGGCGACCTCCATGGGGGTCTCAGGGGGCATCGACGGAACCGCGGGCGTGCCTCCCCAGACACCCCAGGCGCTCGCCGCAGCCAGCGCAGCAGCTGCGGCACCGGTCAGTCCCACGCTGTGGTCCGGCTCGGCAGGTGGCGCCGTCGCGTCGACCGGCTCAGGCTCCGCAATCGCCTCGGGCTCTACGACCGCCTCCGGCTCAGCGAAAGCGGAAGCCTCGGGGGCTGCCTCGGGCTCCTGTACCTGGCTGGACGCCGTCAGAAGCTGGGGCTCCCAGTCGACGAGCTCGAGCCCATCGAAGTCATCGGGCGCAGCGAGCGGCTCGCGCTGAGGCTCGGCGGCCTCCGGCTCAGCGAGGATCTCGGGCTCGAACATTGTCTCGGACTCAGCGACGGTCTCAGGCTCCGCGACGGTCTCAGGCTCGGACACGGGCTCGGGCTCAGTAATCGCTTCAGGCTCGGCGATCGCTTCAGGCTCGGCGATGGCCTCAGCCACCGGTGTCAACGGATGGGCGGACACGACCGCTGAGGACAACTCGCTCAAGGACGTGTCGGCTGCGGCGCCGGCGTGGATGGATTCGATGTCGTACGGGTCGGCGGCCGGGGCCGCGGCCTGGAAATCAGCGGCGGGCTCGACGGTCTCCGGCTCAGCCGGTGCCGGTGCGTACAGACCTTCCTCGTACACGTGCTCGAGCTCGGGCGCAGGCTCGGCGATCGGTGCGGCGGCCTCGGCGACGGGTTCTGCCGGCTCGGCTGCGGGCTCCGCGTCTTCCACTGCGGGCTCGGCGGTGTCCGCGGGCGCAACGCTGACGGGCTCGATCACGTCTCTCATATGGGTGTGCGCTGCAGGCTCCCAACTGGCGCGCCACTCCTCGATGAAGTCGTCGTCATCGTCGATCGCGCCGTACGGGCGATCCTGTCCGTAGCCGATGTTGCTCACTGATGACTCCTCACGCGGGGGAGGGTACGTCGCAGCACCCCTGACCAGCCTATGGAGCCCGGCACACCCTGTCACGCAAAGGGCTGAACTCGGTCGGCGAGTCTTCGTGGTTGCCGCCGGGTACGCTGCGACGCGGGATGCCGGGGCACGCTTGGAGCATCGGCCCTGCCCCCGACAGGAGACACCGTGACCACCTCGCTGACCGCAGAGATCGCCCTCACCGTCGACGAGCCCGCCGAACTCGTGTTCTCGATCGCCGCAGCCGCGGGTCTCGAGATCATCGCCGAACGACTCGAGTGCACCAGCGACGGGACGCCCCTGGCGATCGAGGAGTTCCCAGGGCCGGTGGGCGCGCGCCTCCACGTCGTACGCGCTCCTGTCGGGCAGCTGACCTTCTCGTACGAGACGAGGCTGAGCGGCACCGCGCCGGTCCCCGCTCCGAACATCGGTGACCAGATCCTGTACCGCCGTGCGTCCCGTTTCGCCGAGTCGGACCGGCTCGCGGTGATCGGGCAGAAGCGGTTCGGTCACCTCACGGGCCAGGATCTCGTCAACGGCATCACGTCGTGGGTGCATGACAACCTCTACTACGTACCAGGCATCTCGATGCCGAGCGACGGCGCCGTGGACGCGTACCTCAACCAGCAAGGCGTCTGCCGCGACTTCGCTCACCTCGTCGTCGCGCTCTGCCGTGCCTGCGGGGTACCGGCGAGGCTCGTGAGCATGTACGCACCGGGGCTGATGCCCATGGACTTCCACGCTGTCGCCGAGGTCTGCTTGGACGGACGCTGGCAGCTCGTCGACGCGACCAGGCTGGCGCCGCGCCAGACGATGGTACGGATCGCCACGGGCCGCGACGCGTCCGACACCGCCTTCCTCACCCAGCAGTCCGGCGCGACGACGTTCGGCGGAGTGACGGTGATGGCCTACTACGAGGGCGACCTCCCGATCGACGACCCCAGCCTCCCAGTCTGGTCATAGCTCGAGGAGAGGACCTATCCGCGGAGCGTCTCGATGAGTCCGTGCTCGATGCCTCGGATGACAGCCATGGTCCGATCGGTGACCTCGAGCTTGGCAAAGACCCGCAGGAGGTGGGACTTCACGGTTGCTTCACCGATGTACAGCTCGCGGCCGATCTCGGCGTTGGTCCGACCTGTCGCCACCAGTCGCAGCACCTCCACTTCCCGGGGGCTCAGCAGCGACGGGGTGGTCACGGGCTCGACCGGGCCAGTACGGACGTGGTGGACGAGCCGCGAGGCAACCGAAGGGGACAGTGCCGACTCGCCCTCAGCCACCGCCCGTACGCCGGCCAAGATCTCCGACGAGGGAGACGCTTTGAGCAGGTAGCCGGCCAGCCCGTACTGCACGCCAGGCCACGGCCTGGACGCTCAAGGCGCTGCAGCACCTGTCGCCGAAGGGCTTCAGCCTCCCCGATCGTGCGGCCGATCCCGCGGCGGTGGTCAACGGACCTTGAGGGCCTCGCCGAGTCGCGGGTCGGCGGCGTCGGTCATCTCAGGGCGGACGGCGGTGTCGGTCACAACTACTCCTTGTCGGCGATGACGGGTGTGCTCAAGCGGTGACGAAGTGGGGGGACGCGGTGCCGTTGACGGCGTCGGAGACGCTCGCGGTGAACGTCGAGGTGATGAGCTGGATAAGTTCTGCCCGGGGAAGGACGGCGCCGCCCCCTGACGCGAGCCAGTGGCCCGTGGCGGTACGGATGAAGCCGACAATCCCGAACGACAGCGTCTCGACCGCACCACCTGAGGTGCCGCGTCGCCGCTGCTCGTCGCGCATCGCCTCCGCGAGCTCGATCGCGATGCGGTCGGCGATGCCGGTCGCCGGGTCGCCGGCTCCGGCAGGCAGGCTGGGCGGCCGATTCATCACGAACAGGTAGATGTCGGGGTCGCGGTCGACGAGGCCGACGTAAGCGTCAGCGAGGCCGCGTACGAGGTCGGCGACTTCTCCGCTCTCGCGCAGAGACTCGAACCGTGGCCTGACCTCGGCGAGGATGTTCGAGGCGACCTTGTCGGCCATCGCCAGGTACAGCCCGTTGCGGTCACCGAAGTAGCGGTACAGGACCGTCTTGCTCGTGCCCGCACCCAGGGCGATCTCGTCGACGGTGACCGCGGCACCGTGAGTACGGATCGCACGCAGGGCGGAGTCGACGAGCGTGGCGCGTCGCTCGACGCGATGCTCCTGCCATCGGGTGTCGCGTCCGTCTCGGTGCTCCATGGGATCGAGGGTACCGCGTACTTTGCGTACCTGCTACTGTCCGTATCGGGTTTTCCTATCCACATCAGCCCGCCCAAGGAGACGCATGACTGACCGCACCGCCGTCGTCGTCGGCGGCAATCGCATCCCGTTCGCACGCGCGCACGGCGCGTACCGCCACGCGAGCAACCTCGACATGCTGACCGCCGCACTCGACGGCCTGGCCGCCCGGTTCGGGCTCGCCGGACATCGTGTCGGCGAGGTCGTGGGTGGCGCGGTGCTCAAGCACAGCCGCGACTTCAACCTCACGCGCGAGGCGGTGCTGGGCTCCTCGCTCGATCCGCACAGTCCCGCGTGCGACCTGCAGCAGGCCTGCGCCACGGGCCTCGAGGCCACGATCTACGTGAGCAACAAGATCCGTCTGGGCCAGATCGCCGACGGCATCGCCGGCGGCGCGGACAGCGTCTCCGACGCGCCCATGGCGGTCTCGGACGGGCTTCGCCGAGCGCTCCTCGCGGCCAACGCGGCGAAGACCCTGCCGGCCCGGCTCGCTGCGCTGTCGTCCATCCGACCCAGCCATCTCGTCCCCGACCCGCCCGGCATCACCGAACCTCGCACCGGCCTGTCGATGGGCGAACACCAGGCCCTCACGACGAGGCGCTGGGGCATCAGCCGTGGTGATCAGGATGAGTTCGCTCTGGCCAGCCACCAGAACCTCGCCCGTGCCTGGGGCGAGGGCTTCTTCGACGACCTGGTGACGCCGTATCTGGGCTTGACGAAGGACCAGGGCGTACGGGCCGACACCACGCTGGAGAAGCTCGCCGCGCTGAAGCCCGTGTTCGGCCGTGGCGAGGGCGCCACGATGACCGCCGGTAACTCGACGGGATTCTCCGACGGCGCGGCGGTGACGTACTTGGCCGACGCCGACTACGCCGCCGAGCACCACTTGCCCGCGCTCGCCCGCATCGTCGACGTCGAGGTCGGGGCTAGTGACTACACGATCGGGGGCGAGGGCCTACTGCTGGCGCCGACGTACGCGATCCCGAGGTTGCTCGAACGCAACGGGCTGACCTGGCAGGACTTCGACTACTACGAGATCCACGAGGCGTTCGCCGGGACCGTGCTAGCGACGCTCGATGCGCTCAGCGACGAGACGTACTGCCGCGAGACGCTCGGCCTGGACGGTGCGCTCGGCAAGATCGACCGCGCCCGGCTCAACGTCAACGGCTCGTCGCTCGCCGCAGGACACCCTTTCGCGGCGACCGGGGGACGCATCGTGCCGACGCTGGCCAAGCTCCTCCACCAGCGCGGAACGGTCGATGGCAGGCCGGCTCGCGGCATCGTGTCCATCTGCGCCGCCGGGGGACAAGGCGCCGTCGCGATCCTGGAGGCCTGCTGATGCCGAAGAAGGTCGACCCTCTCGAAGTCATCGCCACATCGCCGGTGGCTAGGGCGTTCGCATCGTCCTTGATCGGGAAGTCCGTCGCCACCAAGCTGGGCGTGCCGCCGGCCGTGGATCTGCGACGCGGCCGCACCCTGCCGAGGGGAGCGGTTTCTCTTGCAGGATTGGACAAAGCAACCCTTGCGCGTCGTACACTCGCCCTACTGGGAGTCGAGACCATCGATCCGGTGGTTGACACCCCGGACGCTCGCACGCCCGGTGAGTCCGGCAGACCCGTGCCGCCGGGTTATGAGGGCCGCTTGGGGGCACTCGTGATTGATCTCACCGGGCTGCGGACGGTCATAGAGCTGGAGTACGTCCGCGGTGTACTGCGGCCGGCGATCCGAAGCCTCGAGCGCAGCGGACGGATCATCCTCATCGCACGGGCGCCCGAGTCGTACGACGAGCTCGAGCCGCGCGTACTGGCGCAGGGGCTCGACGGGCTGAACCGTACGGTCGCGAAGGAATTGCGCGGCGGGGCCACCTCGAACCTCGTCTGGGTGGATCCCGAGACCTCGCCCGAGGCGCTGGCGTCGACGCTGCGCTACCTGCTCGAGGGACGGTCCGCGTACGTCGACGGGCAGTCGTGGCGTGTGGGCGTGGCCCAGGTCGACGAGGACGTGGCCCGGACCCCGAGCCCGTACGCCGGGAAGATCGTCGCCATCACCGGCGCCGCACGTGGCATCGGCGCGGCCATCGCACGCACGTTCGCGCGGGACGGTGCGACGGTCGTCGGCGTCGACATCCCGGCGTCAGGTGAAGCGCTCGCGAAGGTGGTCAACGAGATCCATGGCACGGCGCTGCAGCTCGACATCACGCTGCCCGACGCGGGGGAGCGGATCGCGGCGCACGTGGCGGAGCGGTACGGAGCGGACGCGCGGTTGTACGCGATCGTCCACAACGCCGGCATCACGCGGGACCGGATGCTCGCGAACCTCGATGAGAAGGGCTGGGCGGCCGTGCTCGACGTGAACCTCGCCGCGCAGCTGCGGATGAACGCGTCGCTCCTCGACGGGCGCGCCGGCGGGCTGGCGGACGGCGGAAGCATCGTCGGGATCTCGTCGACCTCGGGCATCGCCGGGAACAAGGGACAGGCCAACTACGCCACGAGCAAAGCGGCGATTGTCGGGCTCGTCCGGGCGATGGCGCCGCAGCTGGCCCACCGCGGCATCACGATCAACACCGTGGGGCCGGGGTTCATCGAGACCGAGATGACCGCCGCGATCCCGTACCTGCAGCGCCAGATCTTCCAGCGCTCGAACAGCCTGGCTCAACCCGGCTTGCCCGTCGACGTGGCCGAGACGATCGCCTACCTGGCCGATCCGGCGTCGGCGGCCGTCAGCGGACAGGTCGTACGGGTGTGCGGCCAGGCGCTCGTCGGGCAGTAGGGGGTTCCCATGGAGCGGGTGGTTCTCGACAGCGTGCCGTCCATGACGCCGCTGCTGGTGTCCTCACTGGTGAGGGATGGCGTGCGCAGGGTGATCAAGCGGCGCCCTCGGTCGCTGCCAGATCGCGAGGTGGTGCTGGCCGATGTCGCGCAGAGCGCGAGCCGGCTGGCCGCGTACGACCATGTGTGTGGATTCGGCGTGCGCGACCTGGTGCCCGCGACGTGGCTGCACGTCCAGACGTTCCCGCTGCAGCTCGTGCTGCTCAGCGCGCCGGATTCGCCGTTCTCGCTCGCCGGGATGGTGCACGTCACCAACTCGATGACCCTGTACCGGCCGGTGTCGGTCGGTGAGCGCCTGAGGCTGTCGAGCTCGTACGGGCCGCTGCGCGAGCATCGCCGCGGGGTGCTGATCGACATGGTCGGCGAGGCGTACGTGGGTGACGAACTCGTGTGGCGCGGGGTGTCGGCCTACCTCGTGCGGGGCGAGACGCTGCCGGGGATGCTGCCGGAGGGGCAGCCCGATGGGGTGCACCTACCCACCGAGGTGGACGTCGAGGCTGACGCCGTGTGGCGGCTGCCCGCGAATCTGGGCCGGCGGCACGCATCGGTGTCCGGCGACATCAACCCGATCCACACGTCGGCGCTGGGTGGCAAGGTGTTCGGCTTCCCCCGCGCGATCATCCACGGCATGTGGACCCACGCCCGCGTCCTGGCGGCGCTGGAGCCGAGACTGCCCGACGCGTACCGGATGGACGTCCGCTTCACCAAGCCGATCCTGCTCCCCTCGTCCGTACGCTTCGGCGCCCGCCACGATGGCGACCACTGGACCGCCGTCGTCCGCTCGCGCTCGGGCGAGAAGACCCACCTCGTGGCCACGATCACGTAGCGGCCGCCCCCTCTCCGAGCCAGCCGCCGCCATTCAGTGGCAAATACGCGGTCGCCGGTGCCTATATGGATCGGCGAACGCCCTGGAGCCACTGAATGGCGGTGACTTCCCAGACGGGATGCCGTGCGGCCTGGGCCGAAATCGCCGTGTACCAACCTTGAGTGTGGTCGACTCAAGGTGTAGATTGTTAGCACTCGAAGTGTTGGAGTGCTAACGACAGGAGGACACCATGGCACGCACGTTCGATCCGTTCCGGGAACTCTTCGGTGACGTTCCCCGTACCGTCGGGATGCCGATGGACCTGGTCCGTACCGGGGACGAGTTCGTCGTCTCCATCGATCTCCCGGGCGTCGACCCGGCGAGCATCGACATCGATGCCGAGGAGCACACGCTCACCATCCGCGCGACCCGCAACACCCAGGCCGTCGAAGGGCAGCAGTGGCTGGTACGCGAGCGGCCGACGGGCACCTTCGCCCGGCAGCTGACGCTCGGCAGCGGCCTGG
>Ga0209538_1000532_pt1 | contig 22019 bp, 2 predicted proteins | sample BarGraNGADG00211_2_FD_184492 | JGI IMG/M metagenome (GOLD analysis project Ga0209538, IMG submission 184492) | Arctic peat soil microbial communities from Barrow, Alaska - Barrow Graham LP Ref core NGADG0004-211 (SPAdes) (version 2) | ecosystem: Environmental > Terrestrial > Soil > Wetlands >... | reverse complement strand
CGGCACGACTCCCGCGCCGATCACCGCCTCGATCACGCTGCAGGACCAGACCACCGGCGCCACCCGCCTTTACATCAGCGACCTGATGAACGGCACTTCGTCCAACAATATCCTCAATCTGCTCCCCGCGCCGACCTTCACCGGCAGTTTCCTGGCACGACTAAACAACATCTCGGTCAGTGGCCTCGGCTTCTCGCTTCCGCTTAACAACCCGCAGGTCTCGGTCTGGATTCCGGACCTCAAGAATCTCAACTACAATCCCAACCCCTACAACTCATCCACCAACCGTGAGGGCCTCTTTGTCACCTACCCCAGCCTGGGCAGCCTTCAGGACCTGGCCAGTCTCAATTTCTCGACCATTATTACGGCCCTCAAAACGATTGCGGATAACCTGGGCAAACTCAGCGCGTTCTCGTTCCTGAATGATCCGCTGCCGCTGATTGACATGAGCGTCAACGACCTGATTGGCTACGCCGCCAAGTTCGCCAGCCTCATCGACGGCGCCGGGAGCAACCATTCCCAGTCGCTCCAAGACACCCTGACCAATCTCAAAACCCAGATCGACACGTTGCTTCATCTCGACCCGGACATCCTCCATATTACGGTGGATGACGGCGGCCTTTACGGGCTGACAGTGACGACGACGGGCGGCGCCAACGGCACTAGTAACTCGACAGCGACCATTAATCCGGCCGGCGACAACAATGCGTTCACCCTTACCACCACCTCGAACACCAACGCGGGCGATTTGAACGGCTCCTCCATCCGCGTGCTGGACGACCCTGCCATCACCGGCGCCACCGCTACCGCCACCTGGGACGCGACCACCCAATCCCTGACCCTCAAGCTCCACAGTGGCTCCACTCCCGCCAGCGCCGTGCTCACCGCCGTCAACGGCCTCGGCTCGCCCTGGACGGCCTCACTGGCTACGTCCGACAATGGCTCTGCCGGCAACCTGGGCAACGGGGCCATTGTCACCTCGTCGTTGGTGACGCGGGACGGGGTCGATGGCTCAATCCCTGCGGCGACCACCCTCATGCCGGGCGGAGATAATAATGACTTCCAGATCTCGATCGCCGACAACGCCAATGCGCACAATTTCAACGGGGCGATCGTGCGCCTGGTGGGCGATTCTTCCATTACCGACACCAGTGCGCAGGTAAGCTGGGACCCCAACAGCAAGATACTCACCATCAAGATCAACCCGGGCCAAACCACCGGGAAGAAGATCGTGGATGCCATCATCACCGCCCACGGCGCCAGTTCGTCGAGCATGCCTTGGACGGCGGTCCTGGCCGGCGACAGCACCGGCTCCGGCAAGGATGGCACCGGCACCATCACCACCACCGCGATCAAATTCAGTCTGGCGTTCTCGACCCAGTACGCCAACTCGCTGCCGTTCCAGCTCAATTTGCAGCAATTGGTCAACGCGCTGGGCGACACCAACCCGGCCATAGTCGCGCTGCTCCAGGCGGCGACGACCCTGGTCCAGGTGGGGGCCTCCGGTAACCTCACCGTCAGCGCCAGCGCCGCGCTGACCCTGGATTTCGGCCTCGACCTGACCAATCCGTCCACCATTCGGCCCTTCTTCTATGACACCACCGGCGTCGTGTTGCTGGCCAAGGTGCTGGGCACCGACCTTAACGTCCAGGTTTCGCTCGGCTCGGTGCTCGGCATTTTCATCGTCAACGGCAGCTTGACGATCGATGGCGATGGCAACCCGGCCACCAACGCCAGTTCGACCCCCGCGGACAAGGGCGCGGAGTTCCGTCTCGGCTTCCGCCATGATAGCGTCGATGGCCGCTATTACTTCGACGAGGACTGGTTCAACTCCGCCAACCTTGACCTGCACCTGCGCGGCGGGGTGAGCGCGACGCTGCCGATTTTTGCGCCGCTGCAAAGCACGGCCCTGGGCGGCACCGGCGACACCAATCCCCACGATGGCTACCCCGACAATGTCCTGCACATTGAAATACCCGACTTGGTCCGGCTGTTCCTCAGCGAAGTGGTCTCCACGTCCGCCAGCGGGGCTAATGCCGTCGGGGCGGATGCGACCATTCTGTTCGGCGGGGTGAACAATGACCTGCAACTCCACAGCACGAGCCGCACGGATTACAGCATCAAGTTCCTTAACGCCCTGTCGGGCAACGTGGCGAACGCAACCTTCGACGTTCCGAGCAATACGCTGATTGTCAACGTCGATGGGGCCAACACGACCGCCAGCATCGCCCTGGCAGCCATCAAGACAATCCCCGAGTTCAACATCAACACTGCGCTGACCAGCGACGATGACGGCAACCCCGCCGCGCCCCATAGCAACGATGGCACGGGTAAACTCGCGAAACTGGCCATCATCACTCCCGACTTCAGCCAACTGTTCAACAACCTGGATTTCTGCGCGATCCTCTCGGCCTCGACGGGTCCGCTGTTGGATGGACTGGACACGTTGTTGGGCAAGATTCAGGACGGCCTGAACTCGATAGTCTCGAGCACCAAGCTGCCGCTCATTGGCAATGGTTTGGCCGGCGCGGCCAATTTCATCCAGGACTTCCGCAACGGCCTGCTTAAGGCGCTGCGCGATGAGGTGAGCGCGGCGGGCGGTGATGGCTTGACGGCGGTCCAGAACGCGATCAAGAAGGCCTTTTGGAACACGCTCGGCCCTGGCGGCCTCGACCTGCTGGTGAACCCGGAGACCGGTGGCGCGCTGGATGCTTCGCTGGGCTACGACCAACTAGATGTCACGTTGGACTGCAACGACGGTCTGATCGTCAAGCTGCGCCTGAAGAAGGAAATCGCCCTGGTGGACACTTCCGCCAACCCCATTAAGTTCGATATTGGCGTGCCGGGCTTCGGCCTCAAGGGCGACGGCAACGTCAACGTCTCCGTCGGGTTCGACTTGCGGTTCGGCTTCGGCGTCAGCCCCGAGGATGGTTTCTATTTTGATTCCTCCGCGCCCGCGGATAACCCCGAACTGCAAATCTATTTCAAGGTGACCATCCCGAGCCTGCACTTCGCCGGGCAATTGCTATTCCTGCAACTGGACATCGCCGATAACAGCGATTCGCCCAGCATTTTTAGCGGCCATTTCTCCGTTGATTTGATGGATCCGAACAACGACGGGAAACTGACCTGGGCGGAGATGACTTCGGGCAGCACGTCGCTTTCGGACATTCTGCATGCGGAACTGGGCGCGGATGCGAGTGTCAACCTCGACCTGGCCGCCAGCTTTGGCGGCAATACCGCCTTCCCGCGGGTGCTGGCGCAATTCCACCTCCTTTGGCAATGGGACCTCGCCAGCGGCGCGGGTGAGCCGCAGATTTATTTCGACCACATCTACCTGGACGTGGGCAGTTTCATTTCGGATTTCCTGGGGCCGATTCTGTCCGAGATCCAAAAGGTCACCAAACCCATCCAGCCGATTATCGACCTTGTCCAGGCCCGCATCCCGATTCTGTCAGATCTGGCCGGCAAGACCATCACGTTGCTGACGTTGGCGCAGGACTTCGGGTTGTTGGAGCCCTCGACGGTGGATTTCATCAAGGACGTGGCGCAGGTCATCACGCTGATTAACGACATTCAAGGCATCGGCCACGGCAATATCCTGATTCCCTTCGGCTCGTTTACCCTCAGCGGCGGCAGCGACGGTGAAATGAGCCAGATTTCGCCCAACAGCCCCAACTCGATCAACCTGCAGCAGAGCATCAATAACGACCCCGACCCGGGCGTCAGTTCTTCCTACCAAAGCGCCACAGCCGGTTTTGCCGGGGACCTGGGTGGCCTGCACAATTTCAGCATCCCGATTTTCGACCATCCGTCGCTGTTGTTCAACCTGTTCATCGGCAAGCCGGTGGCGCTGGTCGAGTGGCGGATGCCCACCTTCAAGTTCAGCTTTACCTATATCCAGTCCATCCCCATTTACCCCCCGCTGTACGCCCAGTTTGGCGGCAGCATCGCGGCGACGATCAACATCGGCTTCGGCTACGACACCTTCGGCATCCAGAAGTTCATCGACGATCCCAAGAAGCAGGCGGTGGACCTGCTGGACGGCTTCTACATCCTCACCAATGACGCGGCCGGGAAACCGCAACCGGCGCTGACGCTGACCGGCGAAATCTTTGCGGGCGCTTCGATTGATCTGGTGCTCGTCGAGGCGGGGGTGCGCGGCGGCATCTCCGCCACGATTAACTTCTTCTGGAACGACAACAGCGATAACGACGGCAAGATGCGCGTCAGCGAGATCATCGCCAATGCGAAGGAAGACCCGCGCTGCATCTTCAATATCGAAGGCAAAATCAGCCTTTTCCTCGAGGCCTACCTCAAGATTGACCTGTTCTTCTTCAGCATCGATAAGACCTGGCGCTTCGCCAATATCACCCTGATCTCTTTTGACCTGACTTGTCCGGAACCGGTGCTGGGCGAGCTGAGTGGCAGCACCCTCACCCTCAATATGGGCTCCCGGGCTGCCCGCCGGCTCTACGATGATACTTCCGATGGGCCTGAGATTTTTATCGTGCGGCACGTCACCGGGTCCGCGGGCAATGAAACCGTTCAGGTTACCTGGGCCCAGCACACCCAGCAATTCATCGGGGTGAGCGAAGTGGATGTAGCTGACGCCGGCCAGGGCGACGACACGATTGATCTCCGCGGCGTCCTCGCCACTTCCAAGGTGAATGGCGGCGCGGGCGACGATACGATCTACCTGAGCGATGGACCGAATTCCACCGCCAACGGCGGCACCGGCAACGACACGATTGTCGCCAGCAGCGCCTCGACGGCCACCGGCGTCGTCATCCACGGCGGCGACGGCAATGACACCCTCACCGCCGGCAAGCGGGCCATCACGATCTACGGCGATGGCGGCAACGATGTCATCGCCGGCAGCCCCGAGGCTGACACGCTTTACGGGGGCGATGGCGCCGACACTATCACGGCCGGTGAGGGCGACGATTTCATGGATGCGGGCGCGGGCAACGACAACGTTGATGCGGGCAAGGGCAACGACTTCATTCTCGGTGGGGCGGGCGACGACACGATCAACGCCGGTCCCGGCGATGATGTCGTGGATGCGGGTGACGGCAATGACTTGGTTTTTGGCGGCGCTGGTAACGACCTGCTCATCGGCGGCAATGGTAACGATAAGATGTACGGTGACGGCGGCAGCGACCTGTTGATTGGCGACAAAGTCACCGCGGTCGGCAAGGACATGGCGCACCTCTCCGCTATTACCTTCGCGAACATGACCGGACCCAACGCCCTGGGGGCGGCAGTCGGTGCTATCGCCACCGGCGGGATGGCCGTCCAGGGCATCTACGGGCCGGACGACGGCAGCAGCGGCAACGACTTCCTGGTGGGCGGCGGCGGCAGTGACATGATGTTTGGCGGCAGCGGTAACGACTTCCTCTACGGCGGCAACTTCATTGCCAGCGGTGACACCGCGGCGGTCGAAGAGGATGGCAATGACTTCATCGATGGGGGTCCCGGCGACGACACCATCTTCGGCGATGATTCGATGGGCAAAACCGGTGACCGGAACACCGGTATCGCGATCAAGTCGAGTATCTGGAATGACTTGCCTACCGGTGGCACGGCCAACGGCCTCCGTGACAGTGATGAAAAGGGCCTGGGCGGCGTGACCGTGTGGCTCTATACCGCGAGCGTTCCGCCAAATCCCGCCGATAACCCCGGGGTCGGCGCCATCGCCACGACCACGACGGACGTGGACGGCTCGTTCCAGTTTGTCGGTTTGGACCCAAACAATTACAACCTTGTCTTTTCCTTGCCTGGCAGCTTCACGTTCACCACTCCCAGCGCCGGCACGGTGGGCAGTTCCAACACCGACAGCGATGCCACCCCGATCACGATGAACGGCACGGCGGTAGGCAAAACCACCGTTTTCCACGCGGGCTACGATCAGACTTTCAGCGCCGTCAGCGCCGGTTACCTCGGCACCGCGGTCGTCTCCATCGCGGACTCATCCGTCGCTGAAGGCAACACCGGCCAGACTCAGATGGTGTTTAACATCACCCTGTCCAGCCCGATGGCCGCGCCGGTGGAAATTGACTACCAGACCGCCAACGGCAACAACGGCGACGCGTCTAAGAACGCGACGCAGGAGAGCGGTGATTATGTGCCGGTCCTTACACCGCAAAAGCTCATCTTCAACCCGGGCGAAACCAGCAAGCAAATCACCATCCTCATCAACGGCGATACCACCTACGAGGCCAACCAGCAGTTCCGCCTCCAGATCGTCAGCGCGGTTCGGCTCGATAAGGGTGCGTCGCTCAAGGTTAACCATGTCAGCGCGCCGACGGAAGTCCTCGGGACCCTCCTCAACGATGACCCGATTCCAAGCATCTCGATCCAGGATTACGACCCCGGCGTCACCAGCCCGCTGTTTGGGGCCGGCGACTTCGTCAAGCTTTCGGCTTTCAGCCAGACGCTTAGCGCCGGCACCGCCCCGGTCGCCCTCTCGCAGTTTGTCTGGAGCCAGTTCTCCGCTTCGGACCAGGCGTTGCTGACCAGCACCGCGCCCAGCGAAGTCCAGCAGCGGCTGACCCTGGTGTCCGGACTCAACACCCTCCTGGCCGGTCCGTCTATCTACACCGCGCTGCGTTTCGCCGGGGTAACGCTCTCCCTGAAGACCAGCACGTTGCTCGCCACGGCGCCGACGGGGGAGAACCTGGTGCTGCTCAACCGGTTGCTCTTGCAGGATGCTTATGTCGCCGACCTGCAGCCCACGGTTGCGGGCGATACCGAAGGCGCCGCCGCGAAGTTGATCGTCACGCTGTCTAATCCCAGCGAGTACCCCATCACCGTGGATTGGCGCACGGATTCGGTCCTCACCAGCCAGGCCTTGCCGGCGGCCGACGCGGCCACCCCGTCACCGCTGTCTGGCGCTGACTATACTTCCGCCTCGAGCACCTTGACATTCTCACCCGGCACCACCACCCAGGTCATCACCGTGGCCACCCTCGATGACCATCTGAGTGAGGGGGCCGAGCAGTTCTGGGTGGACCTCTATAACCCCACCTTTGCCACGATCACTGATGACCGGGGCTACGGCATTATTCAAGACAACGACCCGCTGCCCAGTGTGAGCATTGTGCCGGTCATCGCGGTGGGCGGCCTATTTAACACCGAAATCACCCAGGATCCCAGTTCGCCGGAATGGGTCTATTTCAAAGTCCAGCTTTCCGCCGCCAGCGGCCAGACCATCAATGTTACCTGGGCCACCTCGCCGGGAACCGCAGTCGAGGGACCCCCGGGCGGGCTGGCGCCGAAGGGCGATCCCAATAACCCAAACCCCAATTATCCCGACCTCACGGATTATGTCGGCTTCCCGACCTCCTCCACCCCGGACAATCAGCGGCAACTGGTATTTGCGCCCGGTCTGGAGACCGACCCGGCGCCGTTCCAAATCATCAAGGTCCAGATCAATCCCACCAAGCCGTACCCGAACCCGGCCGATACCCGGACTTTCTTCATCAACCTGCTCAGTGCCGATAACGCGAACATCGCGCCGGATCCGAGCACCCAGAGCAACCATGTCACCGTGGTCATCAAACAACCCGTTGTCACGGCAGATGCCGGTCCGTGGAGCGTCTTCTTCAGTTCCGACCACTATGACGTCCAGGAGCCGACTCTGGCTGAAGGTCTGAAAACCGTCACCATCACGATCCAGCGCACTCCGGGTAGTTCTCAGGCCGTCGCGGTCTTCTATACCACGAATGGCACCGCCACCGCCGGCCAGGACTACGATGCGATCTTCCGCCAAATCATCCAGTTTGCGCCCGGCGAGTTGCGCAAGGACATCCCAATTACCATCCGGCCGGACAGCCCGGTGAGCGTGGTCGAAGGCGACGAAACGGTGATCCTGTCGCTGCGGAATCCTACGGGCGGTCCGGTCCGCGCCTCCCCGGCCACGGCCACCCTGACAATCCACGACCGCACCACCCCGCGTGCCTGGATCGAGGCGCCTTTGCTCGGTCTCTTGACGCTTGGGGATCGCGACTTTGCGGACTTCTCGGGGTTGGTTTCGAAACTCAACTCGCATACCGATGCGGTTTCCTTGTTCCTGTGGGGCGATCCGAGCATGAGCATCCAGACCGCATTGGCCAGTTCGCCGGCGACGATCCAGACCAACCTGACCACCGCGTTAAACACCATCCTGAACGGGCTCTCAATTTATGACGCCACCGTGTTCAGCGCCGTGACTCTTTCCACCATCACCGCCAATTGGGTGGCGCGAAATCCAACGGCGCCCGGCAGCGAACGGCTCGAACTGAACCGCTGGCTGCTGGCCGATGCCTTTGCCGGACAGATCAACCAGCCGTTCTATGGCCTCATGGAAGGCACGGGCGGCGCGCCTGCCGCACATGACTTCAACGTGTATCTGACCGCGCCCGCCGGCCCAGGCGGTGTGCTCGTCTCCTACGAGACGGTCAGCCTGACGGCCCGTTCGGAGGCGGGTTTAGACCAGGACTTCCAGCCGCTTTCCGGAAATGTGCCCATCGCATGGCACGCCGACCACACTACGATCTCCGTGCGGGTCCAGCAGGATTCGACACCGGAACTGAACGAAACCTTTGCCGTGCGGCTCAACAGCGCCACCGGCGCCACCCTGGACCCGCAGGCGAGCGGGGCGGTGACGACGATTTACGACGATGACTTGAAGACGCTCTCGTTCAATGTCTTCTATGACACCAACGGCAACGGGTTCAATGACCTCAAGGACTTTGGCATTGCCGGCCTGGTCCCAGCTATTACCGTCACCTACATGAGCGGCACCACCCCGACCCCCGCGGCGGTCTCGTGGAATGCCATTGATCACAACTATACCGCCGATGTTCTGCTGGGCCAGGTCAGCCTCCTGGTCAACGGTGGCCTGGTCAAGCTTCCCTATGTTGTGACCGGCCCGGATTCCTCTTACCAGTCCACCACCACCAACGAGAGCCAATCCATCACCTATCAGGGTCTGTCGGGACTGCCGTCCTTTGCCGATGTCGGCTACCTCATCAACACGACCACCAGCGTCGATAAGGCCACCACCAAGTCCACCGGTCACGGCGGCACTGACGATACCATCTACGGCGGCCCGGGCAACGATACCATCGATGCTGGCGGCGGGGACGACCACGTCGTTGGCGGCCACTGGATGACCGCCACCGATAGCAACATGCCCATCAACCAGGGCGACAACCACACCGCCCCGTATAACAAATACGACGCCGTGGTGAAAGCTATCACCAAAGCCAACACTCCAGCGCTGAATCCGATCTATGACAATGGCCCGGTCTTCGAGGTGGATACCACCGGCTTGACGCCGGTTCGTTCGATCGGCGGCCAGATTTGGCAGGATAACGACAATAACGGTGCGATTAATGGGGGCGAACAGCTCTTTATGCAGGACGTCATCGTCACGTTGTACGACTGCAATGGCAACCCGGTCAACTCGATTGTGGCGAAGAATGGCAGCTATAGCTTTGACAACCTCCTGGTCCAGGCCGCTACCAGCGATTACGTCGTCCAATTCGATCTGCCAAAGGGGTACACGTTCAGCATTCCTGGCGCCGACAACAAGGTCACCGTCGGTAGCAAGACCGGCATCGTCTCCCTCAGTAGCCTCACGCCATCGGTCGGTAATTTGAGTGCGGGCGTGCGGCCCTCGGGGCTTCAGCTCGTGACCAGCGGCTTCCAATTCTCCGACCCGAGCTACAGCGTCTCGGAGGCCGTCAGCGGCGGTGTGCTGACCATCACCCTCCAGCGCGGGAACGCGGCCGCCGCCGGGGTGGTCGTCGTCCAGACCCAGGACGGTACGGCGCACCAGTTGGGGGTCAATCCCAATTACGCCAGTGTCTCCACCCTGGTCTGGTTCGAGGCGGGCGAGACCGTGAAGACGGTCAACCTCACCATCCATAATACCGGCCTGATTGGTCTGTGCGCCGATCCGCTGACCTTCACCTTGTTTCTCCGTGACCCGACGGGCAAACCGCTCGACCAGGCTATCGTCTATATCGGTGGTCAGGCGTATGGCACCTTGCATGATGACGACTTCATCAACGGCGGCGATGATTGGGACATTATCCTGGGCGACTCGGGCACGATCCCCGGCGCAGCCGTTATGAACGTCGCGGCCACGGCTCCCGTCGGCCTGGTCTATTCGGGCGGCCTGGGCCAGGACACCCTCCACGGCGGGAAAGGACCGGACTTCATCAACGGCCAACTGGGCAATGACCGCATCTATGGCGACTCGGGCGAGGACTACCTCCTGGGCGACATGGGTAACGACACCATCTATGTCGGGCTGGACAGCGAGGTCATCGACGGCGGCTACGGTTTCGACACGGTGATCTCGACCCGGGATGTGCCCGTCATCCAGTTGCGGAACGCGGCGACGATTCCGGAACCCACCACGACCCTCCTGTTCCACAAACAGCAGTTAACGGATCCCGACGCCCAGACTCTCGCCACGTTCACTCTGACGCGCATCGAGATGGCAGAGCTGTTCGGCGGCTTGCCCGCCGACCCGGCGAATAACGTCTCGGGCGGTGTCGCGGATAACCTTTTCGACATTAGCAACTGGAACGGCTCGGCGTTCGTCGTCGGCAACGGTGGCCACGACACCTTGATGGTAAACACGCACGTCGATATGAAGGTCCTCGACGCGACGACTGCGGAGAAGAACTTGTACCATGCACTGTACGGCTTCTATAAGGACGCGGCGGTGTTGAATCTGTCGAGCGGTGGACGTTACGACCTCAGTTCGATTGAGAACGTCATCTTTACCGTCACGGGCGGTGTCGGTGGCAACACGCTGGACGCTTCCGGCTATTCGCAGCCGGTGACCTTCAAAGATCTCGACGGCAATAACACCTTCATCGGCGGCCAGGGCGATGACACGTTCGCGTTCAATGCCGATTCGTTGCTGGGGACTGAAACCATTACCGGCCATGGCGGTCACGACACGATTGACTTCTCCAGCAGCCTGGTCCAGGGAGTCACCGTCAACCTGGGCACGCTCTCGCCGACGGACCAGATGGTCAAGCCCGGTCTCTTCCTGAAGCTGGTGGATAAGATCGAAAACGTCACCGGCGGCGCCGGCAACGATAACCTCACCGGCAATGACCTGGACAACGTGCTTAAGGGCGGCCCGGGCACAGACACGCTGGCGGGCGGCGCGGGCAGCGAGACTTACGTCTTCGACACGGACACGCCGCAGGGCAGCAAGACCATTATCGAGAACATCGTCGATCCCGGGTTGGATACGCTCGACTTCTCCGGTACGACTAGCCAGATCATCAATGTCAACCTCTCCATCGTCGGCACGCCGCAGGTGGTCAATGGGAACCTGACCCTCACCCTCGTCGGCGACGGCCTCGAGCGGGTCTTCGGCGGCGCACTCAACGATGTGATTCGCGGCAACCGCAACGACAACCTGCTGCGCGGCGGGCTGGGCGACGACGTGCTGGATGGCAAGAGCGGTGACGACACGCTGGATGGCGGCCCCGGCAATAATATCCTCATCGGCGGTCCGGGTGTCGATACCCTCAACGAGCAGGGTGATACGAGCTTCACGCTGACCAACACCCGCCTGACCCGCGGCACCGGCCAGACCGAAACGCTCGACAGTATCGAGGTGGCCAACCTGAAGGATGGCAAGAGCGCGAACGTCTTCAATCTCACCGGCTGGACCGGCACCGGCAGCATCACCGGCGTCGATGATCCGAACGCGCCGGCCGACGACACCCTGATTGTGGGCGCCGATGCCAATTTTAAGCTGAGCGACATCTCGCTGGACGTCTCGATTAACTTCGCCCCCATCAAGCTGAGCGGGATTGACATCGCCATCCTCACCGACGGCCCCGGCAGCCATACTCTGGATGCAACCGACTTCACGGGCGAGGCGACGCTCATGGGCGGCGACGGCAACGACATCTTTAAGCTCGGCGGCGGCAAGTTGAGCCATAACACTCTTGACGGTGGCCGGGGGACCAACTCCCTGGTGGAAAACTTCAGCGGCGTGACGAATGATATAAACTTCACGCTGAAGAGCGATGCCGTGCTGGCGGTCATAGATCCCAGCGGCACACCTATCCAGCGGCTGGATGCGATCACTAATATTCAATCCGTTACCCTCCTAGGTGGTTCCGCCCCCGGCACCGACAATTTCGATGTTAGCGGCTGGCGGACCGGCAGTTTGACCCTCATCGGCGCGGGCCCGGCGGACACGGTCCAAGCCCAGCTTAAAGCCGCTGGCACCATCAGTATCACCGACAGCGCGCTCACGATGACTGGCAGCAGCGGCACACTCTCGCTCAGTGGCATGGAGCGCGCCACCCTCACCGGCAGCAGCAGCGGCGACACCCTCGATGCCTCCGGCTTCAGTGGCACCGCCAGCTTGCACGGCGGCGCCGGGGATGACGTGTTGATCGCGGCGGCGGGCAATTGCACGCTGGACGGCGGTCCGGGCAATGACCGCTTCGTCTTTGAGCCGTCCGCGACTCCGCGTACGGTCACCCTCAACGGCGGTGACGGCGAGGATACTCTGGACTTCTCCGCCTTGACCGGAGCGGTGAGCGTCAACTTGGCGACTCTGTTCCCGTCCACGCAGTTGGTTTCTCCCAATCTCAATCTTCAACTGCTCAACCTCGATTTCGAGGACATTATCGGCAGCCCCGGCGGGGGCACTTTGACCGGCAACTCCCTGAGCAACACCTTCACGATCACTGGCGGGGGGAACAGTATTGATGGTGACGCCGGTACCAATACGGTCGTCGCCACGGCCAACGCCGACTTCACCCTGACGAATGTCGCGCTAACCATCGGCCCCAACACCGGCACGCTCGCGAATATCCAGGTCGCCAAACTGACCACCGGCCCCGACGGCCACACCCTCAACGCCGCCGGGTTCAGCGGTGCCACCGTCCTGATCGGCGGGGCGGGCAACGATACGTTGGTGGGCGGCTCGGGCAACGACCTCCTCAGCGGCGGGGCCGGCAATGACACGCTCCGGGGCGGTCCCGGCAACGATACCTACCAGTTCAACGTCGATGTGCCCCAAGGCCAGGACACCGTGGACGAGTTATCGGGCAACGGCATTGACACGCTTGATTTCTCGCCCGCCCAGAACGTGGGTGTGACGGTCAAGCTCGGGCTGACGGTGGCGCAGACGGTGGCCCCGAACCTTACCCTGACGCTGACTCATGGCGACAGCATAGAGAACGTCATCGGCACTCCGCAGATTGACTACCTGACCGGGAACTCGCTGGCCAATACGTTCACGGGCAACGGTGGCGCCGATGACATGGTCGGCGGCACCAGCGGTAGCAACACGATCGCCGAAACGCGCGATGCGGACTTCGTGCTCACCAATACCTCCCTGACGATTGTCGGCGCCAACCCGCTGTTCTCCGCCACCGACATCCGCGACCTCGTTGCCTTCGTCGCCCGTCTCCAGAACGACTCCAACCTGCAAACCCGGCCCATCTCCCAGTTCATCTGGAGCCAATTCTCGCCGCCGACTCAAAACCTGCTGACGAACACCAGCGTGCCTTTGAACCAACGCCAGGCCGCCTTGGTTACGGCCTTGAACCAGGTCCTGCAGAGCGGCAACTCCATCTTTGATGCCACCCGGTTCGCCGGCGTGACTCTGAGCGCTCAAACGACTGCCCTGCTGGCCCAGAATCCGAGCGGTGACACGTTTACGCGCCGCAACCGTTTCCTCCTCGTCGATACCTATCAGGGCGACCTCGCTATCAGCCTGACCAATATCCAGCACGCCAATTTGACCGGTGGCGCGGGTCATAACACCCTCGATGCCGCCGCGTTCACTCTCGGCGGGGTCTCCCTTTACGGCCTGGACGGCAACGACCTGCTCATCGGCGGCTACGGCAACGATTGGCTCGACGGCGGCAACGGGGATGACGTGCTTTATGGCGGCGCGGGTTCGGACATCGTGCTGGGCCGCGCCGGCAACGACACCCTGGACGGCTGCGGTTATATCGACACCAGCCTGCACATCCCCGATGGCAATGATCTGCTCTTCGGTGGCACGGGCAACGATACCTATCGGTTCGACATTACCGCGCGGAACACGACCCCACTCAATCCGCTCGCGCCGTCCATACCTCAGGGGACCGACACCGTCGTCGAGAATCCGGGCGAGGGCTACGCTGACACGCTGCTGGGCCTTGGCCCCAGCGTCCTCGCCGTCAACCTGTCCACTCCTTTGCCCCAGAATTACTACGACGCAACGGGCGCCGTGGTGTTGACGCTGACCCTCGATGGGGGCACCGCGTTCCATGATGTAAACGGGAACCCCATTGTGTTCTTGTTCCCCATCGCGGGCCAGGTGGAATACTCCTTCTAACTGAATTTTACCAACCGATAAGACTGTTTATGAAACTGATTTTTATGAAACTGGTTTTACGCTGGGTGGTCCCGGTAGTTCTCGCCTTGGCAGTGGCGCCTGGCGGTTGGGCCGCCACCTATACTATCACCAACGCGCCGGGTTGGAACCTGATTGCCAACCAGCTCGACAGCCCGAACGGTAACGGCATACGCAATGTCATCCCGCCCGCCCCGCCGGGTTCGCTGCTCAAGCGTTTTAACCTCGCAACCAAGACGTTCGACACCATCGAGACCTACCAAATGCTGGTCACCGGCGCTCAGACATGGGTTCCAGGCACCAACATCCTCAATCCCGGGGACGGTCTTTACTTCTATAATAACTCGACGGCGAACGTGGTTCTGACGCTCAGCGGCAACCCTCACTTGCCGGTGCTTCCCCTGAACATCGGGACGGGGCCGGTCCTGGTGGCCCGCCAAACCAACGCACTGGCCACGGTGGCAAGTATTCTCGGGTATTCGCCGCCGGACTTCACGGCAGTTTACCGGTTCGTGCCCGCCACCAACCACGACCCCAATGTGTTTGCGCCGCCGCATTACACGGTTTATGCCATGAAAGGCGGGGCGTGGATCACTCCTCCCGGCCTTCCCCCCTCGTTCAATGTGGGCGAGTCCGTGTGGATAACGACAAATGGATCGCTGCCTTCGGTCATGCGACCGCCGGTCTCCCGGTCGGTTTGCCCAGGTTCCAAGGCTGAGTTTTCGGCTGATGCCAGCGGCACGCCGCCGCTCATATACCAGTGGTTGCGCAACGGGGTGCCTATCCCCAACGCCACAGACGCCTTCTTCGGAATCTCCCCGACCCAGCCGTCCGACTCGGGGAACTACACTCTCCAGGTCAGCAATCCCTTCGGTTCAGCCACCAGCGCGGTAGCTACGTTGACGGTTTCGGACACCCAACCTCCGGCGTTAACCTGTCCCACCAATATCGTCACCGCCTGTCGCGGGCCGGGCGGAACCCTCGTCGAGTTCACGGTTGGCATTACTGACAATTGCGACCCGCAGCCGGTCGTGGTGTCGGTTCCACCCTCCGGGACCGCGTTCCCCTCCGGCGTCACCACCGTGGTTTGCACCGGTTTCGATGCCAGCGGCAACACCAATGTGTGCACTTTCACCGTTACGGTCCTCGACAACCAGCCGCCCCGGATTTCCTGCCCTCCTGATCGGGTGGTCGTCGCCACCAGTCCCAAGGGCGCGCAGGTTTATTACTCGCCCTCGGCGACCGACAACTGCGACCCCAATGTGACCGTCGAATGTTCGCCGCCCTCGGGTTCCTTTTTCCCGCTGGGGGAGACGGCGGTGGTCTGCGTCGCGAAGGATGCAGCCGGGAACAGGTCCGACATGGAGGATGCAGCCGGGAACAGATCCGTTTGCACGTTTAATGTCACGGTCGTGGACCAGACCTGCTGCCAAGAGAAGTTTTGGAAGATCGTGGATATCATCGGCCCGGGCCAGCGTCTGGGGCATTCGATGGCTTATGATTCCGCGCGCGGCCGGGTGGTTCTCTTTGGCGGCACCGGACCGAATGGGTTGATGGCCGATACCTGGGAATGGGATGGATCTAGTTGGAACCAGATGCCGGCCAAAGGACCGGCCGCGCGGACTTTCGCTGCCATGGCCTATGACAGCCGGATCGGGCGCGTTGTGATGTATGGCGGCAACAGCGAGGCTGCGGGGGGCTTCCTGAGCGACACCTGGCTCTGGGACGGGGCCAGTTGGCAGCTATCGGACGCCAAGTCGGCAGGGCCTCGCCAGGGCCATGCCATGGCTTACGACAATGTCCGGCATTTGACCGTGCTTTATGGCGGCGTGACCGCCGACGGAGCCGAGCTGGATGACACCTGGGAATTTGACGGCGCGCAGTGGCTGTTGGTGGCCAAAGGCTCGCCCGGTCCCGGACCTCGGCAAGGCCACGCCATGGCTTACGGCTCGGCGCAACGCCAGATGCTGCTCTTCGGCGGCCAAACCAAGGGCGAGGCCTTCGATGACACCTGGCAATGGGATGGCAAAGCCTGGAACCAGCTCGGGAAAGGCGGGCCGCCGCCCCGGGGCTACCATGCGATGGCCTACAATGACAACTGCGACAGCATCGTACTGTTTGGGGGTGGATCCAGGTCCGTGTTCTCAATGAGCGACACGTGGGAATGGGATGGCCGCAACTGGAACCTGGCGGCAACCAATTCGCCCGCCAGCCGCCGCCAATTGGCAATGGCGCATGACAGTGACCATGGGCAAACGGTGCTCTTCGGCGGCACGCAGGGCACGCAGACGGTTAAGGATTGGCTGGGCGACACCTGGCTTTACGGCAACGACCGGACACCTCCCCAGGTGGTTTCGGTGGACGCGGCCTGCGGCGACCAAGTCGTGGTGGTGGCATTCGATAAGCCGGTGTCGGCCCTCAGCGCGACCAGCACGAACCACTACGAGATAGTCTGCGGTCAGAGCATCATGCCGGTGCTCCAGGCAGTCCTCACCGATGATCCGCGGATCGTCTGGCTTTACACTTCCCAGCCCATCAGCGGGGGCTGCCTCCTTGGAATCAGCGGTGTGCAGGACCTCTGCGGCCGTGCTTTGCGCTCATTCCAACTGGCGCTTGAATGCCGGCTGGATCCTTGCAGCCGCGGCAGCTCAGGGCGGGAGTTCTGGCTGACGTTCCCGGGCAATTACGCCCCCGATCCGACAAACCAGCCGCAGCCACAGGTCTTTGTTGCCGGCGCGGTCGGGACCGTCGGTTCGGTGACCGTCCCGGGGCTGGCGCCTCCTTTTTCGGCGCCTTTCTCCATCCCGGTCGGTGGTGTTGCCACCATCACTTTGCCGCGAGCGACGGACCTCGGCGATGCCAACGACCAGGTGCAGACCAACGCGGTTCACATCGTGGCCTCCCGGCCGGTGGCCGCCTACGGGCTGAACCATGTCAGCTACACGACCGATGCTTACCTCGGCTTGTCCACCCGGGCGATAGGGAAAACTTACATCGTCATGGCCTATCGCAACCTGTTCAACGGGGTGCCGGAGCTGAATGGTTCACAGTTCGCCATCGCGGCCGGCCAGGACCATACGACCGTGCTTATCGTGCCTTCGGCGCCGGTCGGATCGCATCCCGCCGGGGTGCCTTTTAGCGTGTCTATGATGAAAGGGCAGACTTACCAGTTGCGCTGTACCAACGATGTGCCGGCGGACCTTACCGGCTCCATTATTGTGGCGGACCAGCCGGTTTCGGTCTTTGGCGGGCACCAGTGCGCCGCCGTTCCGAATGCCAGCATGATGTTTTGTGATTACCTGGTGGAGCAGTTGCCGCCCACGGAAATGTGGGGCTATAACTTCATTACAGTTCCTCTCGCCACGCGCTCGAACGGCGACACTTTCCGGGTGCTGGCGCTGCTCAACAATACCACGGTGGCGGTCAACGGGGTTGCGCTGCCCGGTTCGCTGAGCCAGGCCCAGGTTTACGAATTACAACTGTCCTCGGCCTCGCGAATCTCCTCGGACAAACCCGTGCTGGTGACCCAGTTTGGCAACAGCTCGGATTACGATCTCAATCCCGATTCCGATCCCCTGATGGTCGTGCTCCAGCCCACGTCGCTGTATTCGACCAGTTACATACTCCAGTCTCCGGACGCGGGATTCACCGGGAATTACTTGAACCTGGTCGTGCCGAATGCCGCGGTGAGCCAGGTCGTGCTGGACGGTGTCACCCTCTCGTCCTCCTGGTTTACGGCGGTTGGAGCCAGTGGTTACTCCGGCGGTTCCGTGCCCGTTGGGACCGGCCCTCACTCGGTGTTCACTTCCACTTTCAGCGGCGCCGGGTTCGGGGTGGTGGCTTATGGCTGGTCCAGGTTCGATGCCTATGGCTACGCGGGTTCAACCTGCGGGGCCGAGCAGTCCAAGACACCTCAATTCACCTGTCCGCTGGGTGAAATGACCGTCCCGGCTGGAGCTGGATGCCTGGGGGTAGTCCCGGATCTGACCAAACTGGTGGGCAATGCCGAACTGGCGTTGCTCATCACCCAGGAACCGCCCGCAGGCACTTCGGTCAGCCCCGCCACTTACACGGTCAAGACTACTGTGATAGACCCGTTCGGCCAGCGCCGCATCTGCGCCACCCTTTTGACGGTAACCCCCGGCACGGGCGCAGGGCTGCAATGCCCGCCCAATGTCGTGACGAATTGCGGTCCCGCCGGCGGTCAGTATGTCTTTTACCAGGTGGGTCTATGCAACCCGAGCTATACCGTGACCAGCTTACCGCCTTCGGGGAGCCTTTTCCCCAATGGCGTGACCAAAGTGGTCGCCGCTGCCACCAACCCGAACGGAGTGAAAGAGACTTGTACCTTCAACGTGACCGTCAATTGCGGCATCCTCGTGGGGATCGCCCAGAGCGGCGGCACGAACCTGACTTTGAACTGGAACGGGGGCGGCACCTTGCAGCAGGCGGCGACGATTCCCGGGCCGTGGATCACCGTTTCAAACGCATCGAGCCCATTCCGGGTTCGCATCCTGGGAGGCCAGGGATACTACCGGGTCGCCCAGTAATCCTGATTATCCGGCGAATCCCGAGTGCCGGGGAGCAGGGAACCGACGCCACGGATGCTATCTTCCCCCTTCCAAAAATGGAATGGTCAAGGGACCTTGTGGCAGAACGGCGATGCGGGCGGTGGGGCCGAGATCTTCGAGCAGGGCGGCAATCGTGCCGCCGATGTCGTGGCACGGAGCGAGGTGAGCGGCCTGAACCACGTCGTCGGGCAGCGAACTATGCAGTAAGACGCGCGCTTTTTTCTGAATCAATGCCTGGATGTGAACCTGCCATTGTTCCGGCAGCGTGACCTTCGAGCTGGCCAGTTTGGCCAGGACTTCTTCGGGCCCCGAGACGCTGCGCAGGAACCGGTCGTAGGGACTGCCCGGGGGCGTGCCTTCACGACATTCGCACGCTAGAATCAGGGTGCCGCCGGGCTTCAAAATACGCGCGCCAGCGCTCATGCCTTTGACCCCCTGGTAGAGGTTCAAGTCCAGGGGGTATCCACTGTTCGTGGTCAGGACGATCTCGAACGGATCGCGCACGGGCTGCATCGCGGAACGCCGCACGAAATCCGCGCCTTGTTTGTGGGCGGCAATCAGGTGACCGGCAAAGACCCCGGTGATTTGCCGTCGCTCATTCAAAGTCACATTGAGCAGGAAGCTCGGGCCCACTCGCGTGGCGATGTCACGGAGTTCCTCCCAGAGAGGATTGCCAACGGTAATGCCAAAGGCCGCGTGGGGATCGCCAATGTTTCGAACGCCGTGATGGCTTAGGATGGTGCGCAATCCGGCGACGCCAGGCATAATGCCCTTGGGACCGCCGCTAAATCCGGCGAAGAAATGCGGTTCGATGAAACCGGTGATGATCCGCACATCCGCCTCGACCAGACGGCGGTTGATGAGGGCAGGGGAGCCGTCGCGGGTCGTTCCCAATTGGACCAAATCCTCCGCTTTTTGGCAGTCATGGTTGAGCACCCGATAATGATTGGCCACCGCCGGAGTTAGCAGGCGCTCCCATTCGCCGGGAGGACTCGGGCGATGGGATCCGGTGGCGTTAAGCAAGGTGATCTGTGGTCGGGGAATATCGCTCAAAAAATCCAGCAGCCAGGGAATAAGCCGGTCGTTCGGCGTAGCCCGGGTGGCGTCGGTGAAGACGATGCAGATTTTATCGCCGGGATGAATCCAATCTAATAAGGGTCGGGCTGCCACCGGATGGCGGAGAGCTTCGCGGACGGCCGCGCGTTCGTCGGGCAAGCCCTGGATTGGGCGGGGTTCGATAACCGTGGTGCGAGCCTCGGGCAAATCCACGGGCAAATAACTCTGACCGTACGCGAGGGGAACTTTCATGGTGGGCGCATGCTAGGCCGGTTCGGCCCGTGCGGCAACACTCGAATTAAAGTTGCCAAAAGAACCGAGCACGTTAACTTGGGGCGGCTCTTGATTCGGTTTCAAGGGCTGGGAACCGAATGCTTGCATGTTGTTATCGCCTTTTGCCCGCCGTTTCTTCCGCACCTTCGGGTCGTTGAAACTGGCTGTGGTTACGCTGGCCGCCCTGGCGGTGGTGTTGACCCTGGCCACGATTTATGAATCCAAAACCTCCACCCGGCAGGTGCAGGCGCTGGTATATCAAAGCTGGTGGTTTATCACGTTGTTGTTTGCCCTGGCGCTGAACGTTTTCTGCTCGGCGATGACCCGGTACCCCTGGAGGAAGTCCCAAACCGGTTTTGCGATCACCCACCTGGGCATTCTGGTCATGCTCGTTGGCTCCATCGTCGGCCTGCTGTGGGGACTCGAAGGCAGCATTACCATCCAGGAAGGCGGTCCGTCCCGGAACATCCTCAACCAGGATTTTGAGGTTCTACAGATTCGTCGATTGGACACCGGCGCCCAGGTCAGTGTGCCGCTGGGATTGGACCAACACCGATTGCCTACCGGCGCCACGCGAAAGCTCAAGACCGGCTCGCTGCCGGTGCAAATTACTTTGCAGGCGGCCTATGCTAACACGCTGGAGGAGTTGATAGTGCAGGCTGGCGGGGCGGCGGTGAAGCCGTCTGTGCGTTTCACGCTGACGAGCAAGATGGGCGGCGGCGACACGAATGAACTGAAACTCACCGAATGGCTGATCGCGCAGGATCCGCAGCGACAGGCGGTATCTTTTGGTCCGGCGATGTTCCGGATTGAAGCGGTGGATTCGGCGGAGGCGCTAAAGCAAAAGCTCCAACCACCGTCCCAAGCGGTCGCAAAAGGCAAAGGAATCCTTAATCTCGAAGTGAACCGACAGCCGTTCTCCCTGCCGGTGGAGGATTATTTGGGCAAGGAATTTAAGACGAGCGATGGACGGATCACCGTGCGATTACAGCAATACTTTGCGGATTTCCGCATGGACACCCAAAAAAAGCAGCCGACCTCGGCTTCGGATCAACCCAGGAATCCCGCGGTGGCCTACGAAGTGGTGACGCCCGAAGGGAAAGGCGGGGGATTTGTTTTTGCCGATTTTCCGGAGATGGGGATATGGCACAGCGAAACTCTGGCTGAGGGCGCCGTCAAAGCCGCTTACCAGTTCGATCGCAGCGGCCTGGGATTCGAAGGTCATGGCGGCGGGGCCAACACCTTCACCGTGCTGGCCGGACCCGAATCGCAGTTGCATTACGTGTCAAAATCGCCCGAGGGCGGTTTTAGCGCCGGCGCGCTCCAGGTGGGCGGGACGGTTTCGGCAGGATGGAAGATGGCCGCCGAGGTGAAGATCGAGGAGTTCTATCTTCGTCCGAAAATTGCCAAGCGCTACGCGCCCGCGCCCGAGGAGGCCAATTTGTTTCCGGGCCTGGATTTGGAGGTGCGACAGGGAGGTGAATCGCAGCAACTCCAGTTGCGCTGGGGCGAGCCCAAGCTTTTGGCGATGGGCGGCGTAACGAATGAACTCAGCTACCGGATGGCGGCGCTCCCGTTGGATTTTTCGATCGAGCTGAAGAAATTTGCCGCGCCCAAATACGAAGGCACGGCCATGCCCGCCGCCTTCGAAAGCTATGTGCGGGTGACCGACCTGAAGAGCGGCGAGGCGATCGAGAAGAAAATCTGGATGAACCATCCCCTGAACTACCATG
>Ga0209538_1000529_pt1 | contig 22122 bp, 20 predicted proteins | sample BarGraNGADG00211_2_FD_184492 | JGI IMG/M metagenome (GOLD analysis project Ga0209538, IMG submission 184492) | Arctic peat soil microbial communities from Barrow, Alaska - Barrow Graham LP Ref core NGADG0004-211 (SPAdes) (version 2) | ecosystem: Environmental > Terrestrial > Soil > Wetlands >... | reverse complement strand
GCATGTATTTGTTTTCGAAGGTGATGGATTAATCAAAGATTATTATGGAAACTATTCTGAATATTATCGTGAAAAACTTGCAGAGGAACAGGATCTAAAGTCAAAACAAAAACAGGAAAAAGATTCGAAGACAGAGCCCCGTGTTAAAGAACTGTCTAAGAAACCGACTTTCAAACAACAAAAAGAATACGAAGTCCTGACAACAGAAATTGAAAGACTGGAAGTAGAAAAAAGTGAAGTTCTGGAGAAAATGAATTCAGGATCCAGTTCAACTGATGAATTACAGGTGCTATCGATCCGGTATGTAGAAATTGAGAAACTGTTAGAAGCGAAAGAAAATAAATGGCTTGAACTGGCTGAACTGTTTTAATCGTTTTTATTTGAATTCAATTCTTCCGGTTTTATACATCACATTCAGGATCCGGTTTTTCTTGCGTTGAATATAAGAAGAAGGTGCATTGGGATGCCATTTTCTTGGGTTGGGTAAAACTGAAGCGATCAAAGCAGCTTGTTCTTTAGTGAGTTGGTCTGCATCTTTGCCAAAATAGACGAGCGAAGCTGCCTCAGCACCATAAACCCCATCACCCATCTCAATGACATTCAGATAGACTTCCATGATGCGTTGCTTGCTCCAGAAAGTCTCAATCAGCAACGTAAAATAAGCTTCCACTCCTTTTCGGATCCAATCACGCCCCGGCCAAAGAAAAACATTTTTAGCCGTTTGTTGTGTAATAGTACTTGCACCATGGATCTTTCTGCCCTTTTTATTCAACTCGTTTGCTTTTTGAATGGCCTCGATATCGAATCCAAAGTGGGTCAGGAAATGAATATCCTCAGATGCAATGACAGCAGTCTGGAGATTTGGAGAAATCTGATTGATCGGGACCCATTTTTTATTCATCATCAAACTTTTTCCTTCTATAACCTGTTCTCCACATCTTAAAAGCATCAGTGGAGTGACAGGAGGATTGATAAATCTATAAATTATAACCATCAGAATACTAGAGATAAAGAAAGCATACATCGCTATCCGGATAAACCGGAATAACCTACTAAAGAAACTTCCATTTTTTTTCATCTTCAAGTGAAAATTCTGATATAATTTAATTGTCAAAGGTAGGAATATTTTATAACTTAGTCCAAAATTGGCAAAATGAACTTTCTTAAAATGTTTAATCATGTACAACACCATTGGAATTCGCCATGAAGACATGTATCTTCTGGAACGACGGGCACCTCTGACGCCTCGTCACGTCGCCCGTCTGGTCAACGAACATCATTTAAAATTCATTGTTCAGAATTCTGATAAACGAATTTTTAATGAAGACGAATACAGAAAAGCCGGAGCAGTTGTAGTTTCTGATCTGCAAGAAGCAAATATTATTATAGGTATAAAAGAGATCCCCAAACATATCTTTGAAAAGAACAAAACCTATGTTTTCTTTTCTCATGTCGGCAAAGGACAATCTCACAATATGTCCATGTTGTCACGCATGATGGAATTGGGTTGTAGTCTGGTTGATTATGAAAAGGTGACTGATGATCAGGGAAAGAGGCTTATCTTCTTTGGGCGCTATGCAGGAATGGCCGGAATGATCAACTCCTTGTGGGCTTTTGGACGCCGTTTAAAAGGCGAAGGTCTGACAACTCCTTTTGACCGAATCCGACAAACGCATGAATACACTTCGCTTGAAGAGGCCCGGAACGAGATCTCTGAAGTTGGAAGAGAGATAGCACAACATGGTCTTCCCGATGCTTTACATCCACTTGTAATTGGCTTCATGGGTTATGGCAATGTTTCTCAGGGAGCACAGGAGATTTGTAGTTTATTACCTGCTGAAGAAATTCCGGCTGCAAAACTTAAAGAAACTCTTAATAGCAATCATATTCCTTCAAATATACTGATCAAAACAGTCTTCCGTGAAGAGGATATGATCGAACCATTGAAACCGGGTGAGGAATTCGATTTGTATGACTATTATCTCCATCCTGAACGATATCAAAGTAAATTTCATCAGTATTTAACTTTTATCAATATCCTGATAAATGGTGCATATTGGGATGCACACTATCCACGTCATGTTACGAAAGATACTTTGGCAAATCTCTATAATAATGGTGATCAAAATCTGAAAGTGATCGGAGATATTTCATGCGATCCTAATGGGTCTATAGAATGTACTCATGCAGGTATGGAAATCGATAAACCGGTATTTATTTATGATCCGATAACCCGGAAAGCTACAATGGGGTTTGATGGTAAAGGGATTGCAGTAATGGCGGTAGATATTTTGCCAAGTGAAATGCCGAGAGAATCATCAAATGGTTTTGCTGATGTGTTGGTAAATTATATGCGACCAATGGCAAAAGCAGACTTCTCTGTTCCTTTTGATCAGCTGAACCTTCCTGCTCCCATCAAACGCGGAATGATATTGTATAAAGGAAAATTGACTCCGGATTTTGAATATCTGAAACAATATTTACCTCTGAGAGTTTAAAAATAAACACTTATACCTTAACCTTTTAATATCAATAAAAATGAAAAAAATATTGATTCTGGGAGCCGGATTAGTGGTAAAACCAATGGTTACTTATCTGCTCCAACGCGATTATCAGATTACGATTGCATCACCTATGAAAGATCGTGCAGATGAAATGATCAAAGGACATCCTAATGGTGTTGCTGTTTATTGGACTATGGACGAAGAGGATCAGCTCGGCGAGATGATAAAAGATCATGACCTGACTGTTAGTTTTTTGCCTTATGTTTTTCATGTACAGGTTGCCAAAAAATGTCTGAAATATCAGAAAAATATGGTGACTGCCTCTTATGTGAAACCCGAAATGCAGGCGCTTAATGAAGAAGCAAAATCAGCCGGAATAATTATTTTAAATGAGTTGGGTCTTGATCCGGGCATAGATCATATGTCTGCAATGCGCATTATTGATGCCATTCATGCCAAGGGAGGAAAAGTTGAAGAATTCTATTCTATCTGTGGAGCACTTCCTGCACCCGAAGCAGCAACGAATCCTTTCCGTTATAAATTTTCATGGAGCCCCAAAGGTGTGGTCATGGCTTGTAATAATGACGCCAGATATCTGCGTTATGGGAAAATAGTTGATGTAACTACAGAAAAGCTCTTTAAAAATCCTTTTAAAGTCAATTTCGACACTTTGGGAGAACTTGATGTATATCCCAATCGTGATTCTATTTCATATTCCGATATTTATGGTATTCCAGAAGCCAAAACAGTCTTTAGAGGAACTTTCCGTTACCCGGGATGGTGCGAAACGATTGATGTCATGAAACAGTTGGGGTTGATCAGTTATGAAAAGTATCATTTTGAAGGCATGTCATTTGCTGATTTAATGGCATTGCTGATAAGTTCAATAAAGACCGAAAACATAAAAGAACAGGTTGCTGCTTTTCTTGGAATTGATATTGAAATGAATGCTATCAAAGCGCTCGAATGGCTGGGACTATTTTCAGATCAAAAGATGAACCGATCGATAGATTCTCCATTCGATGTGACATCTGACCTCATGATTGAAAAGATGAGTCTTGGAGATGACGAACGCGATATGGTAGCCTTGCAGCACATCTTTCTGGCCTCATACCCTGACGGGACCGAAGAGGTGATCCGTTCTAGGATGCTCGATTTCGGAACGCCTGCTACCGACACATCTATCGCCAGAACAGTTGCTTTGCCTGCTGCTATTGGGGTAGAAATGATTCTCAATGGCCAGATCACAGTAAAAGGTGTCTTCCGACCAACCATACCTGAAATCTATTCACCCATTTTAGATAAACTTGAGGAGCTCGACATCAAAATGGTTGAAGAATTTGGTCTTCCAATAAGCGAAAATATTCATTCCTGATCCTCTTTTAACATTTCTTATCCATCTATCTGTTTGGGCAAAGTAATCGCTATGCCCAAACCTTTTATCTTTGCAAAAAAAAGATCGATGGCTTTTATTAGTAGACTTCTTGGTTTTGGTTTAGGTTGGGCAGTAGGTGGACCGATAGGGGGTATCTTGGGCCTGATTTTTGGTTCAATGGTCGATTCGGCAAGCACAGGTGTTTTTGCAACCGGTGGCACACAACCGGATGGAAATGTAGTTACCCATCCGGGTGACTTCAGTGTTTCTTTATTAATTCTCTCGGCAGCTGTGATGAAGGCAGATGGAAAACTACTGCGTTCAGAACTGGATTACGTGAAAAACTTTTTTGTTATCCAGTTTGGAGCAAACATTGCAGAAGACAGGATCAAAATATTGCGAGAGATTCTTAAACAGGAAGTAGACTATGCACCGGTTTGTGCACAGATAAGGCAGTATATGGATTATCCGTCAAGATTGCAGTTGATGCATTATCTCTTCGGACTTGCAATGGCAGATAATCATGTTCATGATGCCGAATCAGTTTTGCTGAACAGGATGTCAATTCTTTTGGGCTTACCCCCTCAGGAATTTGAATCCATCAAAGCCATGTTTGTGAAAGACACTGATGCAGCATACAGGATCCTTGAAATTTCACCTGATGTTACAGATGATGAAGTTAAAAAGGCATTCAGGGCTATGGCCAAGAAACACCATCCTGACAAAGTAGCACATTTAGGCGAAGAAGTACAGCATGCAGCCAAAGAGAAATTCCAAATGATCAATCAGGCATACAACGATATAAAAAAAGTAAGAGGTTTCAATTAATCTTTTGACTCTAAAATAATATACTGAAAACTTCAAAATGAATATTGCAGACGAATATATTGCATTACTTGACAGGGCAACCAAAGATCAGCCTGAACACCGAAGAATGTTACCAAGACTGAAGAAGGTTAAATCCCATCTTTTGGATGATACTGTACATCGCTTGCATAAAGAAGCTTTCGAAATTGTCGATTGTTTAAAATGTGGAAACTGTTGCAGAGGAATCAGTCCCCGGATGACAGATCGCGATATAGAAAGAATTGGCAAAAGTCTTAAATTGACACCTTCTGCGGTTTCCGAAAAGTATATTATTAGAGATACTGACGAGTTTTACTGTTTCAAACAATCTCCATGTCCTTTTCTGGCCGAAGATAATTATTGTCAGGTTTACAAAGATAGTCCAAGAGCTTGCAAAGAGTATCCACATACCGACAGGCCTAAATTTATTCAGATCATTGATCTTAGTTTTAAGAATTCGATCATCTGTCCTGCTGTTGCTTATGTCTTTATTGAATTGCGCAAAATTTTCTAATTTTCACTTCGTCTGTCAGATTTGTCAATTCAGCTACCAAAGTGACTATTCTGTAATCTTTTCGATCTACAGTCAAAATTGTATATTTAATTTTGACGCATCAAAAAGAAACACAACATGAAAAACTTTAATTCTATATCATTTTTTGTCGGAGCATTCCTGATTATGCTAGGCGCTGCATTTTTTGCGGAAGAGATCTGGCATATAGAAATTCCAGTTTTTAAACTGGCCATTGGATTTGGTTTAATTATTGTCGGTCTACGATTGATCGTTAAAAAAGGTAATGATGAATTCACTACTGATGAAGCTCATGTCATCTTTGATGACAGACCCTTTGATGTTCAGTATGTACGTCCCAGTTATAGTGTTGTTTTTGGTTCAAGTCTTGCCGATCTTTCAGGCTTACCTGCAGGTGAAAATAAAGTTGTCGAGATCAAATGTGTTTTCGGAGAATTTAAAGTGAAAATAAATCCAAAGTCAAACGTACAGATTATTTCGAAAGCTGCATTCGGCAGTCTCGAATTACCTGATATGACACAATATTCTTTTGGTGATCACCTTTGGAGATCACCTTCTTTCGATCCATCGCAACCTACGCTCACCATCAGGGCTGAGGTAGTATTTGGTGCGATCAAGATTGCAGGCTATTTGTAGTATTATTCTTTTGGTTGTTGAATAATTTCCGTGCAATGGTATTCATAAAACGTTTACTATTGCACGTTTTTTTGTTTATAACCTTTTCATTCAGGTTATAACCAATCTGATATTCTTCGACATCTGGATAAATACTCCCATAATACTTCCCTAATATTCCCATATGACTTAAATTAATGCCATTTCAGTCTCAATTTGAAGCCATATCGAAGCCATGTCAATCTCATATCACAATAGTTGGGACCAATATGGCTTCGATATGGCTTCGATATGGCTTTGATATGGCTATTAAGGGTATCTTATGGGAATTATCCGGGAGTGTTCTGGGGATATTCGGAGAAGGTTTTGGAAATTATTGAAATTGGTTATTGGTTGGGTTTCATAAAAGTACAATATAATTATTGAAAAAGCAATAAAAAAACCGGAATACTTACTGACGATTTATCAGTTTGTATTCCGGTTTCTAATAAAACCCTGGAGGTTTTATATTGAAATTGTCTTATTTTCCATCGAGGATGAGGGGAGTGTTTTTGCCTCCGTTCATGATGATGAGTTTTGCGTTAGGAGAAGTAGCGATGGCCTTGATCATTTCGTATTGCAACTGTTTGTCGCTCAGGCCTGTGCTCAAAATCTTCTGATAATCGGCAATACCCTGTGCTTCTACTCTTTTACGTTCTGCTTCCTGACGTTCTTTCTGAAGGACGAAAGTCATTTTCTGTGCATCCTGTTCTGCATTGATTTTTGATTCAATGGTCGTTTTAACTGAAGCAGGAAGGGTGATATTTCGGATTAAAAGTTGTTCCAGCAACAGACCTCTTGATTTAAAATCCTTTTCGATTGTGGTATAAATCCTTTGTTGGAATTCGTCACGTTTGGTTGAATACAAAGCAACTGCATCATAATAGACAGCATTGTCTCTGATTTTTGTTCTACAAATTGGTCTTACAATGGTGTTGCGGTAATCAGTACCGATTTCTCTTAAAATTCTGGGAGCATCTATTGGAATAACTTTGTACAGGACTGTCAAATCGATGATAACTTCAAGCCCATCAGCCGATAATACACGGATGGCATCGTCTCCGGCTATATCTCCTTCATCATGTTTAGCCGACATTGTGTAATTCTGTGTTTTGATGTCGAAAGTAACCACTTCAACAAGGGGATTTACAACATTCAAACCGCTTTCAAGGGTATTGCTGTTTACTTTTCCAAAAAGTTTTTGTACCCCAACTTCTCCAGGTCCGATCTGAACGACCGCGGACATGGCTGCTCCAATGAAAATCAATGCAACACCAATCAATTTAATGATGTTGCTGTATTTTTGTGTTGGTGAATAGATATTTGCATTCACAAATCCAAAGATCAATGCGATTACTCCGAGTACAATTAAAAACATCGTTAAATAGGTTTAAGTTGGTTAAAAAATCAAAGATTAATTTTGTGGCGTTTAAGCTTGAATTAACTGAATCACTTTAAATTAGATTTACTTCAAAGATACAATTAGTTTGAGGATTACAATAAATATTAGAAATAATTATTTTGTAAGAAATTTTAATCAGAAACGGACAAAAGTTATTTTCCGTTGGTTTCGAGGCGGGCAAAAACTCCTAAGGGAAGTTTCTTTTCAGCTCGGTCCGGAATGTATAATTCTCCGATCTCGAGATTTCCGGACTTGCCGAAATGACTGTGGATCAGGTTTTCAGCTATCATGGCTGAAAAGCCAATCGAGTAAAGGTTGAGGATCAGAAAGCTTTTCTCGGGCAACAGTAATTGGCTGCAGAGTTTCATCATCTCGTTGATCGAATCTTCGAGTACCCATTTTTCCCCATCCGGGCCACGACCGTATGCAGGAGGATCAAGAATAATTCCATGATAAGTGTTGCCACGTCTGACTTCACGTTGTACGAATTTCAAAGCATCTTCCAGCATCCAACGAATTCCACTCATACCACTGGCTTCCATATTTTCTCTGGCCCATGTCAGCACCGGTTTGACAGAATCTACATGAACTACTTCGGCACCTGCTGCAAATGCAGCAAGCGAGGCTCCTCCGGTATACGCAAACAGGTTGAGGATTCGTGGCTTTTCTGTCTGGTGTGGCTGATTTTTGATCTGGTCGTAAATGTAATCCCAATTTTCGCTCTGTTCAGGAAAGACACCTACATGCTTAAACCCTGTCAGTCCGAGCCGCATTTTAAGCTGCATCTCTTTGTACTGATATGAAATATACCATTGTTCCGGCATGTTGTTTTTCAAAGACCAGCGGCCTTTTTCAGGATCATTTTTCTCTTTACGGAAGAAAGCGTGGCTCAGTTTTTCCCATTCACCCGAAGACAATGACTTGTCCCAAACAGCCTGAGGTTCGGGACGGGTCAGAATATAATTTCCAAAACGTTCAAGTTTTTCGAAATCACCTGAATCGATGAGTTCATAATCTTTCCAGTTTACAGGGTATAAAAGCTTCATGGATGTTGTAATTCAATGTATTAATAAATTATTTTCATGACACAATTCTGACAGTCAAAAGCCAGACGGTATCTTTTGTTATTGCTGACAAGGTAAAAAGGTTCCTTGAATTCATGTCCGGATGAAGATTTAGGTTCCTTGGAACACATTCCGAATGTGTGTTTTAAACAATGGTGCGCGGTCATTATCTGTTTATTCTTAAAATCAGATTGAACCTCAAGTCCCGGATCAATTGTTTTAACACCATGGTGATGATAAAACTCTCCGGCAAGTTTGTTTATAACATTACCCTGAAATGTGAGATGATGCTCGGGGTATAAAGCATAAAGAGCTTCTTCGGCATGACGTTGATCATAAGCCTTGTTACCGGATTCTTTTTGTTGATTCATAAAATGTTCGAGCCTGAGAACAGTCAGAGAATCAATTACTTCGCGACGCAGTTCATTGAGCTTAGCCGCGGGAATAAAAGGAATTGTTTTAACGTCGATGTCTACCTGACCGGCAATATATATGGTCTGTCCAAGTTTTGAAAGTTGTTCTTTAATTGCAATCAATGCCCTTTCACCTTCACGTGCTTCGGGAAATATTTTTTCAATGAAAGCAGATGCAATGATATTATTTTCGTCAATACATTCCAAAAGAAAACCAGAGGGTTGCTCGGTAAATTTAATGTTGACCTTTAGTTTTCTGTGGGTTCCGTCAGTTTCGAGTAACCGGTTGAAGGAATGGTCATAGTTTCGATAGATATCCATCCCGCTTTCCAGTTCATCGGGAATCACAGAAGGGAATACTTTGTTGCCCTCGGTCTTGTTTACTTTTATACCATGAAGCACTCCATTGTTGTCGAAGAAACAGAGCCCATCGTTGTTATTGATTGATTCTGTAGCGCTGACAGTAAAGAAGTAATTATAAATCTCTTTCGCTTTCCCAATTAATTTCCCGGTTGATTTTGGCGTATCGATTGATAAAATATCATCATGACGGCTATTGAAGAAAAAGTCTGTATATCCCCGGTTAAAAGTTTTTTCCAGATCGGCTTCGAAATGATGATAAATATTTCCTTGTGAGGCTTTGCAATATCCTTCAGATTTGGCAATTGCTTTATCGATCTGTTTACGGTAATAAGAAGTGACATTCCGGACATAGGATATATCTTTTAAACGGCCTTCGATTTTGAATGAACTGACACCCGCGTTGATGAGTTCATCTATTGAAGATGAGAGATTAAGATCTTTCAACGAAAGCAGGTATTTGTTTCTGGCAATAATTTCTCCTGCAGCATCTTCCACGTCGTATGGTAAACGGCAAGGCTGAGCACATTCGCCACGATTGGCACTGCGGCCTGTCATTGTGTGACTCAGATAGCACTGGCCACTGTGACTCACACATAAAGAGCCGTGTATAAAAGATTCAAGTTCAACGCTTGTCTTACTCCGGATCAGTTTGATCTCTTCCAAAGACGATTCACGACCCAGTACTACTCTGCTGAAGCCGGCCTTTTCAAGAAAGAGAATCTTATCAATGTCCAGATTGTTGGTTTGCGTGCTGGCATGCAGCGGGATAGGAGGTAACTCGGCTTCCATTAAAGCCATATCCTGTATGATCAATGCATCAATTCCAGCATTGTAAAGTTCATGAGTCATTCTGACGGCATCTTCCAACTCCCGGTCATAAAGCAATGTGTTTAAAGCAACAAAAACCTTTGCATTATACTGGTGTGCATAACTACAGAGTTTTTCGATATCGCTTACAGAATTTCCTGCAGCTGAACGTGCTCCGAATTGTGATGCTCCGATATATACTGAATCTGCTCCACAATCTATTGCAGCCTTGCCAATATCATAGTTTTTTGCAGGAGCAAGCAGTTCGAGTTGTTTTAAAATGTGATTCATTTTGTCGTTTGAATATGATTTATTGGTCTCCTGAACAATGAATAGATTGTGATTGCAAAGGTACCTTAAAAGTCTTTATAAGTTTTAGAAGTGTTTCATATTGGATAAACGCACCGTTAACCGCTTTGGTTCTCATTTCAAGGTCCCGAGAGATTAAAAAATGATAGATTTGTCTTAATATTTTATCTTTGTACATCAGAATGTAATGAATCAGAAAATATGCCCGAAAAAATCACAAGTCTTCAGAATCCACGTATTAAACAGATAGTGCTATTACAGCAGAAGTCAAAAGAAAGGATTAGACAAAATCTGATTATTGTTGAAGGTTATCGCGAGATCAGATGGGCTGTCGAAGCCGGTTTTACCGCAAGATCTCTTTTCTTTTGTCCGGAATTGCTTAACGTTGATAGCCGGGAAGCATTGGGTATGTTTAAAACGGATATTCTGACCGAAGTAAGCCGGGAAGTATTTAACAAAATAGCCTATCGTGAAGGATCTGACGGATTGGTTTTATTAGCTTCGGCCATTAAAACATCGCTTGATGATCTGATTCTGTCTGATAATCCGCTTGTAATAGTTTTGGAGGCAGTTGAGAAACCCGGAAATCTGGGTGCTGTTTTAAGAATGGCTGATGCAGCAAAAGTTGATGCCATTTTGATTTGTGATCATCTAACCGATATTTATAATCCAAATGTTATTCGTTCGAGCATTGGGTGTGTGTTTACTAAACAAGTTGTGGCCTGTTCTACTGAAGAAGCGATTGCCTGGCTTAAGGTTAAAGGGATTCGTTCGTTTGCTGCGGCATTAACAGCAAAACAGTTTTATCATCAGGTTGATCTGACTATACCTGCAGCAATCGTGATGGGGACTGAGGCTTATGGTCTTACAGAAAAGTGGTTAAAATCCGTTGACGAAGGAATTATTATACCAATGTTAGGTAAACATGATTCATTGAACATTGCTATGGCTACGGCAATCATTACTTTTGAAGCATTGCGTCAAAGAAAATTCTATTTATAAACACGGGGTATAAATCCTAATTGTAGAAGATCCAGGATAAGCCAAACTTGAAAGCGGAATCATTTTGAGGATATCCGGGAACCAGATAGTATCTGTATTTCAAATACCCGGCGTTTGCATGTTGGTATTTCAAAAAGATTCGTGTGTGTTTTACTTTTAAGTTTGCAAAGAAATCAAAGTAAGGATAATTTCCGATTATTGTTTTGTCCTGTAACCGGTACATGTTCAAAGCAGGATTGTATACATCTCCTTTGTAAGCAGAAGTATAAAACATTTCGATACCGACTTCAGCCAGAAGGGCTTTCTTGAACATATTCTGCTTGAAAGACAATTTTGAATTGAGCAACAGTTGGGGAAGGCGGATATAGCTGGTACCTGCAATATTCTGTCCGGTAAAAGTATTCCTGAATATAAAACCTCCCACATGAAGGCTGTAGTCAGCTGAAATCTGAATGATGTTTGCGGTTTGACTGCTTTGACGAGCTAAACTAGCAGTGTCGAGATAAACAAAATCGCTGATGTTATAAAAATTGAAAGCAGCATTGAATCCAAAAACATCAAGACTGGCTCTGATACCAGTGTTTTTTATTTTAACAAGTGAGTTATTCCAATTTAATCTATCAATATTTGAACGATAGAGATGATAAAAATATCCAGGAGCGGTTTGAGTTCTGAATAACTCTCCTTCAAATGCAATTTGTCGGCCAGGGGTCTTACCAAAATGAGTTCGGAGACCTCCTGAATAATCCTGATCACCTCCATTGTACCCTCCGGTAGTCAGACTGATTTTACCAAAAAGTTCTACATTGGCTCCTGCATTCAGACTAAATTGTCCAAAGGGAGATGCCTGATTGAAAGAAAAACTCTGGCCTCGGACGTCGACTTTGACAAGCTCATACCTGATTCCTGCCTTAATTGTTAAGGCTTGTAATGTGCTGTCGTGCTGATTTGTCCAGTAAAAAGTATTTTTAATTTTCGAGTAATTTAGCGAATCATGCGTCCTAATGGAGTCTTTTACTGTTGAATTGTAAAAATTACTTTTGGGTGTAAGTTCAGTATAACGTTGATCGTTTACATCGTATTGGAAAATATGTCCGATTGTTCCTGCATTAAAAGTGTTGACAATCATATTCCAGAATGAGTTCCCCACACGGGTTTGTTTAAGTTTACCCAAATAGAAAGAATGGTGAAAATACCCCGCTGTCTGATGAACTAAATTGCTGGCATCAGTAAGATTGACCTGTAAAAGTGTACGATTTTTTTCCTTGTTATCTTCAAAAACAGATAAGTCTGCAAGACCTCCATTTTCATTGACTTTGAGTAAATTAGTCGTTAAGTTGGTCCTGGCCTGATAACGTACTTCCGGTCTTGAATAATGAAAATTTAATCCAAGTGAATATTCATTGGTTTGTTGCCTGTCATAAGTACCAATAGAATTGGTGAGCCGATAATCGACTCCTACATAAAGCCCTTTTATAATTGATTGACTGTGCGTAATCTGGAAAACCTGTTCTTTACTTTTACCCGAAACATAATAAAGCACGGTAAAGGGCCTGTGGGGAATATAATATGTAACGTTTTCAGAAAAAAACAGATAAGGGTCAAAAGAATGCCTGCCAAAATCAAAACCTGATGTTTGAACTGGTTTAAAAATCAGTGGATATGAAGCCTCTCCAATGTTTCCCTGTGAAGCCATTGGGTTTCGGGGTTGAAGATTAGGATGATAATGTTGAAAATCAGTGATGAGTGTATCCAGCGAGTAATATGAAGTTGTATTTAAAGAATCTACCCTATCGTGAAAATAGACAATCTTCATCGAATCTTTGTCTATTACAATTTTTTGTTGTTTTGGCTTACCGGTTTGATCTCCCAATTGGGTTACCTGTGCCGAGACCAGCGTGGAACACAATATGAAGACAACCAGACTTGCCAGAAAGAGACTGTTCTTTAAAAAAGGCATCGTTATTTTTTTATGCATTAGCTGCAAAATTACGGAGTTTATTTCAGTAAAGCATGGAGAAAAAGTAAAATCAATCACTTCAGTGATTAATCTTCGACTTTCCACAATGTATCTATAACAGTCCCATCAACCCATTTCACAATTCCTACTACTTCATTTGTGAAATTTGGCTTCGATGGTTTACCGCAAATGAGTTCGGCTTCATCCTTCAATGAACGGATGTCAGTGATAGGAAGTTTCGAGTCTTTCATCTTTTCAATCAGGTCCGTACGCAAAGGATTGATCGCAATACCTCTTTCAGTAACAATGACATCTATCAATGAACCCGGTCCGCAAAGGGTAGTCACTTCGTCAACAATCACAGGAATCCGGTCGCGAAAAAGTGGAACCGGAATAATGGTACACTTTGAATGTAAACAGTTTTGCCAGCCTCCAATACCATGGAGCAGTTGTCCATCAGAATGTGTAACTACATTACCATTAAAGTTTACATCTATTTCGGTAGCTCCCAGTATTACAATGTCTGTCATTCCTGCATAATTACCTTTACTGTGAAAATTATAAGCGTGAAAAACAGAAGTATCGCAATGGTTAGGGTTGTCGCGGATAGAACGAACGGCCTCAAGATCAAATGCCTGGGCATCGAGAATATAATCTAATGAACCATCTTCAAGCATCCGGACCATATATTCGGTGCTACCCCCAAAACAAAAACGGGCTTTCCAATTATGCTCAAGCAATATTTTGTGAAAATAATCTTCGACTGCCAGTGATGTTCCTCCGGCTCCGGCTTGAAAAGAACAACCATCTTTTAATAATCCCGCTTCAAGACAGAATTGAGCTGTCATTTCTGCTATCAATAACCTGTCAGGACTCTTCGTAATCCGGGTGGTACCCGAGACAATTTTTTCAGGGAGACCAATTTTATCAACCTTTACAACAAAATCAACATAACTCCCTTCAATCTGCATCGGCATACAAGGAAACGCAATGAGATTGTCGGTGACTAAAATGACCTTATCAGCATACATAAAATCTGCCAGTGAATAGCCCAAAACTCCACATGCTGAAGAACCAAAAAGTGCATTCCCGTTGCCAAATGAATCCGCAGTTGGCGCAGCCAGTATTGCAATATCAATGTGTACTTCACCATCCTGAATGGCTTGAACCCTACCACCATGAGAACGGAGAACAGCACAACCTTTCATTTTTCCGGCCGAAGTGAACCGTCCCAATGGACCGTTCATGCTACCTTCAATACGATTGATTGTCCCGTTATTTAAATAATGTATGATTCCGTCGTGACAAGGAAACGAAGCAGAAGGTAACCAGACCAGATCTTTGACCATCAGCCTGTCAGCAATTTCGAAAATCTGATTGGCAATAAGATCACCATCACGCAGATGATGATGCGTAGAGATGGTCATACCATCGCGCAAACCACATAAACGCAATGCCTCTTCGAGTGATGCAACTTCTTTGTTGCCATCTGCCGGATAATCAAGAATAGTGGAAATTTGTGGTGCATATTTTCTGCCCGTTGGACGGTGTTTGCCAATACCCTGAAAAGGAGTAACCTGTTGTCCGTTTACTATAGTAGGGACCAGTCGTCCAGCTGCATTCTTTACAAGATTATCGTATTTTTTCATAGCTGCTCCCTCCAGTTTTGATCGAGTCTCTCCATTTCAATAGCAAGTTCAAGGGTGTGATGAGCTTTTTTAACGACTGGTGGATCAATCATTTTGTTACCCAATGCAACTACACTCATCCCTTTTGATTGTGCTTCTTCAAATGCAAGCACAATTTTTTTTGCTTTTTCTATTTCTTCTTTTCCCGGGGCAAAAGCATCATGAATAGTTTTTATTTGTCTTGGATGAATGCATCCCATGCCAACAAATCCAAGGGCTTTTGACTGTAAAGCTGTTTGACGAAGGGTATCGAGATCTTCTACATCAGAAAAGACGGAATCAATTGCCTGAATCCCCGCTGCTTTGCAAGCAAGTACCATTCTGCTTCTTGCTACAAAACTCTCGGTTCCTTCTTTAGTTCTGGAGATTCCAAGATCTGCTGTAAAGTCTTCTAGTCCAATTGCCATTGCAACAATATTATGCGCAGATCTTGCAATATCATAAGCATTCATAACACCTTTAGCGCTTTCGATAATTGGCATTAACCAAACTTTTTGGGTAAGGTTATATTTCATACTGATGATACCAATCCGCTCATTAACCAATTTTATTTGTTCACTGCTCTCGCATTTTGGAATCAAAATCAGATTTACGCGGTGTGGAATAATGAAATCAAGATCCAGGAGACCTGAAGGAATCTGATTGATGCGGACCATTCGTTCTGCACCATAAAAACTTACAGCACGTAAAGCATTCCGCACAATGAACCTCGCTTCATTTTTTTTCTCAGGTGCCACTGCATCTTCTAGATCCAGTATGATACCATCAGGATGATGGAGACCGGCATTAATCATCAATCCGGGACTGTTTCCCGGGATATATAATCTTGAAATACGGTGTCTTTCGCGTGAAGTAGATAGAGATAATGAATTGTCAATATGAATATCGGGCAGATATTCTTTGTCGGATTCGATGAATTGCTTTATTGCCGCTTCAATACGTGCTGAGATGACATAGGGAAGGGCTCCCGAATCATTGATGGTTATTCGTGCATTAGGTATGCCGAAAAAATTAAAAATATCCTTTGTCAGGGCGATGATTGAATCACCGTATAAAGACTTTACTTTACTATTTAGCTGGATACCAATGCCATTGTTGGCTGTCAATTCAAGTATGACCTGACAATCTGAACGTATCCGCTCTCCCTGATTACCACATGTTATTATCTTTCCCAATTTGATAGATATTAAAAGAATAAGTAGTCTTATCTTTTTAACCGGATTGGGAACATTTAATCTGAATGGTTTAGCTGCCCAACCCTAAACACAAATATAGGAAAGTAATGGACATAAAAAAAAGAGAAGTTGTTGTCAACTTCTCTTTTTCCTAAAAAATCCTTTGGAAGGAATTTCTAATTACTTAGCTTTTTTAACTTCAGTCTTGGTAGTAGTAACTTCAGTTGTTTTAGTTGAATCTACAGCTTTCATTGTAGTGTCAACTTTGATAGTAGTGTCAGCAGCTTTCATGATGCTATCTTGTTTTAAGCTGTCAAGTCTAGCTTGTTCTGCTTTGTTAACACTTGGTTTACATGAAACAGCAGCAAATAATGCTACAACTGATACGAGAACGATTAATTTCTTCATTGTTTGAATTTTGTTGTTGGTTAATATTCGGCACAAATATACGCACTATTCATAAAAATCAAGAGCAATACTTAAATAAACCATGTTTTTTTTTCATTAAATCTAGTCGGTTTACCCAATATTATGGTATAATTTGACGATATTTTGTCTTTTCAACTTGTATAACACTCACAAATTCAGACAGATAAAATGTTTATTTAATATCATTTCAAGAGTATAAAAAAGTTTTAACATTTTTTAAGAGTGTGGAAAAAATCCACAGTATGTCCGAATTTTGATTCTCTTATAGTGATAATAGTGACAATACATTTCTTATTTTTGCACCAAGATTATAAAATATGTCGAAAACTAACAATATCTCGCTTAATGTTCATGCCGTTTGGGCACTGAGGCTACTTACCGTACTTCTTCTTTATGCTTTTTGCAGAATATTTTTTTATTTGTTTAACCCTGAACAATTTCCTACTGTTAACTTCTTCTCATTTCTTTTGATTTTAGTTAAAGGAATGCGTTTTGATCTGTCCGCAATTTTCTTTTTGAATCTTCCAGTTATTTTACTCATTATAATCCCTTTTAGATTTAGAAAAGATATTCAATATCAGAAGGTTGTATTAATAATATTTTTTGTTATAAATATAATTGGGTTAATGGCAAATTGTGCTGATATCATCTATTATCGTTTTACGTTAAGACGTATAAGTTTTGATATTTTCAGGTACATGTCTGTTGATGGTGGAAATGATGTTTTCTCTCTTTTGCCTCGTTTTATTTTAGATTTTTGGTTTATTCCATTAATCTGGCTGTCTCTGTCAGCAATACTTATTTTTGTCTCTACCAGATTTAAGGTAAATAAACAATTCGCCTACCAGAACACTTTAAGTTATTTTACAGGACAATGTGGTATGGCTTTATTATGGCTTGGTTTTGCTGTTATATGTGCGCGTGGAGGGTTCCAGCTTAGGCCAATAAGTCCGATTAGCGCCTCACTGACAACAAGTCCTGATTTATCTCCAATTGTTCTGAATTCTCCTTTTACATTGATAAAATCGTTTGAAGGGACCGGATTAGCAAAGAAAGATTTTTATAGCGAAACACAGCTCAATCAGATTTTCAATCCTGAACAAAAGCTTCCAGTCAATCCTGCTGATACCAATACTTTTAGAAAACTCAACGTTGTAGTGTTAATACTTGAGAGTTTTTCAGCTGAACATACCGGTGTCTTTAATAAGGATATTAAAAACCCGGAGTATAAGGGATTTACTCCTTTTCTCGACTCTTTGATAGGTCAAAGTCTTGCCTTTAAAGGTTTTGCAAATGGAAAACAATCTATCGAAGGTATTCCTGCAGTCCTGACAGGATTGCCAAATCTTTTGCAGGGTAATTTTATTACTTCAAATTATAGTTCAAACAAAATATCAAGCCTTGCAAGCTTGTTAGGACAAAATGGATATACGACTGCATTTTTTCATGGAGGGAAAAACGGAACGATGGGATTTGATAGTTTTACCAGCAAAGTTGGATTCTCTTCTTATTATGGCCGCAAAGAATACAATAACGAAGTTGATTACGATGGAAAATGGGGAATTTGGGATGAGAAATTCTTACAGTTCACTGATCATAAGTTAAACTCATTTAAGCAGCCATTTTTAGCAGCCATTTTTACGCTTTCATCTCATCATCCCTATTCGATTCCACCTCAATATGCAGGATTATTCAGAAAAGGTAATCTACCAATACAACAGGCTGTGATGTATGCTGACTTTTCTCTGAGGAAATTTTTTAAGACCGCTTCTAAAATGCCCTGGTATAAGAATACGCTTTTTGTGATTACAGCTGATCATACCTCAGAAGCCTGGATGCCTCAATACCGTAATAGGGTAGGGGAGTTTCGTGTCCCTATTTTATTCTTTAAACCGGAAAGTGATTTGAGTGGTATTAAGGATAAAGTAGTTCAACAAATTGATATTCTTCCATCGGTACTTGATTATCTACATTATAAAGGTAAATTTGTTTCTTTTGGACAATCTGTTTTTGATTCAACAGCAACAAGGTATAATGTGACATTTCTGAATGATTCATATCAAATAATTCAAGGTGATTATGCAATGCAGTTTGATGGGAAAGCAATCCGTGCACTTTATAATTATAAAAAGGATCCCCTTTTGAAGCAGAATCTGATGGATATAGAACAAGTGAAATCGAAAGAAATGGAGATATTTCTGAAAGCGGTTATCCAACAGTATGATAACAGAATGATCAATAATAAACTGACTACAAGTCAATAACATTACAATTTGTCAATAAATAATATTATTATGGAAAAGAAACGCATACTTTTTATAGTAAATCCCGCTTCTGGTCCACAAAATGAAGCTGCTGATGTATTTGCAGCACTGGTTTCTGCTCACATTGATTCTACTGTCTTTGACTATGAGATTGTTACTACCCAATATGCGTTACATGCCACTGAATTAAGCAAAAAAGCTGTTGAACAGAATGTTGATATTGTGGTTGCAGTTGGTGGTGACGGCACAGTGAATGAGGTGGCTAGCAGCTTAATAGGCTCACATACGGCATTAGGAATTATTCCTGCAGGTTCAGGAAACGGACTTGCACATCACTTGAAAATCCCATTTAATTTACCTGAGTCACTGACAATGATCAACACAGGACGCATGCTTCTCATGGATACAGTGAATGTGAACGATGTGCCGTTTTTGAGTATAGCAGGTATAGGGTTTGATGCTTTGGTTGCCGATAAATTTGCCGGTAATTCTACACGTGGACTAATGTCATATATAAATATTGTCTCGGCAGAATACAATTCTTATAAGCCACTTGATTATGAGATAACTATTGATGGAAATAGGGATACATATAAAGCATTGTTTATCAGTTTTGCAAACTCTGATCAATTTGGCTATAACACAAGCATAGCCCCAGAGGCACGGGTAGATGACGGACTCATGGATGTATGTATTGTTTCAAAGATTCCTCTTTATTCTATCCCGTTTGTAGCGCCAATGTTACTTGTTCGACAGGTACATCGTACACCGTTTGTTGACATCATCAAAGCAAGCGAAGTAGTAGTTCATACTGACGAGGAGTTAATTGTAAATATTGATGGTGAGCCTGTTACGATGAAAGGACCATTAAAGTTCAGCCTGATTCCTCACTCTCTGAAAGTTGTCATTCCTTAATTTTTAATCATCATGGCAAAAAAATCGACCCCAATCGGAATAGTCTATTCGACAAATTCTGATTTTAAATATAAGTTTGACGAAACACCCTCTCAGGAAACGCTCCCTAATCAACAACAGGATCTCAGGATTATGCTTGATAAGAAGCAACGTGGCGGGAAAAAAGTAACCTTGATCACTGGTTTTGTCGGTACTGATTCTGATTTAAATGAATTGGGCAAGATGCTTAAAACCAAGTGTGGAGTGGGGGGGAGCGCTAAGGATGGTGAAATCCTGATTCAGGGTGACTTTCGGGAGAAGGTCATGGAAATATTGATCAAGATAGGCTATAAAGTCAAAAGGGCAGGTGGTTGATATCCATATTTTTATGAGTTAATTTGAAATATTGAAAAACTTAATAATTGTTACCGCGATGTTTGAAAAATTCAGTAATTCGGCTATTGACTGGCTTGAAAGAATAGGGCTTGATAAATCAACAGCAATATATTTCTGGAATCTGACAGATTTTTTATTTGTACTGATTCTGAGCATTATTTTATATTATATCGCTAAATGGATCATCGGTAGCGTGTTAAAACACATTGCTGCAAGAACAGTTAATGTCTGGGATGATATTCTGTATGAATACAAGGTTTTTCACCGGATGGCATTCCTGATCCCGGGTCTTTTAATCCGTGTATTGGCTCCCGAAACACTTGGTGAGTTTGGTCTTAAAACCGTGAATGTGGTCCAATCAATGACCAGTATCTTCATTATCTGGATTTTCATGTGGGTTATTCTTTCATTTTTTAAGGCTGTAGAAGCTATTTATAAAACTCTGGAAGTCTCAAAATACAGACCCATAAAACCATATCTTCAGGTTGCAGCAATTATCGTTTATATAATTGGTGGATTATTGATTCTGGCATATGTTATGAATGAAAAGCCGGTAACTTTTCTGGCAGGTCTGGGTGCAGCTTCTGCCATTTTGATGTTTGTTTTTAAAGATGCAATTCTCGGATTAATAGGAGGAATTCAGCTTTCGGCTAATGATATGGTACGACCCGGTGACTGGATTTCGATGCCAAAATATGGCGCCGATGGAACTATCCTTGAAATCACGCTGACTACTGTGAAGATCAAGAATGGTGATATGACGATTACTACAGTGCCAACCTATGCATTGGTTTCAGATTCTTTTCAGAATTATCGGGGTATGACCGAATCAAATGGTCGCCGGATTAAGCGCTCAATATTGATAAATATGAATAGTGTCCGATTCTGTACTCCTGAAATGATTGAAAAGTTTAGCAAAATTCAGCTTATTTCAGAATATATAGCCGATAAGGAAGTTGAGCTTAAAATTTACAATGCGCAGGAAAATGTAAATGATGAGGTTATTGTCAACAGTCGTCAACAAACAAATCTTGGTGTTTTTATGGCATATTTGAGAGCATATCTTCGGAATAATCTAAATTTGAATCCTGATATGGATATGGTCGTCAGACAATTACAACCAACGGAAACAGGTATACCCATTGAGATTTATGCTTTTAGTAAAATTAAGGTGTGGAAAGAATATGAAGCTATACAGGCAGATCTGTTCGATCATGTTCTTGCAGTAATTCCCGAATTTGATCTCCAGGTTTTCCAAAGACCTTCTGGAACAGATGCCCGTTTATTGGAATATAAAAACTAAACAATATTTGATTTTTCTTCTTGTTAAAATGATGAAAATGCACTATTTCGGTGCATTTTTCATGTAGTTTTCTACGCGTTCGAATGCTATTTTAAACCATACTGTGAAATCTTCAGGATGCTCATTCATTAAAATACTAATTTCAGTTAGAGTGAGCCATTTAATGTTGTCAACTTCTTCATGATTAAGTTGTAGTTCACCATCAAATCTGCCAATAAGAACATGATCAAATTCATATTCACTGGTCTCATTGTCGAGTGGGGCCTTGTATATGAATGTGAACACTTCTTCCAGATTACATGAAATACCCAACTCTTCCTTCATGCGACGTTTTCCGGCTTCTATTGTCTCTTCTCCCGGACGCGGATGACTACAACAGGTATTGGTCCACAATCCTCCGGAATGATATTTAGACAGCGCACGACGTTGCAATAATAGTTCATTGTTTTTATTGAAAACAAAAGCTGAAAAAGCTCGATGAAGTATACCACCCGATTGGTGAGCTTCCATTTTTTCCATGATGCCAATTGGACGATCTTTTTTATTGACAAGTATCACTTCTTCTTTAGCCATTTTAACAGATATTCGTTTAGTGTTCAGGATTAGGTTGTAAAATTACACATACCAAACGGATACTCCAAGTGCTGGTTTAATTTCGTAAAAAAATGATTATCTTTGTGATTAAGAGGTGAAAATAGCAGCAATTTTTTAAAAATCAATAGCTTAAATAAGCAAACCTTAA
>Ga0209538_1000527_pt1 | contig 22164 bp, 24 predicted proteins | sample BarGraNGADG00211_2_FD_184492 | JGI IMG/M metagenome (GOLD analysis project Ga0209538, IMG submission 184492) | Arctic peat soil microbial communities from Barrow, Alaska - Barrow Graham LP Ref core NGADG0004-211 (SPAdes) (version 2) | ecosystem: Environmental > Terrestrial > Soil > Wetlands >... | reverse complement strand
AGTGGGAAGAGGATCTACTCTACAAACCATGCTCTCTGGCATCAGGTGAAATACAGATTCACTCCTCCCATTTTACCCCGGCGTCCCAAGGTAGTTTATAACATTCATTAATCCATAAGAACACAAGATGAAGTCAGCGAATCCGTTGGTTCGAGCGATCTTGAAAAATCATGAATTGTTTTTGTTACATATATCATAAGGTAATGTTCACTTGTTCTGACAGAAAAATGTTACTCCTTCGTGAAGTCAGGACCATCCCAAGCGACTCCGGCAGCAAATCATCTAATTTCTGAAAGAAATTTTTGGTATTCACGAATCAAATAATTTAAATCTCTCCGGGTTATATTCCCCGAAGCTTGCTTCGTTTTTAGAGCTGCTACCAACCTTGAGATACCCCGCAGCTTGCGGCGGGGGAGGTTCATTATAGTTACAAGTTGTTTTTGTGTGGTATTTGCCGTGCAACGGTCTTACCAACAGTAAGGAAAAAGGTACATTGTTTTCATAAAAAAAATAATATTTCATGAAATATGAAATATTATTCATGAAATATATTGACAAATTATTTTCATTTCATTAGAATTACAAACATGATGGTTAAGGTAAACAAAGAACGACTGAGCAATCAGGTTTATACGATACTAAAAGGAGTGATCGCTGATCACCGTTTCAACCCGGGAATGCGCGTCAATGTTGAGCAGATAGCAAAGGAAGTCGGAGCGAGCAGGACGCCGGTATGGGAGGCAGTTCATCGCCTTATCCAGGAAGGTCTTCTGGAGAACATTCCAAACCGCGGGATCTTTATGTCCGCACTGACTCCAAAACAGGCCATTGAACTCTATACGGTGAGAGAAATTCTGGAAGGCCTCGCTGCGCGCCTGGCGATTTCGAATGTCGACGAAAAAACCATCAAGAAGATGACTAAATGCCTTGAAGAACAGTACAAGGTTGTTCAGAAAGAGGATTTAGTCAGTTACTCAAAACTCGATTACGATTTCCATGCGATTGTCTATGAGGCAAGCGGTAATCGTACATTGCAGGAAATGCTCGAAACAATTAAAAATAAAATGCGACCCATTGCAATGCGCATTGGTCCTATCCTTTCCAACTTGTATGATGATCACGTTGAAATTCTGGAAGCATTTAAAGAAAAAAATCCTGACAGAGCAGAAGCTGCATTTCGAAAACACAATCTTCAAATGATCGCCCGGATAAAAAGCAGTATGGAGGCAGATGTTTGGAAGGACGTGCTAAGAAATGAAGCAAGCCCGTTATAAGGATAAACTTTACAATAATTTAAAGGAGGTGTCCCATGTATAAAAAAGTTACACTGCTATCAGTAGTCTTGGTTGTATTTACTTTTTTCACAGGTCTGCTATTTGTAACAGTGGTTCAGGCAGCGCCACCGGATAAGGTAAGAGTAGGGCTCATGTTCGGATTAACCGGAGCTGCATCCCCCATCGGACCGGTACAGCTTGATGGCGCAAAATTGGCGATCAAGGAAATCAATGCCGCAGGCGGAGTAAAATTCGGCGCAAAAAAGGTTCTCATAGAAACCTTTGTGAAGGACGATGAATCCAAGCCTGATATTGCTATTCGAAGGTTCCGGGAGATGGTGGACGAAAACAAGGTACATGTTATCGTCGGCCAGACATTCGCCCCTATCTCGGCAGCACTCAATAAAGAAGTAAAAAAGACCCCCGTTGCATATTTCCCCGTCAATGTTGTTGCCGTAAACATGTTCGATAAGAAAGAAATGGCCGAGACAACTTTTTCCATACATGGATGCGCTTACTCCATAGGCTATGCCGGAGCTTCATATATTGTTGACAAACTGGGCTACAAAAACATCGTCTTCTTCGGTCCTGCTTATGCTTTCGGGCGTGACCAGTGGGCGGGTGCCAAAGCAGCATTCGACAAAAGAGGTATCAAGGTTGAATATGTGGAATCGCCGGTTGGAACAAGCGATTACACTTCTTATCTCACAAAAATCAAAGAGAAAAAACCTGAGATCGTTATGCTTGCGCACTGGGGTGTTGATGCCATTAACGTATTAAAACAGTCCTATGAAACAGGCTTAAAAAAGACCTCAAAGATTTGGTTCGACTGGATGACAAACTCCTTTGGAAGCGGTGTCCCGCCAGAAGCCCTTGAAGGCGTTTACTCACTGATGTCATGGTACTACGATATGAAAGGTTTCCAAGATGCAGCAATTGTAAAGGCCTCTGATGCTTTCGCAAAGAAATTCCAGCAGGAATATAAATATCCACCTGATCCCTACTCTGCGATGGCATATGAAGGAGTCATGGAGGCGGTAAGAGCTATGGAGCTTGCACATTCTGTCGACGGAACAGCTATGGCAAAGGCATTGATGGCCAATCCCAAATTTAACTCCATGAAAGGCCAGGGTGTCTGGAGAGCCGATCATCAGCCTGTATTCAAATACGGGGCTTATGTCGTTGTCGGAAAAAGCGCAAGCGAACGAAAAGATAAAAAGTGGGACCTGGTAAAGATCATCGGTTCATACTCAGGTGAAGACTATCTTCCACCATTGTCATCTCTGGGGTATTAAAATAAAGAGGGGCGGGATCCTCTCCCGCCCCTCAAAAATGTGGTGAGATATGACTACAGAACAACCGATAATTGAAACTAAAGAGGCTACAATACAGTTCGATGGTCTTGTTGCAGTCGATGGGGTAAGCTTTACCATGAAGGAAGGCGAAGCAATCGGGATTATCGGGCCAAATGGCGCCGGGAAAACAACCTTTTTCAACCTGCTCACAGGTCTCTTCTTTCCCACAGGAGGAAAGATATTTTTCTCCGGGAAGGATATCACCACAGTCCCGCCTCACAAAAGGGTCACAATGGGGATTGTCAGGACATTCCAGCTTGTTTCTGTCTTTGATTCACTCCCGGTCATTGATAACCTTATTTTATCGACCAATAGAATCAGCGGTGCCCATGAGTCCAGGGGAAAATTTTTCTTTGGCGATGCCCATCGGCAAAATAAGGTAGAGGGGTGCATGGATGCACTAAAGCTAATGGGTATAGAAGACAAAGCACAGCTCATGACCTCCGAACTCTCATACGGTGACAAACGCAAACTGGAGTTGGCGGTTGCGTTCTCTTTGAATCCTAAAATACTTCTCCTTGACGAACCGTTTGCAGGACTTAGCGATATGGAAATAGGCGAAGTTTCTCAAATCATCCGGGAAGTGAAAAAAAAGTTCTCCTTTGTGATCATCGAACATAAGATATCCCATATTATTGATCTCGTTCAGAGGTTATGTGTCATGCATGAAGGGAAACTTATTGCCGAAGGGCCGCCGGCTGAGGTGTTGTGCAATACCCTTGTGCGCGAGGTGTACTGGGGCAAAGAGGAGGGATTGACATGCTCAGTGTAAGTAATATCGATGCCGCCTATGGTCATGCAAAAGTGCTCCACGACATATCTTTTCAGGTCAATTCGGGTGAAATGGTTTTTATCGCCGGGAGAAACGGGGCAGGAAAGACAACGCTTCTGAAATCGATTGCTGGTTTCCTTACGCCTTCAACAGGATCAATAACATTCAACGGCGACAGCATCATGGGGCTTAAGGCAGAAAAAGTTGCCTTATCCGGAATACGTTATGTATTTCAGGATAAACGGGTATTTTCGCAGTTGAGCGTGAAAGAAAACCTTGAGATCGCCGCTTATCCAGTAAAAGTTAGCATATCGGATGCTATTGGCAAGGTTGTCAGTATCTATCCGAAAATCGAAAAATTTCTTAACCTGAGGGCAGGGAGCTTGAGTGGCGGTCAGCGGCAAATATTGCTCATCGGCCGGGCGCTTATCGGCAACCCGAAATTACTCCTCATCGATGAACCGACAGAAGGGCTCGCAGCCGGGACCATTAACGATATTTTAAATGTCCTGGCCACCATGAAAGGAAAGGTGTCCATGCTCATTGTGGAACAGAATCTCTCGGTTGTTGGAATGCTTGCAGATAAAGTATACATGATGAAGGAAGGAAAAATAGTTCAGGAAATTACTGAAAAGTCAGAGATGAACGACAAAATAAAATTGGAACAATGTTTGTAAAAAAAAGTGAAAAGAAAAGAGTTAGGCCGAAGGTTAGGAAGGCTGAAGGTGAAAGGTGCAAAACAAAACCACAGACAAAAAAAGGAGAGAGATAATGAAAGGAAAGAAAAAGGCGCAAAAGATTGAAGCAGCTAAAACTGCAATTGTATTGATTGAGCCGCAGTATGATTTTCTCAAACCGGGTGGCTCCATGTATCAGTTTATCGAGAAACAGCTTGAAGAAAGAAATGTCATCCCCAATCTTGTGGATTTCATCGGGAAGGCGAGAAAAAAGGTTAAAAAGATCATCTATGTCCCCTTTGAGGAATTTGAACCGGGATTCCCTGAAATAGATAAAAAAGGCCCGGGAATGGGCGGCCTCAGGGGTCTTGAAATTGATATGCCTACAGGCTGGAAGATTGATGGAAAGCCTGTCGCAGGAGCATGGGTAAAGGGTACGCCGGGACCGGAAATCATACCCGAACTGACCCCGAAAAAAGGGGACATTATCATAAGAGGGAAAAAAACACTCGATGCCTTCCGGTCCACTGCTCTCGATTATACACTACGGGTAAATATGATTGAATGGCTGGTCATTGTGGGATTCCATACCAACTGGTGTGTAGAATCAACAGCGAGATCCGGATACGATAAGGGATACCGGGTCGTTGTTATTGGTGACTGTACAGGCACGGATACCGACGAAGAACAGAACTATGCCGAGAAGTTTATTTTCCCGAAGATAGGTTCGGTGATGAATTATAAAGAATTTTTGAAAAGCCTTGTCTAGATATCCCCTCTCCACCCCCCCTTTTTTTAACTTTCTCCCCCAAACGGATGGGGGAGAAAGTCCCGGAGAGATGTAAAAAAGAAATGGCATGGGAAACCCGCGTGCAGTTTTTAAGGAGTACTTACATTGAATACAGATAAAATAAATATGGGCATATTCAAGACAGGTGCAGGAAGAAACCTTCGCGACCTCGCCATCATTGCCGCTGGTTTTTTTGTGCTTCTTCCTGTGCTGGGAATAAACCGCACTACCGATTTTATTATCTTCTGCGTTTTTGTTCTCGGATTTAATCTACTCTACGGGTTTATGGGAAGGCTTTCCTTTGGGCATATGCTCTATCTCGGGACAGGCGCATATGCAATCACACTTTTTTCTGAACATGTTTCACAGAATCCTCTACTGGCAATCCTGGCAGGGCTAGGCGCAGGCGCACTCATCGGGGTTATCCTTGGGCCGATCATTGTCAGGACAACCGGTGCCTGTTTCGCACTGATAAATCTTGCATTTGATCAAGTCGGATATTTCCTTGTCCTTGTGGCATTTTCCAAATATACCGGTGGCGAAGACGGTATGTCGGTATATTTTTCAAAGATGGGCTTTCTCGACTTCGGGCAAAAACCGGTTATGTTTGGCTTTACTTTGTTCTGCCTGCTCCTCACATATTATCTTCTTAAGAAGTTCACTACCTCTCCCTACGGGATTCTCATAAAAAGCATCAAGGAAAACGAAACAAGGGTAAAGTTCCTTGGGTACAATACTTTCACCTACAAATGGATAACATTTATCATTTCCACCTCCATCGCAGCGCTTGCCGGGGCACTCTCGATTCTTAACTACGGGTATGTAACGCCCAGTTTTATTGACCCTTCACGGGCGGTTGAAGTGATCTTTGCCGCATTGATAGGAGGTTCCGGCAGTCTTTACGGCTCTATAATCGGGGGTGTTATTTATATGGCTATCAGCAATTATCTCGCTTCCTATATATCGCGGTGGGAGATGTTTCTCGGGATAGCGCTCCTTATTTGTGTATTCCGTTTTCGCAGCGGTGTCTGGGGATACGTGGCCGGTAGATTGAAAATACGTGCAGCGGCATAAAGAGAGGTAACAATGATAAACACCATTGCATACGGATTAACGATCGGTGGAATTTTATATATCATCAGTATAGGGCTTTCCCTCACATTCGGCACCATGAGGATAGTTAATTTTGCCCACGGCCTGATATACACAATCGGCGCATATTTTTTAATCACACTCCTGCCCGTTGCAAGGAATAATTTCATCCTTGGAGCCATTATCGCTGTCCTCGCAGTCGTTCCTATCAGTTATATTATTGAAAGGTTTGTGGTGCGCAAACTGTATGGAGTGTCAATAGATTATGCCATCATTGCAACATATGCTGTAGCGCTCATCGGGGTTGATCTCATCAAATGGATCTGGGGATCCTCCCCGATCCCCCTTTCTGATCCTGTCGGGATCGATGTTGCTTTTTTGGGCATCACGCTCCCCCTGTACCGTCTGATCATCATAATACTTGCCATTTTTATTTTTATTGCCTTATCAATATTCTTCAAAAAAACAATGGTGGGAAAAATCGTCGTTGCCGCCCTTGAAGATAAGGATGCAGTGAGGAGTCTGGGAATTAATGTAGACAAGTATTTTGCATATATCTTTGTCATGGGAAGCAGCCTTGCTGCTCTTGGAGGGGTATTGTATGCACCAATCACCTCTGTTCATCCCTATATGGGCTCGATGGTTCTCCTCCTAAGCTTTGCTGTTGTTGTTGTTGGAGGACTCGGCAATATAAAAGGTACTTTCGTTTCGGCATTTGTTCTCGGTATGGTCATATCTGTCACAGGAAGGCTCTGGGGGCCTGCGGCAGAAACGATGGTATTCGTGGTTATGGGAGTCGTGTTGATATTCAAACCGATAGAGGTGTAATTTTATAAACAGCTTCTCCGGAGAAACATAAGAAATGGAAAACGATTTGTCCCGGAAAACTGCTATCGATATTTTCAACGCTGCGGTACAGGCCGTTGATCCCTATAAATTAGTTAAAGGCTATTCTGAATCCATATTAGCAGCATATCACACAGAGCATTGCAATAAACTCTACGTTGTTAGTTTTGGTAAAGCAGCATCGTTAATGGCGCGAGCACTGGCAGACGGCGTTGGCAATGCTCTTACAAAGGGTATCGTGATAACAAAGTACGATCACGTGGGGCAGCAACATTTTGCCGATACTATAGCGGTCTATGAGTCCGGACATCCCATCCCCGACGAGAATGGCGTGCGGGCTACCGGGGAAGTCTTGAAACTGTTGAAACAAGCGGATGAAGGCACATTTGTGGTTTTCCTGATATCGGGAGGAGGCTCTGCCTTGCTTTCCTGCCCGTATGAGGGGATTTCACTTGCAGAGAAACAGGCGGTTACGGGATTGCTGCTGAAGGCCGGTGCTAACATTCAAGAGCTTAATACGGTTCGAAAACACATTTCAGCGGTAAAGGGAGGGCGCCTGGCAGAAATTGCCTACCCCGCTAAAATGGTATCGCTCATCCTTTCCGATGTCATAGGGGATCCGCTGGATGTGATTGCTTCTGGCCCCACATCGCCGGATACATCTACATATGATGACGCGATAAAGGTTATTCAAAAATATGGACTGGCGGCAAGAATGCCAGGAAACGTCATCAATATCCTCACCAACGGCGCACAGGGGCATATCCCGGAAACACCGAAGAAGGGGGCGCCGGTTTTCAGCGGGATAAACAACATAATAATCGGGAGTAATGCCATAGCAGTAGAGGCGGCGAAAAAAGCAGCCGAACGCTCAGGATATAAAACAGTAGTCATCTCTACGGAACTCAGTGGTGAGGCATCACAAGTAGCAAAAGATCTCGCAAAAGCAGCAATGGATCGAAAAAAAACGCTGCGTAGAGGTGAAAAAGTTTGTCTGATTGCCGGCGGAGAGACAACCGTTACGGTAAAAGGAGACGGCAAAGGAGGGAGAAATACCGAGCTTGCCCTGGCCTTTGGCATAGAAATACAAGGGGAGTCCGGCATTACATTCTTGTCAGCGGGCACGGATGGGACTGACGGCCCTACAGATGCCGCAGGAGCAATTGTTACCAGTCAAATGTTTTCAGAGGCCGTCAAGCACGGATTAGATCCGCAGGATTACCTCACGCGCAATGACTCCTATATTTTTTTCAATACAATCAAGGGTCTCGTTATTACCGGACCCACGGGAACAAATGTGATGGATATACAACTAATACTTCTACAGAACTAAACGCGTTTCAATCATTCATCACCGATTCCGACTGGACAACATATGACCATTTTTTTGAAAGGTTCCTTTATAAAGGGAGATAAGGCACAGGTTTAAAGTTAGTACCCGGATTAAATTCTTCCTGAAATGTTGATTTTCATAGCTCATTCTTTTATACTGCATTACATTAGGAAATAAATAAAAATATCCTTAGTACACATGAAGGCAGTTCATAAGCAAAATCACCATTAAAAATAGGCAACAACGTATGGAGACAGATCATAAAGAGCATTGTTGTATAGAAGATGAAGTGATAGCGTGGAACCCTTGCATGAATTGCGGTGCCTGTTGCGTCGCCTTCCGTGCCTCTTTCTACTGGGCAGAGGGGGATGACACCATGGAAGGGGGCGTACCTGTTCATCTAACTGTGAACGTGAATGCTTTTCGCAGAGCCATGCGACGAACCAACTCTCAGGATCAACGATGCATTGCGCTCTATGGGACACCGGGTCAAAGAGTACAATGCACAATTTACGACCGCCGTCCCTCCGTATGCCGGAATTTTGAGCCTTCTTGGAAGGCAGGAATCCACAATTCTCACTGCAATAAGGCGAGGGCCATCTTTGGTCTTGAACCCCTCTACCGGGATTCATGGATGCTCTCTAGGGTTTCTTAATAGTAAGTCCACCTGAATTGTGCTCAAAAATGTTCTCTTGACGGGTGACTCGACCAAAAGGTAAGCCTATTTCTCTAAATGACGGACACCGCGCTCCATCTCCCTTCCCAATCGCATCACCAGCCCCTGCTTTTCGATGCACAATATCCCTTGACAAGTAAAAACAGCCCTCCTATACTTTAAACCTGATAGAAAGCAATACCTTATCAAATCAGCGGAACACCGACCTATTTACTGTTGGTTCAGGGGCAGGAAAGAGGACGGTTGCTGGGATTTGCAGATCTGAAAGCACTGAAGAATTGGCTGACTGAACTTAGTATTCTTTCATGAAGCTGTAAACCAATAACAGTAAACATCAAATAAAAGGGAGGATTAGAAATCATGCACAAAAAGTTTAGTGCACCATTTTCATGGTTTTGCCGGGCGTTTCCGTTGTTACTTTTATTATTAGGACTCGTATCTTTTATTGGTTGCGGCGGCAAGGATGCTGACCCGCCTGCTGTAACTGCTGTCGCTGATCCGATAATGACAGACGCCGGTTTGGTTTCCGGGACTTCGACGGACACTATGCAACTCAGCTGGTACGATTACCTGAGTACGCTGCACACTTCCGCAACATTGACAGGCGAGGCTGGGAAAGTGGTACGTATTTATAAGGGAATTCCGTATGCCGCTCCGCCGGTCGGGAATTTGCGGTGGAAGCCTCCGCAGCCGGTCACGCCCTGGACGGGAACCAGGAACTGTACCACGTACGCCCCTATGGCCGCGCAGTACCCGTTTCCGCAAAGTTTCTTTTATTTTAAAATACCCGAGTCAGGAATGAGCGAAGACGTGCTTTATTTAAACGTCGTGACGCCGGCTAAAACATCACTCGATCGTGTTCCTGTAATGGTCTTTTTCCATGGCGGCGGCCTCACTTCCGGTTCTACCAGCTCCGACTCCAATAACGCCCCAGCCCTGCCCCAGCACGGTTTAGTGTACGTGTCCGTCCAACAGCGGCTAGGGCCGTTGGGTTTCATGGCCCACCCCGCACTTAGCGCGGAATCACCTCAGGGTGCTTCTGGAAATTACGCCGCACTCGACATGATCGCTGCCTTGCAGTGGGTCCAGAAAAACATCGCTGCCTTCGGCGGCAACCCCAACAATGTCACGATTATCGGCCAGTCCGGGGGTGGGATGAAGGTCAATTTCTTGATGGCCTCACCTTTAGCCAAAGGGCTTTTCCATAAAGCTGTCTGCCAGAGCGGGTTTTTCCCAAGCGGTATAGACTTGGCCACAGCGCAACAGCAGGGTGTCAACCTGGCGGCCAAACTCGGCATCACCGATACCGGAGCAGCTGGGCTTGCAGCCCTGCGCACCAAGACCTGGGAACAAATTGTAACCGCCGCCAACACTTCAGGCAGCGGTTATTCGACCGATTTTACGGTGGATAACTGGTCCTTGACAGATACAATAGCAAACATTTTCGACCAAGGTAAACAGAACGATGTTCCCTACATGGTCAGTGTGGCCGGACAGGAAATACGCGAACAAGGACGCGTACCTTATTTCCCGGTAATATTTGACATGGCCGCGGTGGGAAACCGTCTTCTCACCATGAGCAGCAACCAAAAGTCCAATATTTATACCTATGTGTATACCCAGGTGCCGGATGGCTGGAAAAGTCAGGGTGTATACGCCTGGCATGGTAGTGATGTTGCATCCATGTGGGGCGAAGAGTCGATTTTGGGTATGTTCGTGGCGGCCATTTTGCCCTACACTGTAACTATGGATCCAGGGATTACCGAGAAAGATATCTGGGTGTCTGAATTCATGATGAGTATGCTGGCCAATTTTGCCGCAACCGGGAACCCAAGTGTAGAGGCCATGGGAGTTACGTGGCCAGCCTACAAAAATCCTGAGCAGTACTACCTGGACATCGGATACCGGCCATTGGTAAAAACCGGCTTTGCAACGCTGACCACATGGCAGCCGCCCCGGTAGAGGTAAAATCAGGGTTCTCCTTGTTAATGTCAGCGTAATTTGTTTTAAAAGGGGGTTTTACCGGAAGGCAAAATCCCCTTTTCTTCATGAACCTCAATAACAACATAACAACTTAATTCAGACAATTGTCGCCGATACCTGGCCAATTTATACCACAGCCAGAAATGCTTATGTGGAAATAGGCGTTGGAGGCGTTATAACATCAAAGACAGGAGTTGCGGCTGCTTTTGGTTCGCCGTGATTGACGTATTGAAGATAATGTAAGAACCAGTTTTATTGAAGGACAAGGCTTCCGCCATCCGGAGAAAGCCTCTTTTTATTGAAATCTTTTCACATCATTACAATCTTAGGCTATTGCCGGCATTTTTTGACTGTACATCCGCCTACGTTGCTTCTTGTCAGCTTTGGGCTGATTGGTCTGGCAGGAATGAGGAGAAAGTTTAAGAAGTAACGAAACACATAAACGGTTGAAGTGAAGAAAGGCTCGTCAGAAATGGCTCTGCTTTTTTTGTGCATTTCAAGTCGTAATCGTTGGTATAATCTCCGAACATAAACTGAGGAGTAGTAGGTGTTATGAACAAATATATTCTTAAAAATAAAAAATTGTTTCCATAATGCATATTTTCTTAAAAATACTGATGTGCAGATTTCTTGCCGAAATGGTGTTTTTCTGATTCGCCCAATTTATATGACATTTCATCCGAAATAAAGACAATTCACGCCCGACGACAAACACCGATACCGCACCCCATATTTTGTGGTAAAAATTCAATTGACACACAAGATCGCTCTTCGTATACTCCGACCGTGAAAAAGCAAAACCTTATCAAATATTTTCTATAAAATTCAAAGCTCTCACATGACGAGTGTTTGCAAAAGTATCCGTAATAATTAAATCAATCGACTTTTAAAGGAGCTGTACATGTTTAAAACAAGAGTGACGGAATTGTTAAATATTCAATACCCCATCGTACAGGGGGGTATGATGTGGATTTCCCGTGCTGAACTGACAAGCGCTGTATCAAATGCCGGAGGATTGGGCGTTATGACCGCTCTCTCTTTCTCCAATACTAAAGATCTTGTAGCCGAAATCAAGAAGACAAGGCAAATGACAAAAAAACCCTTCGGCGTCAATATCACCCTGCTGCCCACATTCAGGGAAATTAATTACGATGACTATATCGATATCATTATTGGCGAGGGCATTAAAGTTGTGGAAACCGCCGGAAACAACCCGGAGCGTGTCACAGGAAGATTGAAAGCGGCGAGTGTAACGGTCATCCATAAGTGCACTACCGTGAGACATGCCAAAAAAGCTGAAGAATTGGGGTGCGATATCATCAGCATAGACGGCTATGAATGTGCCGGTCATCCGGGTGAGGATGATGTGGGTGGTCTTGTTTTAATACCATCGACTGCGAATGCTGTAAAGGTCCCCATCATCGGCTCCGGCGGATTCTGTGAAGCAAGAGGCTTTGTTGCTGCGCTGGCTCTTGGGGCAGATGGCGTTAACATGGGAACGCGTTTTATGCTGACGAAAGAAGCGCCGGTGCATCCAAACGTTAAAGAATGGATGTTAAAGTTCACGGAAAGAGACACCTTGTTGCTGCTGAGGACATTCCGCAATACGGAAAGGGTGGCCAGAACTCCGAACTCTGAAAAAGCCCTGGAGATGGAGAAAAAAGGCGCCACTATTGAGGAAATGCGGCCGTTGATAGCCGGAACCATAGGACAGTCGATGCTTCAACACGGAAAGGTGAATGAGGGCATTATGTCCGTCGGGCAGTGTATAGGTTTGATAGACAACATACCGACTGTCAAAGAGGTCATCGACAAAATCATAAAAGATGCGGAAAAAATCATAAATGATCGGCTTGTGAAGTTCGCAAAAAATTAGCCAGGCTGACAAATTAGTCTTACTTGAATTGAGAATTAAAAACGGCTGAACTCTAACTTAACATGTGCTACAAGTATCAGGGGCAGATAAAACATCTCAATCGGCTCAAAACGTAACAACGGAGTCCGGATGGAAAGATCAGGAACTAAAGGAGGCAGTATTTTATGAAAATTATTAAGACTTTGTTTTTCCAGAGTTTAGTATTAACATCAGTATTAGCTAGTTTTAATGTCTACGCCGCTGACCAATCAATTTGTCAATCTGGTGCAAACGTTGTACTTCATGACAACGGATCACTAAAAGCTTGCCAACTCAAAAATGATTACGATGCGAATAAGATCAGATGTAAAAATGGTGGTTCTGCTAGTTTTTATAACAACGGCAACCTAGAATCTTGTGTGCTCTATGAGCCAGTTACCATAGCAGATAGTAAATGCAAACAAGATGGTCTAATTTCTTTCTACATCGATGGCAAACTGAAATCATGTGTGAAACCAGATAACTGAAAAAAAGGATTGAGGGGAATATCCTTCACTTCATTCAGGATTAACTCCGGGCAGAGCAGAAGAAGCGGGGGTGGAGGGTAAACTCATACCGGTAGAGGGGGACCTTTTTGAATATTTAAAGTGGTAATCCTCACTTCAAGATCTTATCGAAAGTTGAGGATAAGTAGGTGCGATCTACAATTCCGCCAGTTGGCGATCTTGAAAAATCGGCAATTTGATTTTTCGTTTAGTCCTTCCTGAAAGCCACACATAAGAGGTCTCAAAAAACATTCCACATTTCTTCTGGTAATGATCGCGGATACCCCATATTTTGTGGTCAATATTCCATTGACACCCAAGAACGTACTTCATATACTCCCACCCTGAAAAAACAATGACCTTATCAATTCAATCAATTCAATAGGAGGATTCAATCCATGGGTATACGTGATGGTGAACAGATTTTAGAGATGATGCGAGCCTATCAGGTTCCCTGTCTGTTCGCCGCAGCGGCCGATCTGGATCTGTTTGAAAAACTCGCTCCAGCGCCCCGGACCGCCGCGGAAGTTGCCGCCGCTGCCGGTTGCGACTTGCGTGCGGTAACTATTCTGCTCGACGCGCTGGCAGCAGTAGGAGTGATCGTCAAACAAGACGAGCAGTACTCGATTTCTCCCGAGCTTGTTCCGTTTCTGTGTGAGGCATTTCCGCAGAGCGTCATGGCCATGCTGCGTCACCAGGCGAACTGCCTGCGCCGCTGGTCGCGATTGCCGTGGACTGTGCACTCGGGAAAGCCGGAGTATCCGGGGCCGAGCATCCGCGGCGAAGACGCGGACAAAGTGTCGTTCATTGAAGCAATGCACGTGGTGTCGCGTGATGTAGCCGACGAGTTGGTTCAAAAAATCCACCCCGGCAGCGTGCGTTGCGTATTGGATCTGGGTGGTGCATCTGGATCGTGGACCTTGGCCTGGCTGAAGGCAGAACCGCAATCGCGTGCCATCATCTTCGACCTACCGTATGTGATTCCGATGGCTCGTGAGTGTTTCGCCACCTCGCCGTTTGCCGACCGCGTCGAACTGTGCGCCGGGGACTTCTACACCGACGACTTGCCCAAGGGTGCCGATCTGGCCTGGGTAAGCGCGATCATTCACCAGAATTCTCCGGACCAGAACCGTGCGCTATACCGCCGGATTGCCGCTGCGCTGGAGCCACAGGGCTGGATCTACATTCGTGACATCGTGATGGAGCCGTCCCGCACGGCACCGGTCGCCGGAGCATTGTTTTCCGTCAACATGCTGTCGGCCACCGAGGGAGGCAACAGCTACTGCTGGACCGAGATTCAGGAAGATCTTCAGTCGGCCGGATTTGCGGACGTTCAACTCGTGCGCCGCGACGAAGGCATGCTCTCGATTGTGCGGGCCCGCGTGCGATAGATTACCCCACAAGCTGAGGTCATGAGACTAGCGCCGGTGCGCACTGACCAGCCGGCTTCCAGCCGGCACCTGTCTGCCATCAGGTTCACCTGGTGATACAGATGAGATGAACACAGGTTCCGTGCCACGTATATGAGTGAAAGTTTCCCAACCCATATTCGTGGTACGGCAATGGCGGCTTCCTATAATATCGGACGGCTGGGGGCGACTATTTCGCCGCTGCTGATCGGTTGGGCAGCCTCGAATTACTCCATTACCCTGGGAATTGCCGTGCTGGGAATCTCTTATGCAATTACCGGGCTTATCCCCGGCCTGTTTATTCGTGAAAAGATGTTCGACCCCGAGGCCAAGACAAATGCAAATGCATAACGGAAGGAGCAAACGGAATGAGAAAAACCATCTGGGATGAATACAGAAATAAGCTAAGAACGGCAGATGAAGCGGTGAAGGTTGTAAAATCGGGGGATTGGGTTTACTATAGCCATTTTGCCATGACACCCGTAACCCTGGACAAGGCCCTCGCCAGGCGGGTCGGCGAGATAACCGACGTGAAGATTTCCCTATCCAACGGAATGCATCCGGTTCAGATTGCCGCATGCGATCCGGAAAGGAAGACGTTTACCTACAACACTACCTTCTACAGTAAGAGTGACCGGAATCTGGCCAAACAGGGGCTGGCTTTTTTCATACCAGCCAATTATCACGAGCAGCCCTGGCGGCTTCGCAACGGCTTTTCTCCCAAACCCAATGTCGTCATGGTCAAGACGACGCCAATGGACAACAATGGGCTCTTCAATTTCGGAACCTCCAATTCCTACATCAAGGCCGCCACGGAGGTTGCGGATATTGTGATTGTGGAGACTAACGAAGGTGTTCCCAGGTGTCTTGGCGGCCACAGCGAAAACATCCATATCTCCGATGTCGATTATATCGTTGAGGCCGAAAAGGCGCCGATGATCGTCGTTCCCAAGCCAAAAGTATCACCGGAGGAGGTGAAGATGGCCGAACTGATCATTGAGGAGATTCGTGACGGCGCTTGCCTGCAATTGGGTATAGGCGGGCTTCCCAACACGGTGGGCAGTCTCATTGCCGAATCCGATCTAAAGGATCTGGGAATGCACAGCGAGATGATGTGCGATGCCTTCATGGATCTGTATGATCAGGGCAAGATTACCGGGCGATATAAGTATACCGACAGAAACAAGATGATCTATACCTTTGCCATGGGGACGCCGGAGCTTTATGAATTCCTTGACGACAATCCTGTCTGTGCAAGTTATCCCGTCGATTACACGAACACGGCGGAGCACATTGCCGGCAATGATAACATGATCAGTATCAACAATGCTCTCCAAGTGGATCTGTACGGCCAGGTCGCTTCTGAAGCGATTGGCGACAGGCATATCTCCGGTTCGGGTGGACAGGGCGATTTCGTCATCGGTGCGGCCAAGTCGAGGGGAGGAAAGGCCTTCATCTGCCTGCGGTCGACTCGCCAGGACGGCGACAAGACCTTGTCAAGGATCGTTCCCGATGTCCATGGTATTGTTTCAGTTCCCAGGGCCTGGGCCTTTTACGTCGTCACGGAATACGGCAAGGTCTGTCTCAAGGGAAAATCGTCGTGGGGCATCGCTGAAGATCTCATTTCAATCGCCCACCCCGATTTTCAGGACGAACTCGTCAAAGCTGCCGAGGCAAAGGGGATCTGGCGAAAGAGCAACAAGACTGTGTAAGGTTATCAAGGAAAGATCCGGGCTGAAACTGCTGAATATCATAATCAGCCCAGGTCTTTTTGTGCGTAAAGAACTACTCTTTGGGCAACCCCGTGAAGATATAGGATGTCGCTACGATGGGGGCGGTATCTGGATTGCGGCGATCTGCACAACGGCTTTGTCTACCTTAAAAAGTAGCACTTACAAGCGGTAATCCTCACTTCAATTCCAAATTGAAAACCACTGACTTGTAGATGTTATACGTTAAAAGTGACGAGACTTAATTTGACTGTATTTGTAAAGTCAATTAATGTTTAGGACAAATTAACTCATTATGGCAGCTCATACCGTTTCTCTTTCAAAGGATAACGAGGCGGCAAGGAGGAGGCGCCGGAGGCGTATGTGCGCCACGCCATAATTGCGTAACTCACCGGTAAGGAAATGAATTGTTTTTATTGTGCCCCCTTTGGGGATGCACTCCCGGAAGTACATACGCTGAGGAAGCCGACGACGCAGCCAACAAAGTTAGCCAAAGAAAGCGAAGTGGTATCAAATGGATATCTTTTGGGCAACAGGCCGTTAAATATCAATGTATTTCTCGATTGCTTTTCTGCTTATTGCTTCCTTTGCGCAGGATAACCGGAGGAGTGCAGGTCACGTCGATGATGGTGGAACCTTTAGTGCCCGGAGTATCGCCCAGATCAATGATGGCGTCAATTTTATCGCCAAGTTGTAAGGCAACATCAGATGCGCTTACACATTCAGGTGCGCCGGTTCTGTGCCATTTACCCGTCCACGGGTGACGGTGGGATCGCCGCCGCGAGATTTTTATTAGCTAAAGAAAAAATTGTTCTGAATCTAAATATCTGGTATCATAATAATCAATAAGGGAGGGATGTTATGAATGCCTATGACATGATAGAGACAAAGCCGGAAGTGATGCTGGGCAAACCCGTTATCAAGGGAACCCGGATTCCTGTTGACCTCATCGTAAGAAAATTGGGTGAAGGCGCTTCTTTTGAAGATTTGCTCGATGGTTATCCAAAGCTCTCGATAGATGCCATCCATGCAGCGCTGATCTATGCCGCCGATATGATCCGTAATGAAACAACCATCTATTTAAAGACAGGCACTGCCGCTTGAATGCAAAAACATTGAGTTTTTTAGCAGACGAAAGTTGCGATTTTTCCGTTATCCGCGCACTGCGGGCGGTTGGCTATTCCGTCAATGCCATCGCTGAAATATCCCCATCGCTGTTGGATGAATCGGTATTGGAATTGGCTGTTGCGGAAAATAGGCTATTGATAACCGAAGACAAGGACTTTGGTGAGTGGGTTTTTGCGCATCAACATGCGATGGCCGGTGTATTGCTAATCCGCTATCCGGCAAGCATGCGCTCCTCAATGGTTGCAGCCGTGATCGATCTAATTGAAGGACACGGCACAGATCTTGTCGATAGTTTTACTGTTTTAGAACCCGGAAGAGCGCGAATTAGGAAAAAAACCACGAACTGATCTAATGAAGAATGAAATTGAGAAATATACATACCGGGTAGAATGGTCAGAGGAAGACAATTGTCATGTAGTCAGATGTTTGGAGTTCCCATCTCTGGCTGCCCACGGGGATACCATTGAGGAAACGCTTCGGGGAATTGAATATGTTGTCGCGGAATCCGTCAAGTGGATGCAGGAAGAGGGTGAAACAGTACCAACGCCATTAGGAATGAAAAAATTCAAGGGGCATCTCACCTTGAGAATCCCACCTGGAAAACATCGGGAGTTGGCTATCCGCTGTGCGGAGGAAGGAGTTTCACTTAACCGTTTTATACTGTCTCGCCTTTCTACATGAAAAGGCAGTCTTATTGCAATTTTCCTTTGTTAATCCAAAGAACAGTCCGTTAAATATCAATGTATTTCTCGATGATTTTTCTGCTTATTGCTCCCTCGCGCAGGATAGCTACAGGAGTGCAAGTCACGTCGACGATGGTGGAACCTTTAGTGCCCGGAGTATTACCCAGATCAATGATGGCGTCAATTTTGTCGCCGATTTGTTCGGCAACTTCGGAAGCTCGCGTGCATTCAGGTGCGCCGGTTAAATTAGCACTAGTCGCGGTAAGCGGTCTTTTCAGCCTTTGAATGATGCCCCGCGCGCCGGGATGGCTGGACACGCGCAGGCCAATTTTGCCACTTCCTGCCGTAAGCAAAGGTGATACATTATTCGCAGCTAAAAAGACTATTGTCAGCGCGCCCGGCCAGAATGCGGTCATCAGCTTTTGTGCTGTTTGGGGTACATCTTGAACAAGAGGGTAAATATTATCTGTTTGACCAATAATCAGTGAAATAGGGTTTTTAAAATTCCTGCCTTTGATGGCAAATATCTTTTGGATTGCTTTTTCATTTGTGGCGTCGGCACCCAGTCCGTAAAAAGTTTCTGTTGGGTAAGCAATAATGCCGCCGTGGGCAATAATTTCTGCGGCTCTGGTCAAGATTATTTCTTCAGAGTTTTTGTCACCGATTTTCAGGATTTCCGGCATGAAATGGTTTCCTGCTTTTTTTCCACATTCCGGGTCATTTTCTCTATGTAGGCTAAGAGCGCACTTTTGATTTTTTTGTCTTCCAGTGCCAGTAAGCGGACGGCAAATAAGGCGGCATTTTTGGCGCCGGCCTTGCCGATAGCCATTGTGGCAACCGGAATTCCGCCGGGCATTTGCACGGTGGAGAGCAGGGCATCAAGACCATGCAGGGAAGTGGCATCAATCGGGACACCGATTACCGGCAGAATAGTCTGCGAGGCGATTACGCCCGCCAGGTGCGCGGCTGCTCCGGCTCCGACGATAATTACCTTAACGCCGCGACCAGCTGCTAAGGCAGCAAATTTTGTTGTCCGCTGCGGTGTGCGATGCGCCGAAGTTAAAATTAGCTCATGCCCAATGCCGAACTCTTCTAGTACTTTGGTTGTCTCGATCATGATGGGCAAGTCGGAATCGCTGCCCATAACAACACTTACCAGAATACTTTCTTTTTTGACGCTTTTTGCTTTCACGGTCAGCTCCTTTTTAATGTTTGAAATGTCTCACACCGGTGAAGATCATGGCGATGCCGTGTTCGTCTGCCGCCTGTATTGTTTCTTCATCACGCACGGAACCGCCCGGCTGAATGATTGCCGTAATTCCCGCCTCCGCGGCCATATCGATACCATCACGGAAGGGGAAGAATGCATCCGACCCCAGTACACAACCTTTAGTCGGCAGTACTGCTTTCATCTTCGCGATTTTCACGGAATCCACCCGGCTGGTTTGACCGGCGCCAACACCGACCAGCTGATCTTTGGTGGCATAAACGATGGCGTTGGACTTGACATATTTGACCACGTGCCAGGCAAAATTAAGCGCCTGGTATTCTTCTTCAGTCGGTTTTCTTTTGGTGACAACTTTTGTCTGACGAATATCAAAGGGCGCATTATCGCGGTCCTGAATGAGCAATCCTCCGGCAACACGGCGGAAATCGTAACCCGAAACATACTTGCCTGACGCTGTGGATATTTCCAGCAGGCGAACGTTTTTCTTCGCGCTTAAGATATCGATGGCCGCGGTATCGAAGGCCGGCGCCATAATAACTTCCAGAAATATTTTTGCCAGTTCTTCCGCCGTGGCTTTATCCACAGGACGGTTGAAGGCGACAATGCCGCCGAAAGCGGAGATCGGGTCGGTAGCCAGCGCCTTTGTGTAGGCTTCCACAAGAGCAGCGCTACTGGTAGCCGCGCCGCAGGGATTGGCATGTTTGATGATAACAGCCGCAGGCAAAGTAAAGTCGGATACTGCCTGCCAGGCGGCGTCGCTGTCCATGATGTTGTTGTAAGAGAGTTCTTTGCCCTGGAGCTGTCTGGCGTTGGAGATGGCAGCCAGTGTATTATCGTTTTCCCGGTAAAACGCCGCTTTCTGATGCGGGTTTTCTCCGTAACGGAGATTTTGGGCTAGAGAATACTGAGATGTAAAGGTATCGGGAAATTCCTTTTTAGTTCCTTCCGGTGTTATTGTGCCTAAATAGTTGGAGATGGCGCCGTCATAGCGGGCAGTTGTTTGAAATACTTTTACGGCCAGCTGGAAGTTGGTGGCCTCCGAGATCTTACCACCGGTTTTTTTCATTTCTTCCAGAATTGGATTGTAATCTGCAGGGTTGGTGATAACAGTGACAAAATGATGATTTTTGGCTGCCGCGCGCAGCATTGTGGGGCCGCCGATATCAATATTTTCAATAGCGTGTTCCAGCGTACAGCCTTCCTTGGCCACAGTATCTTCAAAGCGGTAAAGATTGATAACCACCATATCGATGGGGTCAATGCCATGTTCTTTCATTGCTTTAACATGTTCCGGGTTGTTGCGTAGCGCGAGCAAACCGCCGTGAATCTTCGGATGCAGAGTTTTCAACCGTCCGTCCATCATTTCCGGAAAACCCGTATATTCGGAAACATCCTTTACTTTGATGCCGCTGTTTCTGAGTTGTGCCGCCGTCCCGCCGGTCGATAGTATTTCCACGCCGAATGAAGATAATTTTTGAGCAAATTCCACAATTCCTATTTTATCAGTTACGCTGATCAGTGCCCTTTTAATCTGGTTCATAAAAAACATTTCTCCTCTAAATCAGTCTTTGAAATAAAATTGAGATTGTCCAATTAGCGCATTGAAACTTTAATTGCAAGACTGTTTTTATCTTGACATATGAATCCGTAATCTCTAGACTTTCACTCAGCGAAAGAAAAAGGAGATCAAAATGAAAAACAAGTTAATGGCAGTTATTGAAACTGAAAAGGGAACTATCCGTTTGCGGCTTTTTGCCGAACAGACACCGATTACCGTAGGGAATTTTGTTAACCTGGTGCGGCGCGGATATTATAATAATTTGAAGTTTCACCGGGTTATCCCCGATTTTATGATTCAGGGCGGCTGCCCCGCAGGTGATGGACGCGGCGGGCCGGGGTATAAATTTCAGGATGAATTTGTCACGGAGCTGCGCCATAATAAACCGGGTATTTTTTCCATGGCTAATGCCGGCCCGCAGACCAACGGCAGCCAGTTTTTTATCACCCATGTAGCCACGCCCTGGCTGGACGGCAAACATACTGTATTCGGTGAAGTGGCAAGCGAAATCGATCAAAATGTTGTCAACCAAATTGCCCAGGGAGATAAAATATCTTCCATCCTCATTAAAGGCGAAATTGAAGAACTTATGACCAGTATCAGTCCCATGATCGAAAAATGGAATACAGTTTTAGATAAAAATTTCCCCAAGTTACCGAAGGTGCCCAAAGTTTAGAGCTAATTAGTGGCGATTTAATACCGGAGGCAGGTGTTGTGAGAAAAGATCGTAGGGTGGATGAAGCAAAGCGCATCCACCGAATGTTTCAATAATGGTGGAACCGCTGCGCTTGTTCCACCCTACAAAACTTGAATAAATACATTGTGTTTTGAACTCTAACATCTGATCTTTTTCATATGATCAATACGCTTCTGGATGAGCGCATTCGTGCCGATGTCGGTACGATAGGCAACCGGGCCACTAACTGCTTTCACGCCTTCCTCAGCGATTTTGCGGGCGTCTTCCAAATTATCGGCAATACCCACGATGCCGATGGCACGCGAAGAGCTAAGGTACAAACCATCTTTTTTCTTGTCTACCGACGAATAGTAAAGTCTGGCTTTTCCCACATTACCCACCTCGATTTTCGCGCGTGAAGATGCCGCATCGGGATGATCAGCGGGCAGGCCGTAACCTTTCGGCACAACATATTTGCAAACTGTCGCTTTGGGTTCAAATTCAATCTTCAATTTATCCAGTGTTCCGGCAATAATGTGGCGGCATATTTCGAC
>Ga0209538_1000526_pt1 | contig 22215 bp, 15 predicted proteins | sample BarGraNGADG00211_2_FD_184492 | JGI IMG/M metagenome (GOLD analysis project Ga0209538, IMG submission 184492) | Arctic peat soil microbial communities from Barrow, Alaska - Barrow Graham LP Ref core NGADG0004-211 (SPAdes) (version 2) | ecosystem: Environmental > Terrestrial > Soil > Wetlands >... | reverse complement strand
AATCTATGCTACGATATACATAAATGTTATCAGGCGTGTGTTGCTATTCCCTTTGCTAATTCTTTCCTGTTTGCTTGCAAATATCTCGATTTTTTATCACTATAAAAAATCAATGCAAACATACGAGGCGTGTGTTAGCAGCATGTAGCTTTGTTTCGTTTTATTGATATTCTTTTTGTACCGGTTTATCATTCGCAATCTGGTTCAAAAGAATTGAATAGTTTTGTGTCGAAAAATACTTTTTAATCAAATTGCCAATATTTCGATTGAGTTTATAATCTTCTTCTGAAATCCTGCCAGAATGTATGTCAAACTTTTTACTCTGATTATTCGATATAAATTCACCCTTATAATGTGTCCCATCTGTAAAATTCACCATTTTGTAAGACTCGTAATAATATTTTTTAGTGTCTTTATCAAACATCAAACCTTTCAGCCGTGCTCCACTTAATCGAATGGAATCGCCATTCAATAATATCCAATTTGAATCACTCAATAGCTTGGTATTCTGGTATTCTTTAATTGTCCCAAGCATTACTTCACCTCCTTTAAATTTAAACGAATAGTTTGATAAAAATGTCATCAATGAATCACAATCTGTTTTACTGATTTTCGAGCAAATTGAATCATCTGATTTTGGTAAATTCATTTGTATTCTACAATTTGTGTCTTTCTTTTCAATTTTCACAGTATATGAACAACCACCTAAAGAAGCATTTATATGCCATTTAAACTCACTGTCTTGACTAAAAGCATTAATAGTGAAACAAATAATAAAAAGTAAAAAGCTAATTTGTTTGTTCATTGTTTCTTGTTTTTGGATAATGTCAATCTGTAAATAATTTTCCTTTTTTTTAGTCGTTGTCGAAATGCAAAAAAACTGTCGAAACGAGCAAAATCAAAGTCGAAAAAACTTTCTTGTAATCATTCTCTCGACAACTCGAAACGGGTTTTCTCTTTTTTCGAGTTGTCAAAGAGAGTTTGTTTTGTTTTTTCTTGTCTTTCTGTCTTGTCAAAATGTGATTTCAGCCCGAAAATGAGCAAATTCTGTCGTTACAGATTTGTCTGTTTCTGTCGAAAAAGGAACAGTTCATTTAAGATTTTTCAACCAAGAATCGGTCTTTTTTCTTTTTTTTGCTACTGCCGCTAACGTTTTATATACGCTACTTTAATTTCTGTATGCGCTACTCAGTTGCGCATATATTCGCCTTAGTAACATGTCTTTTGTTTTTATAGCATTGAAAAACAACGATATACAAAATAGATGTTTTTTACTATAGTTGCGCATTGGCAATCATTGTGAAAAACAGCAAAAAAAAGATACCTGGTTTTTTCACCACAGATAATTTTAATCTACTGAATTATAAGATCATAAGACATTCGAGCTTGAATTCCATTAATTTTATCCAGATTTTTTATTTGTTTGAAGATAGTATATTGTTCGCCGAGTTGAGCTTTTACAAAACGAGTCTCAATATCTTTACTGAAATTTTTCATAAATCTGGTTGTAAAATCTTCTTTTACAGGATATTCACTTATATTATACGATTTCAATTTAGCCTTGTCCACTGCCAGTTTAATCGCATCTTTCAATCCACCGATTTTATCAACCAGACCGATTTTCAATGCATCTTCCCCAGTCCAAACACGACCTTCGGCTATGGCTTTAATCTGTTCAATTTTCATTTTTCGTCCATCAGCACAGCGTTTCACAAACAATTCATAACCGCGGTTCACGTAGTTTTGCATCAAATCACGTTCTTCGGGCGTAAACGGACGATTTACTGAAATGGCATCGCTCATTTTGTTTGTTTTCACTCCATCATAAGTAAAACCAAGCTTTTCGTTCAGTCCTTTTATGTTTGGAATAACTCCGAATATCCCGATAGAACCGGTCAGGGTGTTGGGTTGCGCCACAATCACGTCAGCCATACACGAAATGTAATAACCACCCGAAGCAGCGTAATCACCCATAGAAACAATCAACGGTTTTTTGGTTTTAAGCATATTGAGTGCATGCCAGATTTGTTCGGCAGCATAAGCACTTCCACCCGGAGAGCTGACACGGAAAACAACAGCTTTTACAGCTGAATCTTTAGCCACATCGTTGATGGTTTTCACCATGTCGCGTGCCACAATTCCTTCACCTTGAGAATCAGTTATATCTCCGATAGCATAGATTACGGCCACCTTATTTTTATCATACTTGCTCGTGTCGGGAAGTTTAGTCATTGCCGAATGTTTCACAAACGTCAAATTTTCCGATTTTTTTAATCCTTTGGCACATTTGCGAATCATACTATCCACCTGATCGATATAAACCAATGAATCCACCAAATTGTATTGCTTGGATTTCTCGGTAGGCTGGAACATCATCATTTCATCTGCATACATGTTCAGTTTTTCCACCGGAATTTTGCGCGAAGCGGAAACTTCTTTCAGAATAGTATTCCAGATTGAATTCATAAACACATTTACCTGCAAGCGATTGGCATCGCTCATTTTGGTATTTACAAACGGTTCTACTGCCGATTTGAAAGTACCGACTTTCACAATTTGCATTTCAATTCCTAATTTATCAAGCGTGTTTTTCAGAAACATGGTTTGTGCCGAAAGTCCTTTCAATTCTAACATTCCCTGCGGATTAATAAGAATTTTATCGGCACATGATACCAGATAATACATCCGTTGAGAATAATTATCAGCATAAGCCACCACGAATTTTCCGGTTTTTTTGAAATCAAGTAATGCATTTCTTACTTCCTTTATCGACGCAATTCCACCCGAAAGCGTACCGCCTTTAAGATAAATACCTACGATGTTAGCATCATTCTTTGCTTTTTGAATATTGGCTAACACATCGTCCAATCCAATTGAATTTTCAGTAGAAAACCCCAAAACCTTTGAGTAGGCTGATGAAAAAGGATCATCTTTGGATCGATCAATCAGATTTCCTTCAAGAGTAAGTTCATAAACCGAATTTGGTTTAAGCTTGGGTGTCGATTCACTTGCACCCGCTATAGCGCCTATTATTCCAAAGAAAATGAGCACGCCAAGCAACCAAACAATAAGAATACCCACGATAGTGGCTAAAGTAAATTTTAAAAACTGTTTCATAAAAAGATAATTGAGTGTTACAAACTTTGTGAAATTTCACTACAAAGTAAAACATAATTTTTTGATTAACAATGCATAATAATGGTTTTGCTAAAAAATAATTACTCAAATTTCAACGTTAGACTTTATTGAAAAAAAAAATGAGAGAAACATAAATTGTTTCCCTCATAACTTACATTAATTCAGACTAATTACTGTATTTCAATCATCCTTGATGGTTTGGGCTTTGCTTCTTCTTTTTTAGGAATACTGATTTTCAAAATCCCATTGTCATAAGATCTCTAAAGAATATACCAATGGCAAAAATAAGCCATTATGTCGCTCATTATCAAAACTATAATGACATTTCCGTAGTTTGAAATTAACTGAAAAATAACGAACGTCATTCAAACATTCTAATATTCAGAACTTTTATAAGTCTGTGAATTTAATCAACTGTTATTGTCAGTACTGAAAAATTGTCACTATATTATTAAAATACTTAGAAAAACAAATGATAAAAAGCAAAATCAAAAATTAGTACTACATTAGCCAACTTATTTTATTAAATGATAAATTTACAATAACCAGAGATGACTAAAAAAGCTATACTTTTGACACTTTCTGCCTTTCTATATTTAATAGGATATTTCCCCGTATATGCTGTTAAGGCATATCCTTTTCCGGTTAGCATAACTCAACCGGACGGGACACAACTGACAATTTTGTTACAAGGCGATGAATGGCATCATTTTAAAACCAGCGAAGACGGGTATTTGCTGAAAGAAAACACTAAAGGTTTCCTGACTTATGCTACCGTTAATTCTGCTGGAGCTGTTGTTGAAAGTAATTTTATTGCTAAAAATGCAATTAATCGCACAGCCCCTGAAATTCAGTTTTTGAAAACTATAAATAAATCGGCGGTCATTCAGAGTGTTAAATCAGTTCCGCGCAGAAGCAAAGCATTGGTATCAGGATCATTACCGCAAAAGGCGTTTCCTTTGTTAGGTTCTCCAAATTCGTTGGTTATCCTGGTGAATTTTACCGATACAAGCTTTGTAACTTCTTCGCCGCTGATTGCTTATACCAATTTATTAAATCAAGATAGGTATAGTGCCAATGGCGGAACCGGTTCGGCTCGCGATTATTTTATGGCAAGTTCGTATGGCAAGTTCGCACCCACTTTCGATGTGTTTGGTCCGGTTAATTTACCACATACTATGGCTTATTATGGTGCAAATGATGCAAATGGAAATGATATTAATCCGGTGCAAATGATTGTTGATGCGTGTACATTGGCCAATGCCGCGGGCGTGGATTTTTCTCAATACGATGCCGACAACAATGGAATTATAGACAACGTATTCGTTTATTATGCCGGTTATAATGAAGCCGAACACGGTCCAGCAAATTCAATTTGGCCTCACAGTTGGGACATTCAGGTTGGATACAATTATTCCGGCACCAAAGCTTCCATTACTTTTAACGGAAAGTTATTACAACATTATGCCTGCACATCTGAGCTAAGAGGAAATACAGGCACCAACATGTGTGGCATTGGAACTTTTTGCCATGAATTTGGACATGTACTCGGACTTCCGGATTATTACGACACTTCAGGAACTCAAACTCACACTTTAGATTATTGGGATATTATGGATGCCGGTGCTTACAATAATATCGGTCGCACTCCACCAACATATTCCGTTTATGAAAGATTCTTTTTGAATTATATTGTTCCTGAACAAAAAAGCACAGCATCAAATCTAACATTACTTCCAATTTATCAAGGAACAACACAACCGCTAAACACGACTAATCAGGCATTTTTACTTTCGGCAACAACCCATAATTTAATCGGAGCTAATCCAAGTCCAACTGAATTTTTTATGTTGGAATATCGCAAAAAAGTTGGTTGGGATACCTATTTGCCTGCTGAAGGTATGTGCGTTTGGCATATTGATTATAACGCATCAGCCTGGGCAAACAATGATCTCAACAATTACACCGGCACAAGCCAGACACTTGCCAGTCACATGCGGGTTTACTTAGTTCCACCTTCAGGTGTTGGAACTACTCCACCAACAACTGCCTTTACTTCAGGGTCAGTAACCCCAACAACCTGGTCAGGAATTGATATTAATCGTGCAATTACCAACATTACAAAAACGTCTAACAATATCACCTTTAATTTTATGCCTTCAAAAATGTCGACTACAGGCAGTTTTACTGATTTTTCGACTACTTTGGGAGCTACTTCAACAACTCAAAGTCTCAACGTTTCAGCATTAAATTTAACGGGGAATTTAAGTGTGACTTTGCAAAACAGCACTAATTTCGACATTAAACTTTCAACCGATGCCAGTTGGAGTAAAAGTTTAAATTTAATACCAGTCTCAGGAAGTGTTACTGCAACTATACAAGTTCGTCTTAATCCAAAAGTAACAGGATATTTGACTGATCAACTTAATATTTCGGGTTCAGGTTTAACATCACAAAACTTTAACTTGAGTGGTACAGTTACGATCGGACCTAATTCCCCGGTGATTTTTGCAGGTAAAATTGATAACACTTTAACATTTTCAGCTACGAAAGTAAATACGACTAATACAAAAACAATCAATCTCAAATCAACTGACTTAAATAATAATTTGAATTTAGTTATTACCGGAGCAAATGCTGCCATGTTTAATGTTTCAATTAGCTCAGTTGCCAAAGACATAGCAAATGGTATAACCGGAACAAATATTACAATAAGTTATATGCCAACTTCAATCGGAAGTCATAGCGCAACACTAACAATATCAGGGGGTGGACTTAATCCAAGTAAAGTAATTACGCTGAGTGGTATCGGATTGTAATAATCAAAGATATTTACATACCACAATAAAGGCTGTCATAATACGACAGCCTTTATTGTGGTATGTAATTTTTTGTGCAAAACTATATTTATATCTGCACAAGTCATTCTATTAAGTCAGGCGGCTTACGAATAATTCGCCTTCAACTTCGTTGAATTTTACTTTTCTTTCGCGTGCTAACCAGCCTAGAGCTAAGTTCAAATCTTTTTCTGTTAGTTTGGTTACTTGTTTAACAATTTTAACGTTTGATTCACCGCCCTCTAAAGCTGTCCAAATTAAACCTGCATTGATACCAATTTTTTCTATAAACATAATGATTTGGTTTAAAAGTTAGTTTTATCATAACAATTTCGGCGCAAAAGTACAAAAAATATATTATAAAACATAATAATGACAAAAAAGATTTTTTATTCCAAAATTCATTGGTTATTCATTATAAATTCTCCGGTTTTTAGAAAGCACTATTCGCGTACATTTCATCAATAAGTGTTTTGTATTTTTGCATGATTACAGCACGACGGATTTTCAACGTATTTGTAAGTTCACCCGTTTCTATGGCAAAACTTTTTCGTATCAGTGTGAATCTTTTTATCTGTTCATAGTTTGCCATGCCTTTTTGCAGCTCAACTATACGATTTTGTATTAAAACGTATATTTCAGGCGATTTCAGTAAGTCATCAACGTTATCATAATTAATTTTATTCTTTTTGGCATAAGCTTCCAATGCAGGAATCGAAGGTGCAATAATTGCTGAAACATAATTACGTTCATCACCTATAACAGCCACTTGTTCAATATATTTATCCACTCCAAGCCTTGTTTCAATTTCCTGAGGCGCTATGTATTTACCATTCGAAGTTTTAAATAAATCTTTGATGCGCTCAGTCATTACAATTGCATTGTCTTTAATATAACCTGCATCGCCTGTTTTAAACCAACCATCTTCAGTGAATGCTGCAGCAGTGGCTTCAGGCTTATTGTAATAGCCGGGGAAAATTGTTTTTCCTTTGAGTTGAATTTCACTTTCTTCGCCAATTCTGACTTTTAAATCGGGCATAATAGTTCCAACCGTTCCGACTTCATAACCCTCATAATCAAAACAGGTTACAGTTGCAGTACTTTCAGTTAAGCCATAACCATAAATAATGGGAATACCAATACTTCTGAAAAAAACCAAAATTTCATCTGAAAGTTTTGCACCTGCAACCGGAAGCATATTGGCATTTTCAATTCCCAGTGTTTGTTTTACTTTCGAAAATATCAGTTTGTCGGCGATTTGATATTTTAATTGCAGGAAAACATCAGGTTTCTTGCCAACGCGAAGATAATCAAAATTATACTTATATCCTGTTGCAATTGCCCAAGTAACAATTCCCTTCATTAGCGGCGAAAATTTTGAAATATTTTCCTGAACTCCGGTATATACTTTTTCCCAGAAACGTGGCACAGCACACATAAGAGTCGGGTGAACATCTTTGATCGTTTTTTGAATTTCAGTCGGATTCTGATTAATATAAATGGTAACACCCCTGAAAAGACAGAAATAACTCCAGGTACGTTCGAAAACATGTGAAAGTGGCAGGAAGGCAATTGATACATCTTTGTCTGTTATACTAGTCAGTCTCAATGTATGAGTACGCATCACTTCTCTAAAACAAGAATGTGGCAACATTACTCCTTTAGGGTTTCCGGTGGTTCCCGAAGTATAGAGAATGCAGGATATATCTTTTCCAACAGCCTCGTTTTGACGTTGTTGCACTTCAAAGTGTTTAGTTGATTTTTCCCCAATTTTCAATAAATCGGAATAATACATGGTATGTTCTGTGTCAGTAAATACAACTTTTTTATCAAAAACGATGATTTTTTTTAGGAACTTAGAATCCTCCAACACTTCTTTGGTAACATTGTATTGCTGTTGATCACCTACAAAAATAATTTCTATTTCGGCATCATTGACAATGTATTCAACTTGCGAAACTGTGGAAGTGGCATACATAGGTACCATCACGGCTCTAATCGCAAATAAAGCAAAATCTACAATCAGATTTTCAGTCTTGTTTTGCGAGAATTGTGCAACTCGTTGTTGTTCTACTACGCCTAATTCAACAATGGCTTTTGCCAGAGTTGATACCTGATTAGCCATTGCAACCCAGGAGATTTTGGTCCATTCATCATCGGAGCTGTCACGATGGCACAAAGCCGTTCTTTCTCCATATTTCTTCGCTTGAGCAAATACCAATTGAGCAAAATGAAGTTTTTCCATAATTCATTATTTTTGTGATTTTTAAAAAGTATTTTCTGAATACAAAGATAGATAAAAACATTCGAAAATTGCACAAACCTGATTAAATTGTGCAATATCAAAAATTTGTGAAGAAGCTATTTTATTATAAAACAACTGAATCTGTTGTTTGTTCCTAGTCTGCAACAATATTTTCAGTGATTAGAGCTGTCTCTGATTTTAACTCTTCCAGAAAATCAGGATTGGTTTGGATATGCTCAAATGCGATATGAGATGCATTCTGTTGCGATTCCTTTTTACTTGCGCCAGTGGCTTCGCAAATCGTTTTTCCATCAATGATAATCCGTGATAGAAAAATGTGTTTGTTACTTTTGTTCAATGTTTCGCTAACTAAAACAAATTCGGTTTCAAGTCGATTTATTTGACACCATTCAATTAACTTTGATTTAAAATTCACCTCATTTTCAGCCACTTTGTCCAAATTTACAAAAGTGCGAATCAGCCGCTGTTCCACAAAGGTCTTGCATTGTTTGTAGCCGTAATCCAGATAAATAGCTCCTATCAACGCTTCAAGTGCATTGCCGTAGATATTATTATTGGTATGCGTGTTGACGTACATGGTTACTTTGACTAGTTTGTCAAGACCAATTTCCACTGCAAGTTGATTTAAAGAATTACGTTTTACAATTTTTGAACGGGTATTAGTCAGGAATCCTTCGCGTTCATCTTGGTAACGGCGATAGAGAATGTCGGTTACAACGGAATTCAGCACTGCATCGCCAAGAAATTCAAGGCGTTCATTACTCAGATTGTAACCGTTTTCGGTGGGGATAGATACTGACTTGTGGCGAACTGCCAGTTGGTAGTACTCAATTTTGTCGGGATAAAATCCCAACACTTTGTAAAACAACAAATAAGGCTCTTTCCGAGCATTCGAAAGGAGCCTTATTTTTCTTATGAGATTCTTAATCACAAACTCTTATTTTACGTATTTTTTTACTATTAAACTGGCATTATGTCCGCCAAACCCGAAAGTGTTGGACAATGCGGCGTTTACTGTTCGTTTTTGAGTCTTATTAAAGGTGAAATTAAGATGGTAATCGATGTCGGGGTCTTCGTCTCCTTCGGTAAAGTTTATAGTTGGAGGAACTATGTCGTTTACGACCGACAAAACTGAAATAATAGCTTCAATAGCTCCTGCAGCACCTAATAAGTGACCCGTCATGGATTTAGTCGAACTGATATTGAGTTTATACGCATGTTCACCAAACACTTCCTTGATCGCTTTGGTTTCGGAGATGTCTCCTACGGGAGTAGATGTTCCGTGAACATTAATATAATCAATATCTTCTGAACTTAATCCGGCATCTTTCAATGCGCGTTTCATAGCCAATATTGCACCAAGACCTTCAGGGTGTGTAGCCGTCAAGTGATATGCATCGGCTGACATGCCGCCTCCAACAACTTCGCAAAGAATATGGGCACCACGTGCAATAGCATGTTCAAGTTCTTCAAGAACCAAACATCCAGCTCCTTCACCCATTACAAAGCCATCGCGGCTTTTGCTGAAAGGACGTGAAGCTTTTGTTGGTTCATCATTGCGTGTTGACAAAGCTGTCATTGCATTAAAACCACCTACACCACCCGGTGTAATAGCAGCTTCGGCACCACCTGCCAGAATCATATTGGCTTTTCCCAATCGGATATTATTAAATGCATCGATAATGGCATTCGTTGAAGAAGCACAAGCCGAAGCGGTAGAATAATTAGGCCCGCGGAAACCGTAAATGATGGAAATTTGACCTGCAGCGATATCCGAAATCATTTTTGGAATGAAGAACGGATTAAATTTAGGTCCTTGTTCTTTGTTTGTGTAATAGTATGCAATTTCTTGTTCAAAAGTTTGAATACCGCCAATACCTGCAGCAAAAATAACTCCTACTTCGTCTTTATCAATTTTTTCTAAATCTACCCCACAGTTATCGATGGCTTCCTTTGCAGCTGCAATAGCATACTGCGCATAAATGTCAAGTTTGCGGGCTTCTTTACGGTCGAAATATTTCGAAGGATCGAAATCTTTTACCTCGCAGGCAAATTTGGTTTTAAATTGAGAAGCATCGAAATGAGTAATAGGTCCGGCTCCGCTAACGCCATGTTGGATATTCTCCCACAATTCTGGAACAGAACATCCTAATGGCGAGATTGCACCTAAACCTGTTACTACAACTCTTTTCAATTCCATAATAAATTATTGTGGAATAAGATTATTTTTGTAAAGCTTCGATATGAGCGATAGCGTCGCCTACAGTAGAAATTTTTTCTGCTTGTTCGTCCGGAATAGAAATACCAAATTCTTTTTCGAATTCCATAATCAATTCTACAGTATCCAATGAATCTGCACCAAGGTCATTTGTAAAACTTGCAGTTGCTACTACATCTGATTCTTCTACGCCTAATTTGTCTACAATAATGGCTTTTACTTTAGCTTCTACTTCTGACATAATTTTTGTTTTTAAGTTTATAAATAGAAATTGTTTTATAATTTTGAGGTGCAAAGAAAACACATTTTATCGACATAACCTCATTTTTCAAGAAAAAAAATGTTATTTTTGCACAAAAATCTTACAATTGTGCAAGTATAAACCCATTTCAATGCCTTTAAAGATAGCACTTTTTGCCTCCGGTTCCGGCTCAAATGCGGAAAATATTATTCAATATTTTTCACATAGTACAACATTCCTTTTTCCGGTTATAATTTCCAATAAATCGGATGCCTTTGTTCATGAACGTGCCAAGACATTTCAGATTCCATCTGTCACTTTTTCGCGCGAAGATTTCTCTAAAGGAGATGAAATTCTTGGCTTATTGAAAGAATATAATATTGATTGTATTGTGTTGGCGGGATTTTTACTTAAAGTCCCGGAAGTGCTGCTTCAAGCTTTCCCCAATAAAATTATCAATATTCATCCGGCTTTGCTCCCCAAATTCGGAGGGAAAGGAATGTACGGTCATCATGTTCATGAGGCAATAGCAGCAGCAGGTGAAACTGAATCAGGCATTACCATTCATTATGTAAATAGTAATTACGACGAAGGGGATATCATTTTTCAGGCAAAATGCCCCGTTTTACCTTCGGACACACCCGATATGATTGCCGAAAAAGTTCATAAACTTGAATATGAACATTTTCCGAGAGTGATTGCTGAACTTTGGAGGTAATACGTTCTTGTTCTGTTTTTCAGTGTAGTTGATTTTGAGTTTTTAGCTTCGACTTTTTGTCGTACCTTTGCACTCCGAAGATGTTGAGCTGTTTATCACACTCAACTTTTCTAACTTTTTATCTTTCAACTTTCAAACTTAAATAACATGGCTCTTCAATGTGGTATCGTGGGGTTGCCGAATGTGGGTAAATCTACATTATTCAACTGTCTTTCAAATGCGAAAGCACAGGCAGCAAACTTCCCTTTTTGTACAATAGAACCCAATGTTGGTGTAATCACTGTACCCGATGAACGACTGAATAAATTAGCCGAACTGGTTCATCCGCATCGTATTATTCCAACTTCAGTTGAAATTGTTGACATTGCAGGATTGGTAAAAGGAGCAAGTAAAGGTGAAGGATTAGGAAATAAATTTTTAGCAAACATTCGAGAAACTAACGCAATTCTTCACGTCTTGCGTTGCTTTGACAACGATAATGTAACTCATGTAGATGGAAGTATAAACCCGGTTCGCGACAAAGAAATTGTTGATACAGAATTGCAGTTGAAAGACCTTGAAACAGTAGAAAGTCGAATCAATAAAGTGCAAAAACAAGCCCAAACCGGAGGTGATAAACAAGCCAAATCCATTTATGATATTCTGGTTAAATACCGTGCTGCTTTATTACAAGGGAAGTCGGCTAGAACGGTAAAATTGGATCCTTTGTATAAAAAACTGGTAAAAGATTTATACTTGCTTACCGACAAACCCGTGATGTATATTTGCAATGTGGATGAAGCTTCGGCTAAAAGTGGAAATGGGTACGTGGATGCGCTACGTGAATCGGTAAAGGAAGAAAATGCCGAAATTTTGGTGGTTGCAGTTGCTACCGAAGCCGATATTGCCGAATTGGAAACTTACGAAGAACGTCAAATGTTTTTGGAAGAAGTCGGATTAATTGAATCCGGCGTTACACGTTTAATCAGAGCGGCTTATCACTTATTAGACCTTCAAACTTATTTCACTGCCGGTTTGCCTGAAGTTCGTGCCTGGACTTTTGAAAAGGGTTGGAGAGCCCCGCAATGTGCCGGCGTAATTCATACCGATTTTGAAAAAGGATTTATCCGTGCCGAAGTAATTAAATACGAAGATTATATCGTTTTAGGTTCAGAGGCCGCTTGCAAAGAAGCCGGTAAAATGAATGTTGAAGGGAAAGAATATGTTGTGCATGATGGTGATATTATGCATTTTAGGTTTAATGTTTAATCAAAAAGTTGCATTTACTATTTGAATCTAACAATTATAATTTCACCCAAGTGTCTTTTTCAGCACTTTCCACAATGGCGTCAATCACTTTCATGTTCCCAATCGTATCATTTAAAGAATATTGAATTTCAGTATCATTCAATATTGCTTCAGAAAAATAATCGCCCTCCAAACTATATTGGTCAACCGGCTCTATAATAATCTCTTCTGAATTATTCTTTGTATGAACCCAAATATGACTTGATACGTTGATGGGTGCATTTACCGGAATTTCAATTTCGATACGACCTTCAGTTCCAATAATATGAACACGTTGGTACGGCATTAATTGAGTGGAACAAGTAAAAGTTGAAGTAATTCCATTCGAAAAATCAAGAATTCCTGAAGTTATTCTATCCGTTTTCATTTTTGGATCCAAATTCATAATTCCTAAAGCACGAACCGGCTCTGCATCAAAAATAAACCGTGGAAAAGATATACAATAGCAGCCGATATCCATAAGTGCGCCGCCATTCAAATCTGTTTTGTTGCGAATGTTAGTTGGATCGGCATTATAATAAGAAAAAAATGAATGAATGGTTTTAACTTCACCAATGGTATTTTCCTGTATGATGGATTTTACTTTTTGCCATTGAGGATGAAAATGATACATAAATGCTTCCATGATTTTCAAGTGAGGAAAATCATTCGCCACTTTTTGTAATTTTTCAGCTTCATCAGCAGAAATTCCAATCGGTTTTTCGCACAACACATGTTTTCCGGCCTGAAGCGACTTAATTGCCCATTCAACATGCATATTGTTGGGAAGCGGAATATAAATAGCTTCAATTTCCGAATCGTTTAACAATTCTTCGTAAGAACCGTAAGCTTTTTCAATATTTAAAAGTGTTGCTGTACTTTTTGCCTGCTTAATATTCCTTGAAGCAATGGCAACAACCTGACAATGATTGCTTTTCTGTAACCCCGGAATCACTTTTTCACGACCAATTTTGGCGGTACTGAGAATTCCCCAGCGTATTTTATCTTTCATAATTTAGTTCAAATTTTGAGAATCAGTTGATCCTTGATGGTAATAAAGCAAACCTTCCGAAGAAGACATTACAAGTTTTAATTTATATTCTTTCAGCAATTTCTCTAAACTCAGAAATTCCGGATCAATATTATCATAAAACCACACAATATAATAATCAATTTTCTGATTATCAATAAATTCTGTTATTTCACTTTCGTATTCATTATGAGGAATTAAGTCAGATTTTAATCCGGTAAACAACCAAACTGCTTCATTTCCATCGGAATAGATTTTCGTTTGCTCCGTAAATTTTTGTTTGTTGTTTTTTATGTAATTCAAAATTTTTGAATCTCTCCACACATCTTCTGCATAGCCTGGTATTCCTGAATTTTTAGCCATTTCGTATAAGTCGCGATTGTCTTTATACTGATAAAAAATGGTTGCACTAAATATTAACACACATATTGAAACGAAACTGTATTTTTTCCAGCCATTCAATTTTGAAGTCAGCCATTCAACCCCAAAAGCTAAAGGAAATAGACCGGGCAGTAAAAGTGGCGACAATAATCGCATGTCTAATTTATCGAACCTTGAAAATGTAGCCGAAAAAACAATGAATACAGAATAAACACTGAAATAAGAAACTGAAATACTTAAATAATTATAGAATTTATCCGATTTAGCTACATGAAAAACAAATGTAAAAACATAAAACAGGAACAACGCAATTCCGATAAGAAGAACCAATTCATAAGGCAAATAGGTATATTTGAAAAAATCACCTAAAACCAACGTGTAATTTTTAATATTTTCAAATAATGAGGTAATGCTACTTTCCCTTGGGCCTGTCATGGTATCAATAATCAGGAAATTTCTCAAAAGATTAGCCGCTAAAAACATGACGCTTATCGTTCCAAAAAGAAAAATATGTCCGATTTTCTCTTTCAGATTTAATTTTCGGTCAAACAATATCATTAATCCGGCGGCACCGATTAAGGTAACTCCGGCGTATCTGACGAGACATGATAACCCTGCAATTACCGCTACCCAAATCAGTTTTTTTATCGTTTTTTCCCTGCCATATCGTTTAAACGCAACAAAGAATACCAGAATCATTACCAGAAACAACGTTTCTGACAAGAGAGTGGTATAAGCATTCAGAAGTATTGGACTAAAGGCAATCAAAACTAAAAATGGAACTTTTATCCAATGATTTTTGCGCGTAAATTCATTAATTATGCAACCGCTTAAATAAATTAAAACAAAGAATAGCAACATATTGATGACAGGTGCACTTTGCAAAATATCAATTCGGGTAATAAATAAAATTATGCCTAAAAAAGCCGGATAACCGAGAGGAAAATCGGCTAAAGGAATTCCTTCAAACTCATAAAATCCACCACCCGTCGCTGCGCTTTGTGCTGTGCTGAGATAAACAATCGAATCGGGTACCAATCCGATTCCACCGTGACTTGTGAATAAAAAAATCAATAGTGCGCCCAGGATTCCGATAATGGCAGAATCATAGTTATTTTTCAGGGCGAAGATTTTGAAATTAGAGTTCATCTTAAATTAAAGTCAATCAGTTATTTATAATTAAATTTATCACAAGAATTTAGACAAAGATAGTTATAAATTTTATTTGTTTTTCAAGGCAAGTTTCAGAGCACTTGTTGTAGTATAATATTTTGCAATCATATTCGGCACTTCCCATTCCGGCAGTTTTCCATCTCTCAGATAATCAAGAAATTTCTCGGTGATTTGTCCGAAATGTGCTTCATGTCCCACTTTGTATTTATCAGGAATATTCACTTTCCAGGTTGAAGCATTCACATTCTCAAAAGTCTGTCAATAAACAAAAAGATAACATTGTTTTATTCGGCATCAAATCATAAAACACAAAAAGCGGGTATGACCCGAAGTCATGCCCGCTTTGAAAAGAAAATTATTTTATTGAATCATAGTTAGATACAAATCTTCAAAGAATTATTCATACCGGAAGCCCTGACGATATAAATTCCTTTTTGGAAATTTGCTGTGGGAATGGAAGTCATTGAACTTGCAACTCTTTTACCTAATACATTATATACTTCAAGTGATAAACCTTTAGTATTGCATATTTCAGAACCATTAAATGATACACCTTTATCAGTAAGAATTTGATTTAATGAGGTTATAACTACGCTTGTTGCTGAAAGATAGTAGTAGTTAATACCACTAGAACGAGAATACAAATAAATTTTTGAGGCTGCACCGGTGTAATTATAAGTATAAGTAGATGCAGTAGTACCTGATATATTCACAACTGAGTCTAGAACTGATTCATTTGCATTAACAACTATTAATGTTCTGGTAGCACCTGAACTTGATGAAATCATTCCAATATTAATAGTACTTGGTCCTGATACATCAAAAGCCAAATAACGGGTTACTGGTATTTTTGAAGGTGCAACCGGGGAACCACTTCCACCTGTTTTCAGTCGTTGAGTATATGCTACACCATCAATTGTTTTTCCATTGGCTTCCAATGTAAATAAATTAGTACCATCAGTACCTACAGTAAGTCCATCAGGTGTTGTGAATGTAGAAGTGAAAACAACAGTAGGAGTTGCTCCAAAAGGAGCATTACTAAAGTTCCAGACTGTTTGAGCATTAACTCCAAAAACGGTCATACACGCAATAGCGGTAAATAGTAAAGTTCTTTTCATAATAATTTTGTTTTTAAAAATGTTAGTAGATTTCTTGAATTCATGTTGCAAATATAGAGGTATTCCTATCAAACTATGTGGATAATTAAATTAAATCCGTGCAATTTTTGACGGATATTTTAAAAATCGGATAAATAATGTAACTTTGAGCTATCTATTCTTTATTTTTGCATAAGATTATTCCTTATTTCTATTAAATTTGTAAGATGAAAAAATTGTTTCTGCAAATCAGCATTTTAATATTTGCCTGTTCGACAAACGCTCAGTATCACTTCTCTTTCTCCCATTTTACTTCCGATAATGGGTTGTCGCAAAACAGCATTACCACTATGATGAAGGACAGGAAAGGGTATCTTTGGTTTGGTACGCGTGATGGTTTGAACAAGTTTGATGGATACAATTTCACACTTTATAATTCGAAGCCGGACAAGAAGTTTTCGATGCTGAGTAACCGTATTTTAGAAATTAAGGAAGATAAATGGGGTTATATTTGGGTTAAAACGTACGACGAAATAGTTTATCGGTTAAACCAGTGGACGGAAGAATTAAATCGTATTGAGAAGCCCAACGGCGAATTTGTAAATGATAAGATCAGCGAAATTTACACGTTAACTTCAGGTACAATTTGGCTAACGACTTTCGATAAAGGTTGTTATAAAGTACAAACTGACGAAACCTCACATAATCTGACCGTCACACTTTTCAATCAGGAAAATCACTTATTACCCCATAACATCGTAAAATCGGTTTTTGAAGACAAAGAACATAACACCTGGTTTCTGACTCAAAGCGGATTGAGTTGCATTGAACCAAATGGCAAAACGATTGTATATTTTAGCAAACAGGCTTTTTATTCGTATATAGAAAACGACAAGCGAATCATGTTTGGAAGCGAAGGTAAAATTTTTCAATACGAGAAAAGAGCAAAGACATTCAAAATCATTGATTTACGCGATCAGGTTATCGTAACAAATCTGGCAAGTTTCAGTCCAAATAATTATCTTTTTGCTACACAAGGCAAAGGATTTTTTATTTACGATGTATTGCAAGGCAATCTTCAACAGTTTTCGAAGGAAAAATATCCGGTAATGAAAACCAATGATATCCAAAGCATTTATATTGACAGAGCCGGAGATGCATGGCTCGAAGTCAGATTATCAGGCGTTTTGCACTTTACTCCGCAAACAAATAAAATTGTTTATTTCGAAACCAAAATGAACGAAGGGCAAGTTACTAATCCTAATTTTCTTATTTTCGAAGATGAAAAAGACATATTGTGGATTCAACCTTATCTTGGCTTTTTCTCCTGGTTCGACAGAACAAATAATCGCTTAGTTCCTTTTTACAGCGCCTATAATGAAGATATTAATACGTTGTTTTCGTACGGCGTAAACCATTTTTTATCCGATTCGCAAGGTGTATTATGGATTAGCACCAACCGTGGAAATGGATTTTTTAAATGTACTTTCCTGCCCGATTATTTTAATCATTATTTGTTCCGGAATCATTCGGTTTACAGTATTTCCAACGAAACAAGAGCCATTTTTGAAGATAATAATAATCGTCTTTGGGTAGCTTGCAAGGACGGTTTGGTGCATGTTTTCGATCAAAATAAAAGAGAAATCGGAACATTGAATCGAGATGGAAGAATTGCATTTGGAGGAAATCTGGATGTATTGGTTTATAATTTTTTTCAAGATAAATCAGGGAATATCTGGTTAGCTACTAAAAAACGAGGACTGTTCCGACTAAAACCTCAAGGTTCGGGTAACTCTTTCAGAATGGAAAATTTTGTTCATAATCCGAATGATATTTATTCTCCGGCAAACGATGACTTCTATTCTGTCGTTCAGGACAATAACGGTCGAATATGGGCAGGGAGTTATGGCGGCGGTTTACATTTGATTGATGAGCAAAAAGGGAAAATCCGCTTTCTTCATTCCAAAAACGAACTTGTAAACTATCCGATTGCTAATTGTTCGAAAGTCAGACAGGTTTTTGCTGATTCAAAACAACATATCTGGGTTGCCAATACTGAAGGTTTCGTTGTATTCAATGCTAATTTTAAAACCCTTAAAGATATAAAATACAATTATTTTCACAAAAAAGATGATGATCTCAAAAGTTTGAAAGCTAACGACGTTTATTGTATTTTTGAAGATACTGAATCTACTATGTGGTTTGGAACTTTTGGTGGCGGATTAAATAAACTGAAAACAAAAATTGCAGATAATAAGCAACTTGAGTTTGAAGTGTATGATCGTGCCAAAGGAATGCCAAACAATGTGATTTATACTATTGTTGACGACAATCAGGGAAATTTATGGCTGACAACCGAAAATTCCATTGTAAAATTCAATAAAAAAACGACTAAAATAGAAGCATTTGGCAAAGGAAACGAATTGGAAAATGTTGAATTTTCAGAGGCTTCGGCTTGTTTACTTCAATCAGGTGAAATTTGTGTTGGTTCTAAATCGGGTTTCTATTCCTTCAACCCCGATGCGGTAAAACGAAGAGTAATTAATGCTCCATTGGTATTTACCCGCTTATTGCTTTTCAACAAAGAAGTGGAAATAGGAGAAAAAGAATCGATACTTCAAACCCAGTTGGACAAAACTTCAAAGATTGAATTTAATTACAAACAAAACGTTTTTACCATCGAATTTGCCACGCTCGACATGCGGGCTCCGGAGAAAATTCAATACGCTTATAAACTCGACGGCTTCGATCCCGAATGGAATAACGTGCAAACAAAGCATTTTGCTACTTATACCGCGTTGCCTCAGGGCACTTATACCTTTCGCGTAAAATCAACTGACAGCGAAGGCGTTTGGCTTCAAAATGAGCGTAAGATTGAAATCAAAATTCTACCTTCGTTCTGGCAATCCGGATATGCCAAGTTTTTGTATATACTATTGATTATCTTATTGTTTTTAACTACTTTGTATATTTTCATTACCATTTTCAAGTTGAAAAACAATGTGCTGCTCGAAAAGCAAATGACCGATATGAAACTTCGTTTCTTTACCGACATTTCGCACGAATTGCGTACGCCTCTTACTTTGATTTCACTACCGGTTGATAATATTCTTCAGGAGAATCTGGATCCATACATCAAAGAGCAACTCACCGTTGTTCGCCGAAATTTAGACCGTGTTATGGGATTAATTAATCAGATTCTCGATTTCCGCAAGGTGCAAAACAATAAAATGCGGTTGACGGTTGAAGAAATTGATTTTGCTGATTTTACACGACTTTGCAGCAGTAACTTTTTAGAAGTTGCTCATTCTAAGAATATCGGGTTCCATTTAATCGACGAAACAAATCATGCTAAAATATGGGTTGATCCTGAAAGGTATGAGTCTATCATCTCCAATTTACTTTCCAACGCGTTTAAATTTACGCCAGCTGATAAAAATATTACGGTTAAAACAACCCTGAATCAGGATGTGGCAGTGCTTTCGGTTATCGACGAAGGAATTGGCATCGCGCAGGAAAAAATCAATTTTATTTTCGATCGTTTTTTTAGTAGTTCCACGTTGCGCAATATCACTCAGAAAAGTACCGGTATCGGACTTGATTTGGTAAAGAAAATGGTAGATTTGCATCACGGAACTATTCATGTGGAAAGTCAGGTAGGTAAAGGATCCACGTTCGAAATTGGATTTAAACTCGGAACCGACCATTACAATGCTGATGTAGATTTGATTCTTTCGGATGAAACAAAGCCACTTTCTGATTTGAATGTGCTAGAACCCTCGTCAGATACCGAAAAAACAGAATATGTAAAAGTTTCGCCTTTGATTCTGGTTGTCGAAGACAACGATGAACTGCGTCATTTCTTAAAGAAAAGTCTGAAAAAGAATTATCGGGTGACGGAAGCTGAAAATGGGTTAGTCGGATGGAAGAAAGTAGAACATTTAATCCCCGATCTTATCATTGCTGACTTGATGATGCCCGAAATGGATGGTCTGGAACTGACTACAAAAATAAAATCTGATTCCCGCACTTCGCATATTCCGGTTATTCTGCTCACTGCTGTAACTGATATGGAAAGTAAATTGGCCGGAATGAAAGCCGGTGCCGACGATTATATTACCAAACCGTTCAGCTCGGAGTTTCTACATGCCCGAATTGAAAACCTGATGGCTCAACGTCTTCAATTACAGCATTTTTATCGGTCGCAATATATAACATCAAAACCTGATTTTACGTTGCCACCATTGGAAGTCAAATCACCCGAAGAGCTGTTTATGCAAAATCTGATTAAGTTGATGAATGAAAATATCGAAAACTTCGATTTAAATATCGACTTACTGGCTTCAGAATTAAACATGAGTCGCACCGTTTTCTTCAACAAACTGAAGAGTTTAACAGGATTTTCGCCGGTTGAATTTGTACGTGAAGTCCGATTAGAAAGAGCCGCCGAATATATGCGCGAAACTCAACTTACTGTTTCGGAAATTTCGTATAGAGTGGGTATTGAAGATCCACGTTATTTTAGTCGCTGTTTTAAACAAAAATTTAGTACAACACCTTCCGAATACCGCGCACAACATGAAGTTTAACTAATTAGTTATCTGTATTTTAATTCACCCCGTGTGATTTATATTGAAGTGGTTAATGGTTTAAAGTCACAATTTGCAAATAGGCGAATTGTGATTTTAGGGGTAATTATGTATGTATCAATCGCAAATGATTTCATTTTTTATAGTCTGGTGGAAAAGACTGACAAATGGCGATGATATCAAAAATAAAGTCACTTTATTGAACAAAATCTTGTTTTTAAAGTTATAGATAGACTAATAAAAATGTATTAAAAACGAGTTAGAATAAAAATATCCAAATGAAAACTGCAACACAAAATCTGGAAAACGATCACGACTATATCCTTCGATTGATAGATGTAATGGAAAAAATGATGACAAAATTCAACACAGATTTTACTCATATAGAGTTGGTTGTAAGTCTGATAATGAATTATGCCGACGGAATTCATCATTTTAAGGAAGAAAATTTGTTTTTCCCGCTTATGATAGAAAAAGGCTTTTCGAATCCGATTTCGGCGATGCTTCACGACCATGAAGAAGGTCGGAACTTTGTAAAGGGAATGAATGATGGCATTGATAAATACAAACAGAGGAATGAATCCGCTTTACCCGAAATTTACAGGAACATGCAGGGTTATATCGATTTACTTCGGGCACATATCGGGAAAGAGAATAATGTTCTTTTCCGCATGGCTGACAGAGTACTTAGTGCCAACGAACAAGAACACATGCTTTTGAAATTTGCTGAGGCGGAAAGAACAAATTCTGGAGTCGGACAAATTCAACAATTTATCACCGAAATAGAAGGACTGGAAGCAATATATAACGGTTAGAACAGGATCGAAATCAAAGACATTATTATAGAGACGCGATAAATCGCGTCTCTACGTGTATAAAACCGGCAGTATCTAATTTTCCTGAATCAAAATTGGTTATCAATTTCACATTTTGCAATTGATAATAAATGGATTCTGACCCTTCAATTCCCCCTCTGATATTATTTAATTGCTATTCATCAGTAAATTATCCACATTTTAAGCAAATAAATCCACACGTTAAACGTAGTTTCTAAATTATATTTGCAAGGTCAAAAATTGTTCTGTTTGAAACGAAGAATGTGTAAGAATTTTTATTCAACCTTTTTTCGAAACAGCAAAATTCAAGTTGATAATGCAACTTTTTGATTAAACATAAAATTAGGTGATTCGTAATTGAATCTTTTTCTTGGTCTATTGTTGATTTGTTCCTGTACAAAATTAATATATTCCTGTGGGATACA
>Ga0209538_1000525_pt1 | contig 22258 bp, 16 predicted proteins | sample BarGraNGADG00211_2_FD_184492 | JGI IMG/M metagenome (GOLD analysis project Ga0209538, IMG submission 184492) | Arctic peat soil microbial communities from Barrow, Alaska - Barrow Graham LP Ref core NGADG0004-211 (SPAdes) (version 2) | ecosystem: Environmental > Terrestrial > Soil > Wetlands >... | reverse complement strand
TGCGGAAACTGCAAAAAAGCTGGGCGTTAGTTTCTACCACTATCTTGTTGACCGTATTTCCGGCACTAACCAAATCCAACCTTTAGCTGACTTGGTTTCGTTACGGGCCATTGATCTCAATTTGGGACGGTCCTTCCCCATTTCTTAGCTACCCCGATTTATTGAGATGATACAACAAAAAGTCTTAAGAATTAATAAAAGTCATTTTACTTTACAATAAAGATCTTCTGTCCCGATTGTGGAATTTATGCGACCTAAGGATCTAAGCCCTGGCGAAGCCTATGCTGCGGTACCTGGATATCCCTTTTGCCAGACACATGCGATCTATTGCAGATTGATTCGGTAGTGTCAAGTATTTTTCGCACATTTAGGAATCACTTGGTGGTAGTTCCTCCAGATGTTGCATGTTCAAGTACGTTTTCTGACCCCAGTCGGATTGTTCTATATGCCTGAGACGGGCACAGACCAGCATCAAAGCAGACTGCCCATCAGGGAAAGCACCGACTGCCCTGGTTCTGCGCCTGAGCTCCCGGTTCAACCTCTCGATAGCATTGTTTGATCGGATCCGTCGCCAGTGTTCCCGCGGAAAGTCCATATAAACCAGGGTTTCACAAGCAGTTTGCTCCACCTTTCTGGCTGCCTCAAACAACTTCAAGTCTTTCAGCTTGCCAACTACATCTTCGATCTTGTCCAGAGCTGCCACTTTGTCTTCCTGAGCATGAATTGCTTTGAGCATGCCTGCCACATCCTTCATCTTCCCTCTGGGTACCACCGAGAAGATATTGCGGTAGAAATGCACCACACAACGTTGGAACTGAGCCAGTGGATATACTTCGCCCAATGATTCAATCAGTCCCATACACTTATCTCCGATAAAAAGTTGCGTCCCTTTCAAACCTCTTTGCTTCAGTTGTCGAAGGAAAGAAAGCCAGCTTTCCTTGTCTTCCTTCATGCCTTCCGAAGCCCCAATCACTTCCCGTTCTCCGTGTTCATTCACCGCCATGGCCACCAAAATGGCCACATTCCCATAAGTTCCACCCCAGTTGCGCTTCAGGTACAGACCATCCAGATAGACATAGGGATAGACCCCAGTAAGCGGTCTTTGCCGCCAGACCTCAATCTGCTCATACACCTTGCCGTTCAGCCTGCTGACCGTTCCGGCGCTCAGTTTGGCGTCCCAGAGCAAGCCAGTGATGTCCTCAATCCGTCGGGTGGACACCCCTGCCAGGTACATCTCCACCAACGCTTCTTCGATGCTCGCTTCCCGGCGTTGATATCTCTGGATGATTGCTGTCTCAAATGTCAAGGTGCGTAATTTCGGAACTTCCAGTTCTACTTCCCCCGCGCTCGTTAGCAACTTGCGCGGATAATGTCCTGCCCGAGTGTCTTGTCTGCCTTCCGTCCGCTCATATTTCCTTGCATTGGTTAGCCGATCTGCTTCGGCGTCAAGCAAACCATTCAGGACTTCTTGCACGCTTTGGCGAACCAGATCTTTTAGTTCAGTTCTAATCGCTTGCTCATTTAGTTGTACAATCTCATTTGACATGGTTCTGTTCTCCTTGGTTGGTATGTTTTCACAACTTCATCTTACCGAGTGTTCAGGACCATGTCCCTTGTAAATGTGCGAAACTTATCTTACCTTATCATTGATTCCGCGCTGAAACATCGGTCTGGCTTTAAAAACGTCTGTTGGGTCGGAGTTCGATCCGCAAAAATGTCAAGACAAGTGGTTGTACCAAGCGGTTACCTATATCGCCGAAAAATTCTGCGGCATCACTGGTGCTTAATTAAGGCTCTTCGCAACGTTTATGGGGATGAAATCCGAGATTTTTGTTATCACGCACACTCAGCGCGCCCTGCCTAACAGGCTAAAATCACGGTTTTTGGCGCGATTAATCACCCCCCCTGTCCTCGTACCCTCGCACAATAATTCAAAGCTAGCGGTCTTTGAAGCGTCAAAAAATAGTGTAGTATTACGCTCACACGCCTTACACCCTGACCACTTAATAGACCAGCACTTGAAAAATTTTCCTAACTTGAGAGGCTTAACCCCTCAAAGTTTCGTGGTTTCTAAGGTCTTGTCCTAATCCGTCTTGATGCAAAGAGACCATCCCAGCTAAACCGAGCAGAATTATGGTTAGGGTCTTCTATTGATATCGGCAGCAGTGATTCCATAGCGCTGGCTTGTTGGATCGATGCCGCGCTGGATTCCCGTGTTGTAGTCAAAGAGCCATAGAGGAATAACGTAAAGCAAAGGAGTAATAACCTCTTCCAACCCTCCGGGCATCAGCAAAATGTCAGTTGCTCTTTGACGAATATCCTCCGACGAATTATCAGTAATTACCACCGAGGGGAGGTTATTCTTCTTGCAAACATCCAGGATATCCAGTAGCTTCTGATCAGCTTTACCATGGGGTGCAATGAATATGATTGGTTTTCTCTCATCACACTCACGGAAGCGTCCATGAGTGAACTCTTCCATCTCGTAACCCGCCGAGTCGATCCAACCCATTTCTACAGCCATGAGAGACCCCTCCCAGGCTGTGCCGAAGTTTGGGCCAGCACCAAGCACCAGGACCATTTCACCTTTCAGGTCGTGATATTTCTTCGCTAATAGCTTAATTTGGTCATCGAGCTTTAATACTTCAGGAACTTTTGCAATCAACTTGTCCAGCTGCAAATTCCAATAATCTTTGCGCTGGGCGTCGATAGTACCCTTCGATTCTCCCAATGCCATGGCGAAAGCGAACAGACCTAGTTGAAGAAATATATTTGAGGTTGTCCTTACTGTTGGCCCTTCATTAAGCGCATCCGTCATAAGAACCGCATCCGCTGCAAGTGCACACTTGTTATCCAATGCACCAGTGACCGCGATGCTCAGTGCACCTGCTTTTTGCGCAAGTTTTAGGCTGTTCTCGACAGAATTAGTGTGTCCGGCGCCACTAATTCCAAGAACAGCTGTGTGTTCATTCAAGATCCGCGGATCCAAGTAGCTCGAAAAGCTGAAAGCATGTTCGGCTTCTGCAGACACAATCGCGATGCCTTCTATAAAGCTTGCGCCAATTTGCGCATTTGCGAGCGAGGTGCCACAACCGACCAGATAAACGTGGTCAATTTTCGAAAGATCATGCGATTTCGAGATAGAACTCATGCTAGCTTGACTCATAGTTAGGCTATATTCCCACAAAGCTTTATCTTTCATTGACATAATTCTGTTCATCATTGCAGTCTTGAGATCCATAGTTTCCTCTTTCTAATTGATAGTTATTTGATTTTTAACAAATCTTCCCAGCCGATGGCGTTTGCTCCCATAATACCTACTCGATTTGCACCCAGACTGGACAGACGGACATCCTTCAAGGCCTGTGCAGATGCTCTCAAGGCATATTTATAGACATATTCCTTGATATTAGGAATTAGTAGCCCATCGGCTACAACGCCACCGCCAAAAATGATCGCATCGGGGTTCAAGATATCCGTTAAGGCAACCACGGATATCTGAATGGACTTTAAAACACGTTTGGTTATTCTTCCTGCCAACTCATCACCTTGCTCTGCCAAAACAAATACAGAATGAGACGATAACGCGCCACTTTCATATATGGGCTTAAGACCGGATTCTGGATATTCAGACAAGCCTAACTTTACCTGCTGCAAGATTGCTCCTCCCGAAGCGATTTTTTCCAGAGTCCCACCATTGCCGTCTTGAAAAAGAACACAGTCTGTTTCCGTTATCATATGACCGAGCTCGCCGGCGTAAAACGTGCTACCTCTGATCAGTTTCGAATCGGAGACGATTCCGATTGCTATACCCGTACCATTATTGTAATAAATGAAGTCCTTGTATTGCTTTCCCGCTCCGTAATAAAGTTCTGCAAGCGTTGCTGCACGCACATCGTTGTCAATCACAGTAGGGATCCCAAATTTTTCATAAGCCATTTTGGTAATATTAACTGGAGAAAATTTCGGGATTGTCGTGCAACCCTTCCAAACTCCTTGACTGTGGTCCGCATATCCCTTGAGCCCGATCCCAATTCTTTGCGCGGGATCAAACCCTCTGCAATTTTCCCGTAAATACAAGTCTATGGATTCAAACAACTGACGGAGGACAGTTGCTTGATCCGAAAAATCAATTGTGAATCTGCGAATATCTTCGACCTTACCATCTTCTCTTCCTCTGGCAATGTCCGTTTTCGTTCCACCTAGATCAACACACAATACAAAATTCCGCATGGTCATCGAGAACTTCCTAATAAATGTTCCAAATTCTTATTTTATGGCCCATTGAAGAGGCCAAAAGCTATATTGTTCGGATGGTGATATGTTTCCTCCGCCCAATTGAAGATTAGTCATTTTGGCTACACGTTGATCTACAGCATCTTATTCGCGGAAGATTCTGCATAAATCAAGTCCAGTAAATGAACCGGCCTCCTTCATCGACCGGAAATTCTGTTGATTTAAGGTTCGACCCCTCAAGCATGTAAACCGAAGAAAACGTCTCATAATGATTCTGGATTCAATTTTCGACCAATTCTTTGACTTTCACAGAGCTATTCTTTTGACAATTTCCATAGTTTTTCGAAACAATATTTCTTTAAAGAAGTCAATTTCCGAAAAGAATCATTCGATCTTGTTTTATCCAGATAAAGTAAATTATAAAATCAAAATGTTTGAAAGTCAATGCAGTGAATGGGTTCAACTAAAATGTTACTGAAATGCTATCGTTAGGTCAACTGATAATGTTACCGAGGTGACGATGGCAGAAACGGATCCAATGACAATTAGCGAAAGACGGAAATACATTCACAAAATATGGGGGCGGTATCGGGATAGCTCATAGTTAGAGAAAAGCCACTATCTCGATGAAGCAGAGGGAGTGACTGGTCTGCACCGTAAGTCGATCTTGAGACTCCTCAACGGGCGCTTATCAAGAAAACCGCGTTCCAAAGAAAGGGGAAAAAGTTATGGGCCACTGGTAGGAGATGTGGTGAAGTTGATCGCCAAGAGTTTGGATTACCCTTGCGCCGAAAGACTTAAATACAATCTGGTCTGGATGGCAGAGCAGCTACACCGCTTTGGAGAGCTGACATTGAACGACACACTGAGAGGAAAACTCGAAACGGTTAGCGTTTCAACTATCAAACGCTTGGTCAGGTATCCCGAGCATCGCCTGGATAAAATTGCTTTTCGCACGTGCAGAGGTGAGTTTTTGCCTTTTAAGGGTCTAATTGGGATTGTGTTCCCCAGCCCGCAATTGTCAGGTTCATCCAATGAAAAGGTGGATGAGAGCCCGAAATATTGCCGATTTCTCTTGACCACGACAATGAATCACCATAAAATTCATTTTGTAGTTAATTTACATTTATCGACGGTTCGCTGATTAAATCACATCATTTCTTGCGAGAAGGCATCATGGATGAATCTCAGCTGAATAATGGGAATGCCCTGTCGAGGTTGCGCGGTTTCTTAACGTCCCTCTCCCCCGCAGAAAAAAAAGTTGGTGAGTACACCCTCGAGAATCCAGAGCGCGTACTTCAAATGACGCTGGATGAGATTGCGGCGCAAGTGGGCGTCAGCAATGCCACAGCCCTGCGTTTTTGCTATTCCCTGGGTTATGAAAGCTGGCTGGCCTTCAAATTTGCGCTGGTCCAAAGCCTGCCAAATTCCCCTCGTCTTGAGGACGATAACCCTAACAAAAAGGACCAAAACGGCGTCATTGCCCGCAAGGTGCTGTTGCGCTCGATGCAGGCAATCGACGATACTCTGGCAATTATTGATGATGCCAAGATTGATCAGGCGGTAGCGCTTATCCGTAATGCCCGAAGAATACTGATCGTCAGTGCCGGCACATCCGCCCCAATCGCCCAGGAAATGCACAACCGCCTCCTACGCCTGGGGCTTGACTGTCATATGCAAACGGACTCCTACCTACAAGCGATGCAGGTTTCCCTCCTGGGTCCAAAGGACCTCCTCATTGTCATCTCTCAGACTGGAAATTCAAGTGACCCCAGGCAGACAGCCGCCGAAGCCCAAGCCCAGGGAGTCCCGATCCTTTGTATTACCGGGAACACCTTATCTCCAATTGCTCAATTCGCGGACGTCGTTCTGCTTTCTGTCACTCAGGAATCGACCCCGGAAACCCTTTCTTCCCGGGTGGCCCAGTATGCCATGGTGCATGCCATTTATGTATGCCTGGCCATGCGTTCCATGGAGAAGACGAGAACCAGGAATAAAATTTCAAACTTGCTCAAAAATAAAACGCCCATTCAGGGTAAGGCAAGCGAAAAATCGCTTCCGGAGGATTAATGCCAGAACCAATTATTACGATTAAGGATTTACGTTTCAATTATCGAGGGGTAAAGAAACCCGCCCTGGACGGGATTGACCTTGAGGTCAATAAAGGCGAATTTTTGGTGATTATGGGGCCCAGCGAAGCCGGCAAGAGCACCCTGGCCTCAACCATCAACAGCCTGATCCCAAATTTCTTTAACGGCAAGTTGAAAGGCGAAATCAACGTGATGGGCCGCAACACTCGCGAGCAGAGCGTCGCCCAGATGTCCGAAATCGTGGGCATGGTCTTCCAGGATTTTGAAGCCGAACTTTTTTCCACCAACGTGGAACTTGAAGTGGCTTTCGGACCGGAAAATTTTGCCGAGGAATGGGACGAAATCAAGCGCCGCATCGATGAGAACTTGAATTACGTAGGTCTGGATGCCTTCCGCAGAAGGCCGCCTTCCACCCTCTCGGGCGGTCAAAAACAAAAACTGGCTATTGCCTCGGTGCTAGCGCTCAAGCCGAAAATCTTAGTGATGGACGAGCCCACCACCGATCTGGACCCGATCAGCAAGATGGGCGTCTTCGAGATCACCCACAAGCTCTGCAAACGTGATGACTTAACCCTGATGATCATCGAACATGAAACCGAAGAAGCCCTCTTTGCCGATCGCGTGGCGCTTATCCAGGAAGGCAAAATCATCAAGATTGGCCCGACCAGGGAAGTGTTGACCGATGTGGACACCATGGAAAGTCTGGGGGTGATGCCCTTGGGCATTCCCAAATTCTTCAAGCGCATGGGTGCCAGCGACTTGCCTCTGACCCCGGATGAGGGCGTGCAAGCCTTCCAGGCGCAAGGTTGGAAGGTGGACTCGGCAGCCTACGACAAAAAAGTGTCGGAAGAAAAGGCTGCCCTTGCCAAATTGACTGAGCCTCTCATCCAGTGCAAGAACCTGGAGTACTCCTACAACAACACTGTGAAGGCCTTAAATGGCGTTAGCATGGATATCTTCAAAGGCGACATGGTAGCCATTGTTGGCCAAAACGGCAGTGGCAAGACCACCCTGGCCAAGCACTTTAACGGCCTCTTTATGCCCTCTGCCGGCGAAGTAACCGTAAACGGCATCCCAACCAAAGATCAGGGCGTCTTTAAGCTTGGTCAGAAAGTGGGCTACGTTTTCCAGAACCCGGACCACCAAATCTTCTCTGAGACGGTTTTTGAGGAAGTGGCATTCAGCCCACGCCTCCGCAAGGTTTCTGAGGAGGAAGTCAAGGTCACCGTCACAGATGCTCTTGAAGCCGTGGGGCTGGCCGGATGTGAGGAAATGGACCCCTTCTCGCTTACCAAGAGCGGCCGCCAGCGCGTTGCGGTGGCTTCCATCCTGGCTGCCAAACCAGAAATCCTGATCCTGGATGAACCAACCACCGGGCTGGATTATGCTGAACAGCGCAGCATGATGAACATGGTACGCAAACTGAATGAGAATGGCAGCACCATCATCTTTGTCACCCACCACATGTGGGTTGTGGCTGAATACGCCAAGCGAGTGTTCGTTATGAAGGACGGTCAACTCTTCCTGCAGGGAACCACCCGGGAAGTGTTTGCGCATGCAGAAGAACTGCAGACTGCTTCACTGCGCCCGCCGCATTTTGTCGAATTCAGCAATAAACTGGGAAACACCTTCCTCTATCCTGAAGAGATGCTTGAGTGCATGGAAGGCAGGGAAAACTAATGGATGCCGAACTTTATCTCGATAACAATTCGTTTATTCATCGCCTTGACCCAAGGACGAAAATTATCATCTTCCTGTTGAGTTTCGTGGCCATCCTGCTCTTCCAGAATCCGGTTTGGATGCTTCCAGTGGCCTTCCTGATCTTCCTGGAACTGTACGTATCAAAAGCCTTTAAGAACATCTACCGCATCCGTGTGTTGCTGATTATCCTCAGCCTCTTCAGCCTGATCCTGTGGAATTTCTTCGCCAGGGGGCAAACGCATTGGTTCTTATTCCTTTATAAAGAGTCCTTCTTATACAGCATCGCCAGGACGCTTCTGATGGTTTTGATGATTTCAGCCGGAGTGGTGCTAATCAGCACCACCCGCAACGAAGAGCTTGTGCTGGGTTTGATCAAGCTGGGCGTGCCTTATCGGGTTGGCTTCGCCATCTCTACCGCTTTGCGGCTTGTACCCACTATCGCCTCCAGCACGGTGACCATCAGCCAGGCTCAGCGCAGCCGCGGTTTGGATCTGGACTCAGGCAACTTGATCGCCCGTATTAAAAAATTCCTGCCGCTGCTCGTGCCTGTTTTTATCTCTACCATTCGCAGCACCAATATCTTTGCCATGGCGCTGGAATCAAAGGGGTTCGGGGCAAGAGAAAATCGCACCAATTACTTGCGTCTGAAGATGCAAAAATCCGACTACATCGTGCTGGGATTGGTCATTGTCTTTGTAATTGCTTCGGTAACCCTATCCATCATGGGTTATGGTAAGTTGACCGGTTTGAAGAATTTTTAGGAGATTTATGAACGCGACAGAAATCAATCAAATGCTGCCCTGGCTGCTGCGGCGCGAAAATGTCGCAGTTTATCAGGATGGTAAAGTCGTTATAGGCGACCGCCGGAAATTCCCGTTTGAGAAAGTCTTCGTCAGCTGCGCTTCCGTTGAAGAAGTTGCCAAAGCCATCGAGGATATGGTCACCCAGGGTGGCGGCCCCTCCATCGCGGCCATGTATGGCATGGCGCTGGCTGCCAGGCAATGCGCGGGCAAATCAGCGCAAAACCAGAAGGCAACCCTTGAAACAGCCCGTCAAAGGCTGACCCAAACCCGACCAACCAACACCTCTCTGGCAAGGCTACTTGAGAAGACGATGGGATTGGCCACCGAATTTGTTGACCATGGTGCAGACGTTGAAAGCCAACTTTTAGCCTGGATTGAAACCTATCGCGATGAGAATTACGAACGCTACGGCAAGGTCGGTGAGTACGGCGCCAGCTTGATTGACGACGGTGACGGTGTGCTGACCATGTGCTTCGCTGAAACTTCCTTTTTGATGAGTCTGGCTTTAGCCAAACGCGCCGGCAAGCGTATTCATGTGTTCACCCCAGAAACCAGGCCGTACCTTCAAGGCGCGCGCCTGACGGCACCGAGCGTGCACGAGATTGGTGTTCCTGTGCAGATTATCGGTGACAATATGCCAGCCTATGTGCTCTCGCAGGGAAAAATTCAGAAGTACTTCACCGCGGCCGACCTGGTGACCCTGGATGGCCACGTGGTCAATAAAATTGGCACCTTCCAAAACGCGATTACCGCGCATTACCACGGTGTGCCCTACTTTGTTTATTCAGGCGGAGCGGATAAGAAAAAACCGGACCGTGCTTCTATAGAAATAGAAGAACGCGACCCAGCAGAAATGAAAAACTGCCGTGGCATCCCCACCACCGACCAGGCCATCGATGCCTATTTCCCCGCTTTTGACATCACGCCGCCGCATTTGGTCTCGGGTGTGGTCACACAATATGGTATCCTAAACCCGTATGACCTCAAACGTTACTTTGGAGAAAAGGGACTGCTATGAGATCTGCAATCATAACTGGCACCGGCATTTATGAGATTGCTGGCCACAACTTTCGACCGGAGAGTATTGATACTCCATTTGGACTTGCCCAGGTATTCCTGAGCGAAGACCCGCAACTGGACCTGGTTTTTCTCGCCCGGCACGGGTTGGACCACACTACCCCACCTCACAAAATTAACTACCGCGCCAACATCAAGGCCCTGCAAATCCTGGGCGTGAAGCAAGTTCTGGCAGCGTACGCGGTTGGTTCGATCAATCCTGAAATCCCACCGCTTGGCATGGCACTGATTACCGACTTCCTGGACTTCACCAGTGGCCGTCCTCTAAGTTTTTTTGACGGCGGCGATAGCGGCCTGGCACACACCAGCATGGACCAGCCATTCTGCCCGAGTTTGGGCGCCAGAGTCCTGGAATTAGCGCCTGAGTTTAAGCTCAGCCTGCGCAAAGAATCCGTTTATGTGGCTTCAAATGGCCCCCGCTTTGAAACCCCGGCTGAAATCCGTGCCTATACCAGGCTGGGGGGGGATGTTGTGGGTATGACCTGCGTGCCTGAAGTGGTGCTGGCCAAAGAGCTTGGCATCCATTTTGCAGCTGTAGCATTGTCGATCAATTGGGCCTCCGGCATCGAGGAAACCATGACCATTGTGGAAGGAGACTGCGGCGACCTGAACAATCGCCTGACGGACTTGTTCATTCAGACCTTAACAAGCGATATTCAATTCACCTGCCGCTGCGAAAGCGCGGCCATGATTTCTCACCCGCCCGTTGAGCGGGGAGAGACCGCCCCGAAAGGAGGATGAGCGTAAAGTAAGAGCTAAATTTGTGGCTTGGTAAATTCTTGTGAAACTAATTTTCAACAATACTATTTATGAAGGAGCAATCAAATGAAAGAAGTATTTAGTATGTGGAAGTACACCAGGATGATCATCCTGGTTGCACTTTCTGCCGCCATCTATGCCGCCTTCCTGATCGTCTTTAAGGCTGGAATCCCGATCGTTCCCGGCATTACAGAAGTACGTCCCGCGAACGTCTTCCCACCCGTCTTCAGCCTGCTCTTCGGACCTGCTGGCGCCTGGGGCGCTGCCATTGGTAACCTCATTGGCGACCTCTTCGGCGGCACCCTTGGAATCGGTTCCATTTTCGGTTTTGTCGGAAACTTCTTCCTCGGTTTCATCCCCTACAAACTCTTTGGGTCCCTGTTCGGTTTGGTTCCTGCTGACAATATGTCTCAGACCACCAATTCCGGCAAGAAACTGCTTGCCTTCGAAATCGCCGCCCTAGTGGCTTCCGCTGCCTGCGGTATCATGATTGCCTGGTACCTTGACCTGGCCAAGATCGTGCCCTTTGCCTTCCTGGCTATCACCATCACCTTGAACAACTTTGCGGCAGCTGTAGTTCTCGGACCCATCCTGCTCTCCTTGCTCTTCCCACGTGTGAAGCGCTGGGGCTTGATCTGGACTGACATCATGAAGAAAGAAGATGTTGCTCCCGGCTTCGGCAAGGGGCTCGGCGCCATCCTAATGATTGTTGGTTCTCTCGGTGGTTTGATCATTGGTGTCTTGGTAGCCACAGGTGTCTCCGGCCAGACCCTTCTGGGCTTTACCGGTGAACAAGGCCAAACAGCCGTTTGGTTGGCTGTACTGCCCTTCCTGGCTCTCATTATTGTTGCCAGTTTGATGCTCTCCGGCCGCGAACAATTCGTCGAAGAAGTGGACGAAGACTAAGATTTAGTCTGATTTAATATCTGAAAAGGTGAGGTCTAATCCTGATCTCACCTTTTCCTTAAGAGGAGTATGCATGGAAAAACAGGCTGAGCGTTTTGATACACTGATTAGCGGTGCCACTCTTTTGACCATGGACCCCCAACGGCGCTTGATTGAGGATGGCGCATTGGGAATTCGTGGTGAGAAGATTGCCTGGGTAGGTGCGCGGGCAGAATTACCTGAAAAAGTTGTAGCCCACGAAAAGCTGGAAATGGCCGGCAAAGTGGTCATGCCCGGCCTGATCAACACGCACGGCCACATCGCCATGACCCTCTTCCGGGGTTTTGTGCACGATGTGGCGCTGGAAGGCTGGCTGGCAAAAATTTGGAAAGTCGAAGCCCAGACCGTCTCAGATGAAAACGTGAAGGCCGGTGTTGAACTGGCCATGGTCGAAATGCTGCGTTCGGGAACAACCGCCGCCGCGGATATGTACTTCCAGTTCCTGACCGTCTGCCAGACGACTTCTGAAGCCGGCTTCCGCTTGTTCAACGGCCCCAGTTTTGCCGTCATTCCGGGTTTTGAGGTAAAGAAAAACGTCTACTATGAAGCCGCGCTCGAAATGCTGGACATGGTCAAAGCCTACCCCTTGGTGCATCCATGTGTTCAGGCACACTCCACCTACACCGCCAGCCTGGCAATGCTGGAGGAAATTGCCCGCATCAAGGCGGAGCGAGGGCTTATTTTTGTAACGCATGCAGCCGAATCCTTGGGGGAAATGCAGCAAGTTCGCGATCTCTACCAAAAGACTCCCATTGAAGTGCTTGATGCAGTTGGACTGCTGGATCGCAATACGCTTCTGGCGCACGGGGTGCACCTGAGTGACGCAGAATTGGACTTACTAGCGGAGCGTGGAACATCCATCGCGCACTGCCCGCAATCCAATCTCAAACTCTCCTCCGGCATTGCCAGGGTGGTAGAAATGCTGAAACGCGGGATCAACGTCTCCCTGGGTACCGATGGCACCGCCAGCAATAATGACCTGGACCTCTTCCACGAAGCCCAAACGGTTGCCCTGGTGCAAAAAGGCATCAGCATGGACCCGACCGTATTGCCGGCGGAAGAAGCAGTGGCCATGCTGACCATCAACGGAGCGCGCTCTTTTGGGCTTGAAGACCAGCTTGGTTCGCTGGAAGTGGGTAAACTGGCTGATCTGGCTGTGTTGGATTTTGAATCCGCCAACCTTACACCCTGTTATGACATTTATTCCCATTTGGTTTATTCAGCATCACCTCACGACGTTTGCCATACCATGGTCAATGGCCGCTGGTTAATGGTTGACCGAAAGTTATTGACTCTGGATGAAGAAGCCATCAAAGTCAAAGTGCGCAAGATCGCCAGGGAAGTCAGAGATATTTTGTAGCCACCAAGCTATTCGTCACTTAATCGAAGCTGGTGCATACGCTTGCCTAATTTGGGGACGGGATCACTAAACTAAAGCATTTTGTTTTTGAGGGATGGATATTGAGTACCCATTATGACCCATTCATTGTACAGATAATCGTACATTTCATATTTATAATTATAATCACTAATAATAATTTTTATCTGCTTTTATTCAATATTTTTATTCCGATTCATAGACCCTAAAAAGAGCCGTTTGGCTTGAACCAGATTGTATCAATCTTCTTAAGGAGGCGAATTATAAAAGGTTTAGCTGTTGTCCTCGTTGTATTGGCCTTCTTTCTAATCATCTTTCCACAATTTTTTGACTGCGAGTCTCAAGGTCGGTCTATTGAACTCCCCGATGGTAGGCTGATACCAATGAAGTGTCATTGGAGCGCGATAGCTGAGATTGCCGTTGGTATACCCCTGCTGGCCTCGGGCGTCATGCTTTTGGTTACTAAACAAAAATCCGTAAAACTCTCCATGGGAGTCATGGGAATTGTTCTTGGCGCTATGGCAGCACTAATCCCTGCATATTTAATTGGTGTGTGCGGCATGGCAACGATGATTTGCCGGATGGTAATGCTGCCGGCAATTCTGCTGGCAAGTGGCCTGGTGGTTCTTGCCAGTGTGACAGTTGTCATCCTCGCAGCCTCCCGCAAGGACACGGTCAACCTCGCCTAATGATTAACGGTTACTGGTATTAACGATGAAAGCCTTCGATCTCGCGCTCAAGTTCCTGACCAAACGCCCAGGTCGAAGTCTGGTTGTGATCCTATTCGTCCTGCAGGCAGTCGTCGCAGCAATCTTGAGCACAGCCCTTACTCGAACTATTGAATCGGACCTGCGGAATAGCCTGGTAGGGATGGAGAAGTTGGGTGCTGATATCGTCGTTATCCGCCGCGGTAGCAGTCAAAGATATACCCAGGTTGGTAACGTTGAGTTGCTCCAAATGGCCCAGGGGATCCGGGAAACAAAAGATGTGGTTGGCGTCTCAACTCAGCTGCGTTTGTTTACGTATGAAAATTGCGCCTGGTCCGAGCAGCCAAAGGCGTATATCTACGCCATCGATCCGAAATCCGATTTTACCGTGAGCAACTGGCTGCCAACGGGTACCTCGGCCCCCCTTGGCCACAATGAGGTTTACGTCGGCAACAAACTCACACTGCCTGGTTCGCAGGAAACCGTAAATTTGGCTGGCATGGACCTTAAAGTAGCTGAACGCCTCAAAGAAACCGGTACAACCCTGGACGATACTTTCTTCGTCACCTTCTCAACTGCGCGGGTGTTGGCACAAAATTATCAAAGCCTAAAAGAGTCTATCCCAGGTTTGGAAGCCAATTACGTACCGGTCTTCATGGTTGCCCTCAGCGAAGGTGCCAATGCACTGGACGCAGCCACGAACATCCTAAAAGTTGTTCCTGGGGTTTCGACATTTGAATCCTATGAGTTTTTCCGGGCTGGGCGTGAGCAGTTAACAGGTCTGATGCGCAGCCTGGACAAAATTTTCCTGGTTGTGTGGTTGGGAGCTCTAATCGGTATCGCCACGGTATTCGTAATCTCACTCAATGAGCGCCGGCGTGAGATCGGTGTACTGAGGGTGCTTGGCGCCAGCCGCAGCTTCGCACTGCGGACATTGACTCTAGAAGGTTTGATGCTTGCTATTCTTGGCGCTGTGCCGGGGGTATTGATTGGTTTGCTTGCCGGTGCGTTTATTCTTCCCAATCTGTTACCAGGGTTTGGGTCCAACCAAATTAACCTGGCTCAGTGGCTGGGTTCTGGCATATCCGGGCTGTTAGTGGCCGTATTCTCAGTGGCAATTGCCACCTTCATTCCCATCTTCTGGGTTTTTAGACGCGACCCTGCAGTTTCGATGCGGGGCTAAGAATGCTGAGAAATTGGGATGAATGACCTACGATTGATAACCCGGAACATCTCGGATAACCCTCTGCGCAGTTGGATTACGGGCCTGTGCACCGCACTGGTGGCTGGTTTGATCATCTTCTCGTATTTGTTGGTGAATGGCTCGCAAGAGAGCCTCATGCGGGTCACGCAGCGCCTGGGAGCAGACATTGCCGTCATCCCGGCGGGTAATCAGATCATAGTTGAGGAAGCCTTGCTGATGGGTAACCCCATCTCAGTCTGGATGCCCCGGGCAGTTGTTAATGAAGTCGCCAGCATCCAAGGCGTTGAGGTGGTTTCACCGCAATTGTTCCTTTCCACCATGCGTGGCGCATCCTGCTGCACCGTTTCTGATATGTTCATGGTCGCCTACGACCCTGCCACCGACTTTACGATCCGTCCCTGGCTTAAAGATAACCTGGATACTAACCTGAAACTCGGTCAAGCAATCGGCGGCACTTATATCACCACTACTGCAGGTCGGGAGGACATCCTGGTTTACGGTTACGAGATTGATCTGGTGGGTTCGCTCGAATCCACCGGCAGCGGCTTGGACCAAAGCCTCTTTTTCACTTACGACACCGCCGTGGATATCGCCAGGCTTTCACCGATGAAAGCCGAAGCAGCCCTGGTACTTTCCCCCGATAGTATCTCAACAGCCTTGGTGCGCCTAACGGATGGCGCGGACCCTTACAAGGTGGCTGACGAGATTGAATCCAGGGTTCGCGGAGTAAGCGCCATCCCTGCTGCCAGTTTGTTCCGCAATCAACGCGAGCACGTGGAGAGCCTCAGGCGAAACCTGGGCCTATTTTCTGTAATTGCATGGGTCATGTCGATGGTCTTGATCGGTTTTGTGAGCGCAGCCGCGGTACTTGGAAGGCGGCAGGAGCTCGGAGTTCTCAGAGCCCTTGGGGCCACCCAAACCCGCCTGATTGGGTTGCTTTTCTCGGAAAGTGCCCTGCTAACGCTTGCGGGCGGCATGTTTGGGATTGCACTAAGCGCGGTTGGTTTGATCCTTTTCAAGACCCTGATCACCCAATCATTTAATCTTCCACTTTATATACCAAGTCTGCCAGAATTTCTCCTGTTGGCTGGTTGGATCCTGCTCGTCGTACTGGCGAGCGTCTTTTTGGCATTGCTTTTGCCAATCCTCAAAGTCAGCAGTGAAGAAGCTGCCACAATCCTCAAGGAGTAAGCATGATTAAACTAACAAACGTTAGCAAAGAATACGCACTCAAGAGGGAAGCCCCCGTCATGGCCGTCAAGGATGTGAGACTTGAGATTACCCAGGGAGAATTTGTTGTGGTAACAGGCAGGTCGGGCTCAGGCAAGACGACCTTGTTGAATCTGATGGCTGGCCTGGCAAAACCCACTGCAGGCAGCGTGTCGGTCAATGGAATCAACCTTTGGGAAAAAAGTGACACGGAACGCGCCCGCTTGCGCAATCAGCAACTGGGCTTTGTCTTCCAGTTCCCCAGTCTTTTGCAGTCTTTGACTGTACTGGAGAACATCGTGCTGCCACTTGGCTTCTTCGGCGGTGCTGCCAACCGAGCGGATCTCGACAAAGCCAGGCAGATGCTTGAAACAGTCGGCTTATCCGACAAGGTGAACGCCGTCCCACGCCAACTTTCGGCAGGGCAGCAACAGCGCGTTGTGATTGCGCGTGCGCTCATCAACTCTCCTGCCATTTTACTAGCAGACGAACCCACCAGTAACCTGGATGAACAGACCGAGGTGGAGATTATCTCACTTCTGATGGATATTTACCGTCAGAATGGCATCACCATGGTATTGGTGACCCATGATGGCAGCCTGGTAAACCGCGGCACACGCAGTATTGTGATGAGCGGCGGCCAGATCGTTTCCGACATAAATCAGGTGGACTTCGCGTCGGTGCAAGCTTCGGCTGCCCTGATGCGATCAGATGACCCAAAGTTTAGCATCTCAGATAAACCACCCCCTTACTGACATGAAGGTTACCTATTGTTCGAGATTGAACCAAACATTATAGTCAGAAAAAATTGACAAAGAAAAGAGAGTTGAATGCCACAGGAGAAAACAATAGAAATGCAACATTGAAATCACTATTCCATGGAGGGAAGCGAGCCATTTGTGCTTCATCCATGCGACTGAAGACACTTTATTGTAAGGTAAGTAAGGAATAGGAGAATCATGAAATCCAAAAGGTTTTTCACTTTACTGTTGAACTTACTGCTTGCTTTTGGGTTGATCGTGGGAATGAGTGGTTTCACTCCCGCTAAAACGCAACTGGTCCAGGAACCTCCACCACCGATTGTCGTGGATGGCCAATACTTGAAGGAGGGTCGGATTACAGCTGGGGATATCCAGGCTGCCGCCCTGGCAGCACGCAGAAACGGCGTACTCCCTGGTCTGGCTGGCAACCAGGGCTTGGGCCTTAGCGCGGTGATGACTCCAGACGCCCAAGCGCATTTCTATGGGCCCTTCGCAAACTATGCCAACTCGCCCATGCCAAAAGGACCCATCAGTTATATTACCGTTGAGGATCCGGGTACAGGGTATACAGCTGCCACTGTTACCATCCTGGATGTTTATGATACGGGCAGCGGTGCCATTGCGGAGGCGACCGTCACTAATGGTTCCATCAGCGGCATTTCCGTTACTGCTACAGGATCGGACTACACCGCTCCCTATGTATTGATTGAGGGGGACGGCGTCGATGCCCTGGCTTCGGCTACACTTGGACCAACTTTGACCAGTGGCATCCGCAAATTTGTCGACTTGTTGCCGGGATTGACTGCGGCTGGCGCCAACTTGCTAGGTCAGTACATCCCGATCGCGATTCCAGACCAGAGTACTTTCCCTGGTACAGACTATTATGAAATCGAGTTGGGCGAATATACGGAACAACTGCACTCAGACCTACTCCCGACCACTTTAAACGGATATCGGCAAACCAACACGACTGATGCAACAGTCAGTCAGTTCCATTACCTTGGCCCATTAATCCTTGCCACCCAGGGCATCCCTGTGCGCATCAAATTCACCAATACCAAACCGCTGGATGGCAACTTCTTCCTGCCAGTGGATGACACCGTTATGGGGGCTGGCCCAGGACCTTTAAGTGCAACCACACCTGGTGCAGACTGCGATGCATTAATGGGGGCTGTTAACTGTGAATACTACACAGACAATCGCTCAACCCTTCACCTGCACGGCGGGTTTGTGCCCTGGATCAGCGACGGCACACCGCACCAGTGGTCCACCCCCGCAGGCCAAGCCACGCAATATCCCAATGGCGTCAGTGTCGAGTACGTGCCCGATATGTGGTTCAATCCTGATGGGAGCGTCATTCCCGGTGCAACCACAACAAACCCCAATCCAGGCGTAGCGACCAACAACCCCAGCGGGGCTGCAGGTCACGGCTCCTTAACTTTCTATTACAACAACCAGCAAAGCGCCCGTCTGATGTTCTACCATGATCACGCTTTCGGCATCACACGTTTGAATGTGTACGCTGGTGAGGCCGCGGGCTACATTATCACCGACCAGATCGAGCAAGACCTGATCAATGGCACGAACAACTCCGGCGTCAACCCGGGTTTGGTAACACTGCCTGGTTATGGCATTCCCTTGATCCTTCAGGATAAAACATTTGTAGACGAAACCACCATCCATGCCCAGGATCCTACCTGGCGCTGGGGCACGGGTGCTGTTGACCCCAATACGGGTTATCCTGCTCCCAAAACTGGCGACTTGTGGATGAGCTCAGTTTATATGCCTGGCCAGAACCCCTACGACCCAACGGGTACCAATGCCTTTGGTCGCTGGCAGTATGGCCCTTACTTCTGGCCGCCCACGTCAGAAATCACCAACGGACCGGTCGCCAATGTATACTTTGATCCTGCTTGCGATCCATCCGTTAGCTTCTGTGAACCGCCCTTACGGCCTGGAACCCCCAGCCCGTCTGTGGGTATGGAAGCCTACATGGATACGCCTCTCGTCAACGGTACCGCATATCCTTACCTGGAAGTGGACCCCACGTTGGTGCGTTTCCGCATACTGAACGCCGCCGATGATCGCTTCTTCAACCTGCATTTCTATGTCGCCGACCCAACCGTTGTCACCTCCGATGGGCGCACGAACACCGAAATGAAGATGGTCCCGGCTTTGGCCACCCCTGGCTATCCTGCCACCTGGTCAACGGAGGGACGTGTTGGTGGCGTACCTGACCCAGCCACCAGGGGGCCAGATTGGATCCAAATCGGTACCGAGGGGGGTTTCCTGCCTGCTCCGGTGGTGATCCCGCCGCAACCCATCAACTGGCAGATGAACCCAACCCTATTCAATGCCACCAACGTTACAGATCATTCCCTCTTGCTCGGTACTGCTGAGCGGGCGGACGTTTTGGTGGACTTTTCACAATATGCCGGGCAGACTTTAATTCTATATAATGACGCCCCGGCAGCCTTCCCAGCCCTTGACCCTCGTTACGACTACTATACAGGTGCTCCGGATAATACGTCTTCCGGCGGCGCTCCTACCACCCAGCCTGGTTACGGCCCCAACACGCGCACCATCATGCAGGTGCGTGTAAAGGCCGGCACCAGTACGACAAGTGGCAACCTGGCGAGTGTAAGCCTTACCAATGGCGGCAGCGGATATGCAAGCATGCCGGTTGTCGACATCTTTGGCGGCGGCGGAGCGGGTGCTACAGCCACTGCCACGGGTTCTGTTGCCAGTATCGTGGTCACTGACCCCGGCACAGGCCTGAACTTCATCCCTGTTGTCACTCTTGTTGGTGGCGGCGGAACCGGCGCGACCGCGATCGCCAACGTGGCTAACGGGCGCATCGTCAATTTTGTGGTCACCAATGGCGGCAGTGGCTATACTTCTGCGCCAACGGTTGTCCTCTCAAAACCCTTAATATTCGGTGTCTATAACTATTGGCTGCCTATCATCATGGGCGGCACAGGTACACCGTTACCCACCGTTCCGTTTGCGACCGGCCAGGCATCCTTGCGCGTTTCAAGCATAACGTTGACTAATGCTGGTACTGGTTACTCGACAGTGCCCACCGTAACCCTGGCGGGTGGTGGCGGTTCTGGTGCGGCAGCTATTGCTGCCTTGACCGGCGGACCGGCCTACAACATTGCGCCTCTTCAGGATGTATTTATGAGCACGCCTGCAAAATTAGGTGTGTTCGAAAAGTCGCAGGATCGCATTATCATCCCGCAGGCAGCCTACAACTCAGCCTACAATGAACTGATCCCCGGGTATCCATTAGGGTTTGTCCAGGGGCACGAATTCGAAGCAAAATTCTTCAACGGCCCATTACCCGGCATAACGGTCTTAACTCCAGGGTCACTTTACACAACTGCTACAGTAACTATTAGTGGTGGGGGAGGCTCAGGTGCCACTGCTGACGCGGTGATAGACAGTGTGACTGGGGAGATTACTGGATTTACGATTACCAATGCTGGAACTAAATACACTTCTGCGCCTACTATTACGATTACTGGTGATGGTACTGGGGCGACCGCCGCAGCCGTGCCAATAACAATTCCTCTGGGAGCCAAAGCTATTCAAGATGAAATGGGTGAAGCCTTTGACGATTACGGCCGCATGAGCGGCTTCCTCGGTTTGGAACTGCCCATGACCACTTCCCAGACTCAAGCCTTTACGCTCTATCCTTTCCTCAGCCCTCTGACTGAATTATTGAAGAGCTCAATCCTGACCGAGCCGATCGGTACGCTTACAGATGGCACGCAGATCTGGAAGATTACTCATAACGGTGTGGACACGCATACTATTCACATCCACCTTTTCAATGCTCAATTGGTTAACCGCGTAGCCTGGGATGGCCTGGTCATGGCGCCAGAACCCAACGAATTAGGTTGGAAAGAAACCATCCGCGTCAACCCCTTGGAGCACACTATCATCGCCTTCAGGCCGACAACACCCACACAGCCATTCAGCGTTCCTAACAGCGTGCGTTTGATCGATCCAACCCGTCCGGCAGGTGTAGTAATGATGGGGCCGCCCCTTGGCTTCCAGGATCCGCTCGCCAACCCAGTCACGGTACTCAATCATGAAATCAACTATGGCTGGGAATACGTCTGGCACTGCCACCTCCTCAGCCATGAAGAGATGGATATGATGCATTCCATGTCGTTCGTAGTTGCACCAGCCGCGCCTACCGTGCTCAACCTGGTGGCCAACGCAACTGCTGGAGTAGACCTCACCTGGACGGATAATTCAAACAATGCAACCGACTTCTTAATCATGCGGGGTGCCACAAACACCGGTCCATTTACCAAGGTAGGGCAAGTTTCCGTACCCACCACCGCCTTTACTGATGCTACAGCTGCAACACCTGGCACCTATTTCTATCAAGTGATTGCCGCGAATATTGCCGGCGACAGAACTGTCTATGCTGCCCCAGCAGTTGGATTCCCAACATTGTCAGCGAATTCTGCTCCTGCCACTGGAACAATCACTCTGCCGTAACCCTGATAGTCTCGACCTAACAAAAGTAGTAATTGCAAGGCTGCCCCTCACGGGGCAGCCTTCATTTTACGGAAAACCAAAGCGTATTAATCCCTCTAATCGCGCCGGCTGTGACTATAGTGAAACGGATGGGTAGTGTCCACAGGCCCTCCGCGGGTAATGATACCCGTCCTCTCTGAGGCGGGCACAGGCCGTAGGTCATAGCACATATTTCTTGTAGGTCGGTTGGAGGGACAACGATTGTCGGAATCGGGACCCATGTACAGACCGAAACCCGACGAACTAATAATGAATTGACGTGATCCCAAAATCATTCGTTATGTTGGGTTTTGCTCCGCGAGAGTGATTGGCAATTCTGCTTCCTGGGTCGCTCCACTCAACCCACTTTTACTACGTGTGCTCGGTCAGGAGATCAGCACGATCTAATTGCAGATAGGCTTTACCCATAGCCGCGTTTATTGCCCTCTGGACAATCCGACGCCAAAGGAGCATGTTGAACATAACTACGCTGGTTTAAACCAGTATAGCTTCAAATGTATTGATCCCATTCCATCTCTATACTTGCATTAGACTCTCTGGTAAGATTTGAGCCCCTGGCAAGATTAAAAAATTCTTACCCGGCCGCAAGTCAAAAATAAGCATTAAGCCGTTATGGCTGCCTGCCATACCACATGGAATCGCCAGGATACTGTTTCACTTTTCGTTAGATTTAGAAGAAAGTATTGATCAAGAGGCTGTCATTGAGCTGACGCTTCAGTAATTGTACCCAAGGTTGAGAAGCAGAAGTACCTGAAAAAGCTGGAATAGAAAACGTTGTTGAGCTCCATTTGGAAGGCGAGCGTTTGACAGGTTTGTTCACCAATTGACGGTGAG
>Ga0209538_1000524_pt1 | contig 22258 bp, 14 predicted proteins | sample BarGraNGADG00211_2_FD_184492 | JGI IMG/M metagenome (GOLD analysis project Ga0209538, IMG submission 184492) | Arctic peat soil microbial communities from Barrow, Alaska - Barrow Graham LP Ref core NGADG0004-211 (SPAdes) (version 2) | ecosystem: Environmental > Terrestrial > Soil > Wetlands >... | reverse complement strand
CCGCTCTCTTGCGGTTGTGATAGTAGGTGCAAGAGCACCGATCATGGTTCCTTCCAGGTCGGACAGAGCGGAAACCAAACTGTACTCGATCGCACTGACGATCCTTTGCTCAATGCAACAGTAAATTTGCAGGTAGAGAACTTCCATCAGGGCACCCGCTGTTTTTGCCACGGGTGCCCCTTGCTTTGCAGACGCTATCCAGCCTGCTCACCCTTGGTCTTTACTTCCTCCATCTGTGTGGCCAGACCGCCCACGTAGTATTCGAGCCAGCCGGTCATATCCATGTCATGACTGCGCACACGTTGCAGGGCTCCATAGTATGCCGAGGGATCCCGGTCATAGAATTCGCTGAAGGTGAACAGGCGCTTGAAGTCGTAGTTTCCACGGTACATCACGAGCGTGGCCAGCAACCGGGCCGTGCGGCCATTGCCATCGATGAAGGGGTGGATGTGTACCAGCTGGAATTGTGCTATGCCACTCACCAGGACCACGTTGAGACCCGTGTCTGCGTTGAGCCACTCCACGAGGTCGGTCATCAACGACTGGACTTCCTCAGCAGGCGGAGGAGTGTACACGGTTTCCTTGGTCACCGAATCGACGACCAGATTTTGACCGAGCCGATACTGGCCAGGCGCCGCCGAGCCTCCACGCACGTCGGTGACCAGCCGTTTGTGGATCTCACGGATCAGCGCCTCAGTGATGGGCTCGCCGCTGCCGACATATTCAGCAACCAGTTCAAATGCGGTACGGTAGTTGAGCAGTTCGCGCACATCGTTCGGGTTGGCATCTGGTATCGTCTGCCCAGCCAGCAGCTGTGTGGACTGCTCAAGCGTCAGCTGTGTGCCCTCGATATGCGTCGTATAGTGTGCTTCCAGAGTCAGGGCGTTCGCCTGCATATCGCGGATCCAGTCGTCCGACAGGTGCGCAGTCGACATAAAACTAATGGCGCCCTCGATACGCGTCAGATCTACAAGAATTGCATTGCTGATTGCAAACTTAGGCTCAAACATAGGGGCCTCCTCTGTCCAGTATAGTCCAGCGACGTACTGGTGCCAGCTTGCCGGTTCGTCATGCCGGTGCAGGCGGCTGATCCGTCACTCCCGCGTAGGCGGGAGTCCATCCTGTTCGCAACACGTCGCTATTTTCTGGCATTATTCTAGTAGAATAATTCTAAAGGATAGTGACGGAGACCAATGACGTGCAACCCTTTCACCGAGAAGGTTGCAGCCGGTGATCTGGCTGCATCGGGGCCAGAAGCCCGTCCATCTCCTCGGATGACGTGACGCAGTAACGTGTCACAGTAACGTGACGTAGTAACGTGTCACAGTAAGTAATGGCCGACCGAATGTTTGAGAGCGAACATCTCGTTATTATCGAAAAGTGCCCATATCCGATAATAAGGCATCGATTTGCGCTCCATATTATCGCCGACGATAACAACGATCCGAGCAAAAAGGAAGGCAAGCGATATAGTAGATATCTGTGAGATCGATGCAGCAGAAATCTGTGAAATCGATCTTCTTGCAAGTCCAATATTCATGATGGGAGGAAAAGATGGAAGATGAGAAGACTCCGACATTCAGGAAGTTCCCCAACCCCAACTTCGACGTGCATTCCGAAGGTGATTACTGGGAGAAGATCAAGCCGCTGAAGGCCAAGACGGCGCTGCTGATCATCGACGTTCAGAAGCACGATCAGGACCTGTCGGTCGAGCTCAGGGATGCAGGCAACAGCTACCTGTACGACCGACTGAACGGGATGGTCATTCCAAATGCCAGGCGGCTCCTCGACTTCTTCCGTGACCAGCAGATGGCCGTAACGTTCGCAACGCTTGGAAATCAGCGAGCAGACGGTCGCGACCGTTCGCCCACCCAGGCCAGACCGGGCTGGAACTATACCCTGCTGAAGATCGGCTCGACGGAACAGGAGGTTGTCGATGACCTGAAGCCCAGAGACGGCGAGGTCATCGTCTGCAAGACCACGGACAGCACAGTGATGGGCACCCAGTACGGCCACATCCTGAGATGGATGGGCATCGAGCACGTGGTGGTCGGTGGCCTGTTCACGGATCAGTGCGTTTCCAGCACCGTGCGCGACTTGTCGGACTGGGGCTATACAGTCTTCCTGGCGGAGGACGCCACGTCGGCCATCAACGCCGACCTTCAGGTCTGGGAGACCAGAATCCTGAACCAGATCTACTGCAAGGTGGTCTCAACTGAAGAAGTGCTCCAGGATCTGGCGGCTCAATAGCCAAGGTGACGCAGTAACATGACGCAGTAACATGACGCAGTAACATGACGCAGTAACATGACGCAGTAACATGACGCAGTAACATGACGCAGTAACATGACGCAGTAACATGACGCAGTAACATGACGCAGTAACATGACGCAGTAACATGACGCAGTAACATGACGCAGTAACATGACGCAGTAACATGACGCAGTAACTACCTGTTGGCCTCGTAGCAAGCCGTCAGTCAAATGGAGAGACTATGGGTAAGTACATCGGCGAAGCGTATGCGATACAAGACAAGATCGATGACTATGCTATCACGAAAGAAGCGTAGGCTCGTTGCAGCACAGGCTACTGTTGCTAACCACTGACGTCAGTGGGTAGCTGTTCTCAACGAGAATTCTCTGGATAGCGTTAATTCCAGTTGAAAGGTCGAGCTCTGCAACTGCCAGAGGTTGCAGAGCTCTTTTGGTTTCTGTCAGTTATGTGTCATGAGCGTTTTCTTGTCTCTCGCTGCCCGGTAATTTTGCCTTGCCCTTCACGAACTTGAGATTCTAAAACGCCATTTTGATACAAACATCTGGTACAAAAACCTTGGGAAATGCACATGGAAACAGGGTTTCATTTGTATCAAAAACTCATTCTATATGGTAAAAGCAGCACTACAGTAGTGATAGTACAATGTAGCAAGGATAGGTCGGCTTTTATGACTGTTTTATCCTCCACTTGCCCGAGCGTTTGTTGCCCGTGTGTACAATCTTGCCCTCTTGAACAAGTTCTCTAAGCAACGCATGGATTTGTGGCCGAGTCTTATCGGGAAGCACATCCTCTAATTCCTTGATTACTGTACCATTCTGGGAATCTTGCACGTGTTTCATAATCAGGGCTTTGTTCTCGTCCTTGTCCAGCCCCTTGCGACGGGTGTATTTCCCTGTTTGCCCCATAGCACTATAGAGTTTTCGTGACAAGATGGCGTGCGACCCTCTGCCATGTCCTACAATCTCCACCAGACCCTGTTCACGTAGACTGGAAATTCTGTTCTTCAGATCATTGGGGACGGTAGGATCCTGGCTGCTGAGGATGCTCAGTACACGGAGATCCTCAAGAGGGAGGCTATTTGCCAGATTATTGCCGAGTCGCTGTAGAAACTGGAGAAACGCTGGGTTGAGCACCTGGCCATCCAGTGTTATCCGAACCATATAGGAGTCTGTCCCGGTAAGGTCAGGAAGTTGTTTGCTCTGAGTGATTGCCCGGCGATACATCATGTCAAAACCTTGTCCAGAACGTTCCACAAGCCCTGTGCGTTCAAGATTCTCTGCAATACGGCGATTGCGAGGAACGGTCTCTCCAAGAATGTTCTCAGTTGTTACACCCACGGGTAAGCCACCAGGGCTCTCGATAACGAGTTTGGCAGGGTATTGCCTCACAAAGATTGAGCCCGGTAAACGATAATCGCGGTGAGCAACTGCGTTCATGATCGCTTCGCGCATGGATCGTTCATCGAAGGTCTCGATATCACGCACATATAGTCCATCCTGGAAGTGCTGAACCGAGTTACGTTTCTTAAGCCAGGCCTCGACCTGGCTTAAGCACCCAAAGAGGCCTTGACGGTAAGACGCTCTGTCACTGAAATCGATCTGTCCTTCTTGGGAGCGATATTCAAGGATGATCTCTGCATTTGGCATGAATTGACCAACAGCTTCCCGTGTCCCCAAGAGGATAAGAGCAGCTTTCGTCAGATGACTGTTCCTTATCAACTCAGCATCGGTAAGGAGTCTCACGGCGCTTCGATTTGCGAGATCTTCTATGTGAGACTTGTTTATCCATTGCTGCCGGAATATCTCCAAAGCATTTGTGTCGATGTCGCGGGAGAGATTACTCCCCGGCTCTTCAAGGTTGGAATAGTCGGTCACATCCTCCAACAAGATTGTTTTCAGGCAACTTTGGGGCATGGGCCTAATACTCTCTCCAAGACGTGTATAAGGAATGTCTCCAAATGTCACTACCTGGCCGGATGGATGGGGTGGCACCGAAAATACGACTATATCTTTGCCACGATATCGAACGATCTCAGCTTCTACAGTGATTGAATGAAGTTGTTCATAGAGATAGTTCTTGAGGCTAGCCAGGCTTGTTGCGTTGAATGCTCGAGTACCAAGGACTCGTCTTGGAACTCTGTCGGTTATGCCTAGGATCAGGTATCCTCCGCCAGCATTGGAGAGGGCAGAACAGTATTGCCCTGCCTTGTCTTGACCGAAGCTATTGGTTGCTTCCTTGAACTCGAGATGTTCGTCTTCAGGCTGGCTGAGCCACGCAGTAATTGTGTCTTGCATAATCCCGGACATCGAACCTCCTTGAGAAACTCTGTGCCTGATTATCCCCATCGCTATTGTACTTCTATCTTCGCGCTCTCCCAATGTAACTCTTAATGCGCTCCTGGTCCTCCAGATCACTATCAGCCTTGAAGTAGAGCTGTATGAATTCCAGGGTGTCGCCGTCTGACCAGTAGGCACAGACGACACGTAGTCCAGTCTGGCTGCCTTTGCCTGGGATGGCCGTGCATGCCATGTGTCTGATTTTGTAGAGGCAGCAGCCGCTACTGGGGCAATAGCCACTCATCACGACGTATCTGTTTCCGCATGACTGGCCAGGTTTGCCCTGAATGTGTAACCAGACGTAGAGAACCCTGGTGAGGACTTCGAGGTCCCCATCAAGGCTCTGGTAGCGTTTCTTGAAATGCTTCAGGTCGCCTTCGAATTCCGGCGTGTATGGTGTAGCCTTAAACATCTTCAGTGTACTGCCGCCGAGAATATGGCGGCGTGCGATAGAACGCCAAATCGTAGTCGATGACTTGACCATCTTCTGTTGCAAGCCACGGGACATCTCCATGGGAGTACGCGCTGATCTCCGTGCCATTCTTGTCGGACAACCGGCAAAGCACATCCTCAATGACTTGAAGCTCTTGTCCCGACAGGACTGAGAGGTCTGGCGCTCTGCGGGCCAGGTACTTGGTCTGGAATCGCTCAAAGTACTTGTTTTTGACCTCGGTCAGGTCTCCGTCCTGTTCCATCCTCTGTACGATCTTGGTGAACTCCATCGGTGTCGGGCCGTACTGGTTCTTCTGATACCGAGCCCCGATGAGTTGTTCCTCATACTGCTCGTAGTAGTCGAAATCCATGAAGTACAGGAGCTTGTAGACAACAGTCCGACCAACATTGGGCTTGGCGCCGACCCGGTTCAGGATGTAGAGCAGGACTTCCTTGAACTTGTCCACCTTCTCCTGCGGGACACTTACACGCATCGACTGAAAGGGTTCCTCGTTCTCCCTCACTCCCTGGATAACCACCTCTGGTTCCTTGTCTGGGTTCAGCAGATAATCTGCAGGAGTCTCCAGAATATCCGACAGTCTCTTGAGATCACTTGCCGAAAGCTTTCGCTTCCCGGCTTCCATCTGCGACACCGTCACTCTTGAGATACCTAGTAGTTCTGCAAGCCGTTGCTGGCTGTATCCCAACTGTTCTCGTATCGACCGGATTCGTTTACTGAGGAGCCCGTCGAAATCGCTGGCGTTGTCCATGGTGAATCCTCCTCTCAGCCCTTCCCTTTGCATTATGGATATGTAATGTATTGTGTCAATAGGGTGTAACATATACTGACAGTGTTATGGTCGTTCGCCGCGCCCATTGCCGCTGGAAATGCTGTCGGCGTTTTATGGGCAAGGATCCCCGCCGCTCCTTTCTCGTCCGAAGGGCCAGTAGTATTTTGTCATCCATCACGCACGTTTCTCATGAATTCACAGAACCATCTCACATACATTTTGGACGAGTCGAAGTGGAGACAAGTAACCCGCAGAAAATACTGTATCATTGATAAATGCATAGAGGGGGTTATCCCCTTGGGAGCCTATGCCTTAACAAAGTATCGTAGAAGGAGGGAACAAACATGAGTGACTCTTCTGGCAATTGGTTTGGCAAGTTGTTCAAGAAGGTCTCACAAGAGGATCCAGGCGTCACGCCAAAGCCGACCCCGAAACTTGACCCACGCAATGCGGGTGCTTGGAACAACAAAGGCAACAGTCTCAACAACCTGAGCCGTTACGAAGAAGCCATCTTCTGCTTTGACAAGGCCTTGGAGTTTGACCCGCGCAACGTAACTGCCTGGACCAATAAAGGGGGCAGTCTCGGCAGCCTGGGCCGTTACCAAGAAGCCATCCTCTGCTTTGACAAAGCTCTGGAGCTTGACTCGCGCAACGCAACTGCCTGGACCAACAAAGGCATCAGTCTCCACAATCTGGGCCGCAACGAAGAGGCCATCCGGTGTTATGACAAAGCCCTGGAGCATGACCCGCGCTATGCAGCCGCCTGGACCAACAAGGGCAACAGCCTCGACAACCTGGGCCGCGACGAAGAGGCCATTCGCTGTTTCGACAAAGCCCTGGAGCTTGACCTGCGCAATGCAGCTGTCTGGAACAACAAGGGCGGCAGTCTCCACCGGCTGGGGCGCGACGAAGAGGCCATTCGCTGTTTCGACAAAGCCATGAAGCTTGGTCTACACATTACAACTGTCTGGACCAACAAAGGCAACAGTCTCAGTAGTCTGGAGCGTTTTGAAGAGGGCATCAACTGCTTCGACCAAGCTCTAGAGCTGGACCCGCGCTATACATTTGCTTGGAACAATAAAGGTTCCAGCCTCCACAGCCTGGGGCGCGACGAAGAGGCCATCCTCTGTTTTGACAAAGCCCTGGAGCTTGACCCGCGCTATGCAGCTGCCTGGTACAACAAAGGCAACAGTCTCAATGCCGTGAGTCGTTACGAAGAGGCCGCCCTCTGTTATGACAAATCATTGGAACTTGCTCCCTCCGTGCACCTTCCTGTTTCTGCAAAGCGCTAGTAGTGGATAGACTCAGCTAGTGGCGGGAAACAGCACTCTCCTACCAGCGGTTCCCGACGCTTCCCCTGGCACAGGTTGCGGAACAAATCGAATTCGTCCGCAAGCGTCTACAGGAACTAGAGGGCAAGTGACCCGTACTCCTGGTGATCTGTACTGTGGCAATGCATAGAAGAAGGAGAGTCCAAACATGAACGATTCTGCTGGCAATTCCAAGTCAACCCTGGGGCAAGACCTCCAACCCGGAGCACCCTACAAGAAAGGGGATTTCATCGGCCAGAGATACGAGGTCTATGGGATTATCGGAAAGGGCGGTTTTGGGGTCGTGTACTTGGTTTATTCGATTGATTCGCACGGAACGGGGGAGGTTCATGCCCTAAAGACGTTCCAGGATCAGTTTCTTGTGGACCAGGAAGTCAGAAAGCGCTTCCACAAGGAAGCGAGCGTCTGGGTAGAACTGGGACGCCACCCCTACCTGGTGCACGCCTATTTCGTTGATGAGATATCAGGCAGGCTTTACATCGATATGGAATACATCGCTCCAAATAAAGAAGGGCTGAACTCGCTGGATGGCTACCTGCTGCTGCAGCAGCCCGATCTGGCGCAGAGTCTTCGCTGGGCAATCCAGATCTGTTACGGCATGGAGTACGCCTACTCCAAAGGCGTGCGGGCCCACCGCGACCTCAAACCTGCCAATATCATGATTACCCAGGAAAGGATCGCCAAGATCACCGACTTTGGCCTTGCAGGAGTGCTCCGTGAATTCCCATCAATGGGCGCCGCTGGTTTGGGTGCTTCTGGCTTATCTGGACAGACGATGCTTGGAACAGGGTTTGGCACACCTACCCACATGGCCCCAGAGCAGTTTGACAATGCCGCCGGGTGTGATGAGCGCAGCGATATCTACAGCTTTGGGATCGTGCTTTACCAGATGGCGACGGGAGGGCAAGTACCGTTCCCCATCCCCACAGGGGCAGACTGGCAGGTGGTGCGGCAACTCCACCGCGAGTCGCCGGTGCCCCAGCTGGATTCACCTCTGTTGCCTATCATCCAGCGCTGTCTGGAGAAGTCCCCGGAGAAGAGATACCAGACCTTCAAAGAGGTACGGAACAACCTGGAGCCGCTGCTGCAGCATGAGACCGGGGAAGTGATCATTCCGCCGCAGTCGAAGGAACTCGAGGCTTGGGAATGGAGCAACAAAGGGGTCAGTCTCGCCCACCTGGGCCGTCACGAAGAGTCCATCCTCTGCTTTGACAAAGCCCTGGCCCTTGACTCGCGCAGTGCCAATGCCTGGATGAACAAAGGCAGCAGTCTCAACAGTCTGGGTCGCAACGAAGAGTCCATCCTCTGCTTTGACAAAGCCCTGGCCCTTGGCCCGCGCAATGCAGCTGCCTGGACCAACAAGGGCAACAGTCTCAGCAGCCTGGGGCGCGACGAAGAGGCCATCCTCTGTTTTGACAAAGCCCTGGAGCTTGACCTGCGCAATGCAGCTGCCTGGACCAACAAGGGCGGCAGTCTCCACCGGCTGGGGCGCGACGAAGAGGCCATTCGCTGTTTCGACAAAGCCCTGGAGCTTGACCTGCGCAATGCAGCTGCCTGGACCAACAAGGGCAACAGTCTCAACAGTCTGGGCTGCAATGAAGCGGCCATTTGCTGTTTCGACAAAGCCCTGGCCCTTGACCCGCGCAATGTCAATGCCTGGACCAACAGAGGTAACAGTCTCGACAGTCTGGGCTGCAATGAAGCGGCCGTCCTTTCTTATGACAAAGCCCTGGCCCTTGACCCACGCAATGCCAATGCCTGGACCAACAAAGGTAACAGTCTCCGTAGCTTGGGCCGTTACGAAGAGTCCATCTTCTGTTGTGACAAAGCTTTGGAGTTTGACCTGCGCAATGCAGCTGCCTGGACCAACAAGGGCAACAGCCTCGACAACTTGGGCCGCGACGAAGAGGCCGTCCTTTCTTATGACAAAGCCCTGGAGTTTGACCCGCGCCATGTCAATGCCTGGACCAACAAAGGCAACAGTCTCGCCCACCTGGGTCGTCCCGAAGAGGCCATCCTCTGCTTTGACAAAGCCCTGGCCCTTGACCCGCGCTATACATTTGCTTGGAACAACAAAGGCTCCAGCCTAAACAGCCTGGGCCATCACGAAGAGGCCATCCTCTGCTTTGACAAAGCCCTGGCCCTTGACCCGCGCCATGTCAATGCCTGGACCAACAAAGGCACCATTCTCAGCAACCTGGGCCGCTACGAAGAGTCTATCGACTGCTTTGACAAAGCCCTCGAAGTTGACCCACGCAATGCCAATGCCTGGTTCAACAAAGCTCTCGCGGAGGATACTCTCACCAAGTCGCAAGAGGCAATACACTCCTACCAGCAATTCCTAGCGCTCGCCGCAGCACAACAGTATGCGAAGCCAATCGAATACGCGCGCAAGCGCCTGCAGGAATTGGGGGATAAAAGGCTATCTTTCGCAACCTCCGCGGGAACGACAAGACACGGCCAGAGTCGTCACTCCCGTGCAGGCGGGCATCGACGTGGGGCATTTCTGCCGTAGACCCGCCTTCGTCAGTGTACGGCGCGCTGTCACTCGCTGCCTTTTTGCGCTACAATGCTTGACATAGAAACACAGCAAGGTTCAGGGAGGGATCATGACGTTCAGGGCATCGGTCGAAAGGTATCTGGCGGCGGTCTCGGAGCAGTATCACCGCGGCGACGCGCGCGAGGAGTCATACTATGACGTGCTCAAGCAGCTCTGGGAGGAGCTGGGATCGCAGCTCAGCAGCGCGCACGCGACGCTGACCGTCCTCCCCCGTCAGACCGAGGCGGGCAACCCGGACATGCGTGTCTGGAGTGACCAGCAACATGTCACTGGCTACATCGAGGCCAAGGAGCCGGGCGTCACCAACCTGGACCACGTCGAAGTCAGCGAACAACTCAAGCGGTACCGCACAGCTTTCCCCAACGTCATCCTCACCAACTTCCTGGAGTTCCGGCTCTACCGCTTCGGCCAGCCGATGGGCCAGCCCGTGACCATCGGGTCCCTGCAAGCGCTGCAAGCGGGCATGAAGGTACCCTTGCAGCACGAGGACCAGTTCCGCGAGCTGGTGGAACGCTTCTTCGACTTCCAGTTGCCCAAAGAGTATACAGCCCAGACGCTGGCGGTTGCACTGGCTGACCGCACGCGCTACCTGCAGCAGCAGGTGTTTGCGCAGCTGCTCGACGATGAAGACCACAAACTCAACAGCGAACTAGTCAACCTGATGGCCGAGTTCAAACAGGTGCTGATGTCCGACCTGACCAGTGACACCTTTGCCGACCTCTACGCGCAGACCATCACCTATGGCCTGTTCGCGGCACGCATGCGCGTGACCGGCACCTTTACCCGCGAGACTGCGCTCAATGGCATCCCGGCGACCATCGGCATCCTGCGCAAGCTGTTCAAGTACATCTCCATCGGCGACACTCCCGAACGCCTGCGCGTCATCATCGACGACATCGCGGATGTGCTGGCAGTTGCTGACACGAATCTGTTGTTCAAGGGTTACGGCAAGAACGGCCGTGACCCGGTGGCCGACTTCTATGAGACCTTCCTTGGCGAATACGACCCTGCCAAGAGGAAACAGCACGGCGTCTACTACACGCCCCAGCCGGTGGTCAGCTACATCGTCCGCAGCGTTGACCAGATCCTGCGCGACTCCTTTGGCAAGCCCGACGGCCTGGCCGACCCCAGTGTCACCGTCCTCGATCCTGCGGCGGGCACCATGACCTTCCCTGCCACTGCCGTGCGCCTGGCTGCCGAGACCTACAAGACCAAGTACGGCGACGGCAGTCTGGACAGCTGGATCAAGGGGCATGTCCTGCGCGACTTCTACGCCTTTGAGCTGATGATGGCCCCATATGCCATCGGTCATCTGCGCATGGGCACCCTGCTCACTGAGCTGGGCTACACCATGAGTTCCGATGACCGCTTCAAGCTGTACCTCACCAATACGCTGGACGTCAGTACGGCCGAGCAGAACCCCATCCCCGGCCTGTCGCCCCTGGCGGACGAATCCCACATGGCCGAGGCCGTGAAGACCACCCAGCCGGTCCTGGTGATCATGGGCAACCCGCCGTACTCGGGAGTCAGCACCAACAAAGGCGCGTGGATTATGAACCTCCTCAATGACTATAAGCAGGTGGATGGAAAGCCGTTGGGCGAGAGGAAAACCTGGCTAGATGACGACTACGTCAAGTTCATCCGCTTCGCGCAGTGGAAGATTGACCAAGCGGGCGAAGGCGTCCTTGGCTTCATCACCAACCACAGCTACCTCGACAACCCGACCTTCCGTGGCATGCGCCAATCGCTAATGGCATCCTTTGATCAGTTGCACATTCTCAATCTGCACGGCAGTTCCCTCAAGAAGGAGAAGTCACCTGACGGCAGCAAGGACGAAAACGTGTTCGACATCATGCAGGGGGTAGCGATCGTTCTTGCAGTCAAGCGTAACGGTATCCCAAAGGGCATCTGGTACGGCGATTTGTGGGGCGACCGCGACGCCAAGTATCGTATACTAGGCAATGAGCAGATGACACAGACAACATGGCAAGAGCTGAAACCGCGAGGCGATATGTACCTCTTCGTCCCGCAGGACACCACACTGGCAGCAGAATACGAACAATGGCCAAAGGTAATAGAGATCTTCCCTGTATCAGGCGCAGGCGTGCTAACGGTCCGCGACCACTTGGCAATTCACTATACGAGGGCTCAAGTCTGGCGAACTGTGCAGCGTCTGGTTAGCCTTGGCACCGAGGAGGCCCGCGATGAGTTCAAGCTGGGAAAGGACTCGCGTGACTGGAAGGTGCAGCGTGCACAGGATGATGTGCGACAGAGTGGTCCGACAGAGGATTTGATTGCCCCAATTCTATATCGTCCCTTCGACGTGCGCTTCACCTACTATACTGGTCACAGCTGCGGATTCATCTGTTGGCCCCGGACAGAGGTAATGCAGCATCTGTTAGGAGGTCAAACGCTTGCCCTCGTCGTGTGCCGACAGACAGTATCCGAGACATGGCAACACGCCTTGGTTGCCAGCTCACTGACTGATGACTCATTGGTATCAAACAAGACACGTGAACGCGGCTATGCCCTGCCACTCTATGTTCACAGCAGCGATGGTCACTCAGCAGTCTTGTTTGGTCAACGAAGCGACCGGCCGACCCTGAAGGCGAATTTCAGCCCCGCCATCATTGAAATGATACATGACTATTATGGCGAAGAGACAGACCCAGTGGCGGTGTTTGCATACATCTATGCCATCCTGTATTCTCCCGCCTACCGAAATAGGTATGCAGGTTTCCTGAGGCATGATTTTCCACGCATTCCCTTCACCAAAGACCGCGACACGTTTCTCAAGCTGGCCGACTTGGGTCAGCAGCTCATTGACCTGCACCTGATGCGTTCGTCCGAGCTCGACAACCCCATCAGCCGTTTCTGCGGCAAGGGCGATGGCGCGGTCAAAAAGATCGAGTTCGACGCCGACAATGGGCGCGTCAGCATCAACTCCACCCAGTACTTCGATGGTGTTGCCCCCGACCTCTGGGCCTACCAGATCGGCGGTTACCAGGTCCTCGCCAAGTGGCTCAAGGACCGCAAAGGCCGCTTCCTCACCAGTGCCGACACCATCCACTACTCCCGCATCGTGACCAGTATTTCCAAGACACAAGGGGTGCAACAACTCATTGATAGGGTTGTCGGCGTTGGACTAGTCAACATAACGACGGATCCGTGAGTTCTCCTGTAACGGTCGACACGCAAGTTATCATATATGCCGATCAAATAGGTGATGTAGGCGAAATACGGGGTTGCCACGTATGCTCAGTGGTGCTGGCCGAGTATCTCATGATGCAGACCGATGACTACGCGTCAGCGGCCTACTTTCTGCCGACTCGCAATCGCGTGATACTTGGCCGTCCAATCGATTGGAACCGGCTCCAGAAAGAGCGTCCCTCATATTGGGCGCGGAGCCATACCGCGAGCATGAGAGTGACTCTGAGGAGCGTTGAACCTACGGTCTCGATACTCTACTGGGGCATGTCAGCGCTGGCTGATATCATCAACGACCATGATCGAGCAAGATTCCAGGCTGCAATCAATCGCTTGACGCCACGCAAGCACTTGAGGCTCCTCCACAAGTTGGACTTTGTCATGCAGGCAAACATGTCATGTGATGCCTTGACGGAGGAGGATATTCAGCTGGCGTTGGAGCTTATGAGAAGGTTTACGGAGACCAATACCCCAAAGGAAAACCTGAGGAACACGCTGAACGATATGTTGGTGCTTGCGAGCTCGATCAATCGCGGCTTTGTGTTGCGAACTGATGACACCCTACTGGATGGCTTCGCGCGGAAACAGCTGAATGCTCAGTCGACACCTCACGGTGACAACCTGATGGATTTGAGGACGCCGAAGGCTGGGTACATACGGAGAAGCGCGGGAACGAGGGGATATGTGAACCGCATCCACAAAATGGCGAAGATTCACCGGGTATCTCAACTACCAATCGTGACGTAGGTTGGCGCAGCATCTGACTGGTGGAACTAGGTCGCTGTCTGCTTTGACCGATTGTGGGGCTGACGCATTGCTATTGAGTAGCTGTCGAGCAGGAAACTGCAGATTGTGGCAACCGCATTGATGGCCAATCGTGCGTGTCTATCTTCGGTTGGGCTTATGTGGGCATGAGCATCACTCATGACATTGCGCATCCCCGCAATTCCCGACACGACGCCGGATAGACCACCCAACGCTTGCTTCAATGATGCTTCCGCTTTCTTGTCGTTGCCAGCACCGAGATCCAATAGGGGCACGACTTTCCTGTAGAGCCGTGCCACATCGCCATCATAGTCATCCAGCACCTCGTTCGACAGTCCTCTCCACATTTCTAGAAGCATAGCTTCGAGCAGTGTCCGTGCATTGGTGATTGCCCCATCAGGATCACCATTCGCGAGTTTGGTCTCGCTCTTCGATTGCTGCTCCTGAAGGTACCCGGCATTCATCACAAAAGTTGATGCTTGCTCAAGGCCCGTCTGTACTGACGCGCGTACCAGAGACTGGACGCGCTATACGCCACTCACCCGACGTATTGAGTAACCTTCAGGTTTCAGGTAGTTCCGTACCTGCCGTGCTGCATGTGCAGGCCTGATGCCGCGTTCTTCAAACAGACGTCTGTCCAGCGCCGCCTCTATGACCGTGGAGAGCTCTGGTTTGCCGTTGAGTGCGCGAAGACGTGCTACCGTGTATGCGTGCCGTGACGTGAAGCCGAGGTCACAGACGCCAGCGCCATAGTTGTAGGTGTCTTGGAAGCCAACTGTGTTGAAGAGTGCCACCAAGGCTGGCCCGGTGCGATATGGTGCATAGGTCGAATCCTGACGAAGCACGGCTAGTACGTTAGCGACGCAACCGATGGCCACTAGTGAGAGGCGCATCGCGAAGCGTTCTTCTTGATGGAAACGATGGAAATCAAGGCCGCACAGGATCGTGCATAGATCAACAACACCGGTCCTGTCTAAGACAGTCCGTCATCGTGCTCACCGGGTCCATAGAATCGCTCATACTTGATGCAATCACCAACCAGGTGATAGTGCACTCTCAATTCGAGTGTGGCCCTGAACCTTCGCTCGCCGGCCCTCGGCCCCCTGAGTCTCTTCACCTTTTCATCCTGCAGTTCCGTGCTGGCAACTGCCGCGGGCTGGGAAAGCTTGGCTCTTAGCGTAAGAGCATGCATGACTTTGTCTCGATAGGCTGTCTGAGTGGCCAAGTCCTCGAGGAACTGAGGAGTGAGTATCGGCCAGACACGAGGTTCAGAACCAGTAAGGGACAGGTAAGCTCTGCTGTAGAGCCTCATGCCTGTCAGAAGTCTCTCCCGTGAATCCTCATTCGCTCCTGTCGGCCAGCACAGAGAAGCGAGATCCAGGCTTCTGGCATACTCCGCCAGGTCGTGGAAGATGGGACAGTCGGCTATGATGCCATGGCGCTTACAAATGAACTGTATCATGGACACACGTGTTGGAGTATCGGCCGGGGCACCAAGAACTGAGAAAGCACTCTCAATCGCGGCAACAGAGTGGACCAGACGCATGAATCCAGAATCCAGCGGACCATCACTGGTCGTGCAGGCAGACGACGGAACCGGAGTGCAAGCACAAGATGTCGCGGTTGTGGAAACAGGTATCTGAACTCTGGCGATCCTCTTATACAGTATCGGTGCGATCTGATTGAACATTACTACATCCGCTCTCCATGGAGCGAGTGAACTGCTCCAGAGATAGGAGAGCATTTCGTCTGACACATATACTCTCGTAGTCCTCAGCGCTTCCACCGTCTCGAGGTAGTCCTCCAGGCGTTCTTGGAACTCGTCTCTTGTCGATTGCTTAGCCCATTCAGCCATGGAAATGGCCATTGTCCTTGGTGAGAGCACTGCATTCATGTCGCTCTCTTTCCCACGCCCGCAGTGTTTCTGCGTTTTCGAATCCCCGCTTCCATAATGAGTGCCTGTTCGTTGGCCGTCTGATCAAAGAACCCACGGGGCCAGTTTACTATGCCTCTGTCAGGATCCAGCTTGACCAGCTCAACTTTAGAGCCTGAGCCGCTCGATTCAACGAAGTAAATCCGGACTAGTTTGGCTATATTGCCTGTAGGATCTTCTACTACTCGCCTGACGATGCGATTAATCAGATGATCGCTGTGCGTTTCGACTACAATCTGCTTGTTTGCCAGCGCCAATGAAAGCAGGTAGTCCGCCAACTGCATCTGAAGCCCGGGGTGTAGGTGTATCTCGGGTTGCTCAAGAAGCAGGCAACTGCCCGTCCGGGCGCGCAATCCAGCCACAACAATGGGGAAGACTTGGCTGACACCGAATCCGACGTCGGCGATGTTGACGCTCGATCGCGAACTGGCCCCCGATTCTAGCAAGAGAGATATGATGCCGTTCTTGTCTCCCTTGGGTGTGAGTCCACGAATACCCATTGAAGAAAGCCATTCCTCAACTGCTGAACCGAGTCGCTCCTTGCGTTTCTCCACAAAGGTCTGAGTCTCGGAATCATAGGAGTATATTGGGTCGAGAGTGGTATCCTGTTCTACCAAGTAGATATAGGCTGCATTCTCTCCCTTGACACCCACGTCAACAACCTCGTCCTCATAGATGTAGCGCCGGGCAGGCTCCTCCCTAAGAGGGCCGACATATGAGAGCGAAGACATCAGGGACGTGCAGTAACTTTTCGCAGCCGACAGGAATGTCATGATGCCGTATGTGGCCATATGCAACCCCTGTTCAGGGACAGAGAAGCTACTTTCTGCTACGGTGAACTGCCCGTAGCGAGACGGAAAGATGTTCGAGAAGGAAAGGGTCGTAAGTTGCCCATGCCCAGACCAAAGCTTGGGAGTAGAAGATCCTCGTGATAGAAACTCGGCAGACAGGTTGTGCCAAGTGACATCATAGTCAGCAGTTTGGCCTCTTCTGACTAGCTGTACGGAAGAACAAGCGATGGGAGGCTCGTTCTCCGCCGCCACAGACTCCGTGCTAACGGCCAACTCCTCAACGGCCATTGGCTGGAAGGCATTGCCGTGAGTACGACGTGCTCTGTGGCTCAAGACCACCTTTAGTCTCATCTGTGGCCCAGGGACTCGGGCCGATATCTCTGGGAAGAGTTCTCTGCTGAAGCGGTTGAACGGAATGCTACGCCCACCTTGTCCCAACAAGCCGGGAGAGACTGGGAGAACGTACTCGAGAGAAAGGTTGGTGGGCTTTTCGTGGCCGTATACGAGGTCTGCCATTGAGCCCAGATGGACAAGACGACCATTCACCAGAAGGACCTGATTCGGATTCTGGCTTTCAAGAGTCTGTTTCAAGAGGAGCAGGCTCTGCAATACTGAGCTCTTGCCGCAACTGTTTGAACCACAAAGTATCGTGAGAGGCCCGAGTTCTAAGCTCGGCAGGGACCTAAATGCTTTGAAGTTTTCCAGCTCCACACTTCTAATCATCTTCTGTCTCCTTGCGGCTCTGCGGGTATCCGCTGATAGTGGGTCTGCCTAGCAAGCGACCTGGCTTCGACCAACGAGTTCGTTCTTGCTGTTTGGCATCTTCAAGCGGCCTGCGCTCTCATGTCTCCGGATGAATGACAGTGGTTACTACTCTAGTGCGTCTCTGAAGCTGCTAGTGACCGTACGCATCTGTTCACGTTCTCTCTTCCGCCCATCATTAGAACTTCCCTGCAAACTCTCGTGCTGCCTTGTCCAGGTCCTGGTCGTCGACCTCTTCGCCACGGGTGGCCCAGGCGGGGAGAGGGAAGTTGATGAGGACGGGAGCGGGGATGTCGGGCTGGTGCACGATCATCGTGCCGGGCTTGATGATGGTGCTGCGCAGGCGGAAGGACTCGGGCAGGTAGTCGTACTCCGGGCTCTGGCTCTCGGCAAAGTCGAGGCGCCCGTTGACCCGGATGCTGGCGTTGCCGGTGATACGCTTCTCGACCCGGCTGGCGGACTGCTGCGCACCGATGAGGATGACACCCAGGGAACGGCCACGCTCGGCGATATCCAGCAGGATGTCCTGGATGGGGCTGTGTCCTTCGCGCGGGGCGTACTTGTTGAGCTCGTCGAGGACGACGAAGACGTAGGGCTTGCGGCCCTGGGCCTCCTTCTGCGTCATCAGCATCTTGAGGGTGCTGCCCACGACGAACTTCTGCGCCACGGGCTTGAGCTTGCTGATGTCCACCACCGTGACGCGGTGCTGGTTGAACTCGAAGCGGTACTTGTCGGGGTGGTCCACGTCGCTGCGTATCACGCCCTTCATGGCGTCGGCCGCCACGCGCAGGCGGCGCAGGAAGGCCAGCTGGGTGCCCGGGTTGTCGTAGGTGGTGAACCAGCCGCCGGGTGAGGCATGCTTGCTCTTCTTGCCCTCTTCGGGCTCGGCGGGTCCCATGATGTCGGTCTCCAGGATGGTGATGAGGTCGTGCAGGTCGCCGATGGTCTGGCCCCGGTACACGAGGGCTCCGCTGTGGGCGTCGTTCTCCATGTTGCGGTCGGAGGCCAGGTAGTCCAGCCGGTTGGTGAGGTGCTGGATGAGGCCATAGAGGTTGGTCGTCTCCTGGTCGCCCTCGGCGAAGAGGAAGGGGAGCAGGCGGTCCTGCGCAAACTGCCGCATGGTCCAGACGTAGGGGGTGACACCCTCCTGCCGCTGCTCGGTGCTGGGCGAGGGGACCTCACTGTCGGACTTGGGGGACGTGAAGAAGCGCAGGTCGGTGAAGGGCGTGGTAGGCAGGCCCATCTTGGCGTAGACGGCGCGGTGGTCGTCGGTCAGGCCCTTGTTGGGCTTGTCGAGGAACAGCATGTCTTCGCCCTTGACGTTGAAGACGATGCTGCGTGCGGCGGCCTTGTCGGCGGACGGCATGCCATCCTGCATCTGCTGGTCGCCCTGCTTCGTGCCCTCGAAGTGGAGCATGGAGTACAGGAGGAAGAGGGCGAACGACGTCTTGGTGGCGACACCGCTGACACCGCTGATGCTGACGTGCGCACCTTTGGCGCCGTTGAGGAACTCGAAGTTGACGTAGAAGGGCTCCTTGTTGCGCATGATGCCCACGGGCACGCGCTGCTTCATGACGTCGAAGCTGAGCGCCTTGTCCAGGTCGGCGCCGGTGGCGCGGTAGACGAAGTCGGCGGGGTGCGGAGCGACAAAGACCTCGGGCTCCAGCTTGGTGACCTGCACCTTGCCCACGTAGGCGACACCTGCGGGCATGATGCCCTGGCGCACGATCGTCGTGTCGCTGTCGAACTGGATGCCCTCATGGTACTGCTGGACCTCGATGACGGTGCCGTAGAAGGTGACGGCCTCGACGCCGGCATACCCCTCGACGGCCGATCGCACAAAGACGACGTCATCCATCTCCAGGTAGTTGTGCTGGTCGACGAGGACATAGAACTCCAGCGACGATGCGGGCTTGGTTCCCAGGACGAATCCAATCGGTGCTGCTTCAGCCATGCCGGCTCCTTTTGCTGTGTCAATCAATATAAGGCAGTATAGCGCAAAAGGGCGGAGAGCGGCAGTGCTGGGAAGGGCGTGATTGGACTAAGGTGAGTCCTGACTGCTATGAACTCAGCGGGAGCCTGGACGATTCGCGCAGGACATGCTCCAGTTGTTCCATCGTGTAGGGTTTGGAGAGAGACGCGATGAAGCCGCGCTGGGCGTACTCGGCGATCGAAGCGTCGTCGGAGTAGCCGCTGGCGACGATGACGCGGGCGTCGGGATAGAGTTCGTGCAGTTTCTGGACCGCTTCTCGACCCCCCATGCCGCCAGGGACCGTCAGGTCCATGATAACCAGGTCGAAGGGGTGCTGATCGGTCACTGCTTGTGCATAGGCCGTGAGCGCAGCTGCCCCGTCTGGTACGGCGGTCGTCTCGTAGCCAAGACGCCGGGCCATGGCGCATGTCACGTCAGCTACGGTCTGCTCGTCATCCATGACCAGGAGGCGGCCGGTGGCAGAGACAGGTTCCCCCTCCGACTTCGCGAGCTGGGTCTGGGTCACAGGTCCATGGGCGACCGGTACGCATAACCAGACCGTCGTTCCCTTGTCTGCAACCGACTCGATGAGCAGGTCTCCCCCGTGTCGCCTGGCGATGGACCGTGCCGTTGAGAGACCGACCCCGTGTCCTGATGGCTTTGTCGTGAAGAAGGGATCGAACAGGAGCTTCATATCTTCCGGGGCGATGCCGGAACCGCTATCTGCTATGCGGATGACGACGTAGTCTCCGGGTGCGGCGATGCCGAAGGGATGCTCCTCCGACACGGTCTGACAGCGAAGAGCAATGTCCAGCGTGCCCCCGGACACCATCGCGTCCCGCGCGTTCAGGATGATGTTCTGCACCACCTGAAACAACTGGTTGCGATCAGCTTCCACGGCGGGTATGATTCCATCGAGGCTCACTTGTAGTGCGATACCCGAGCCGCTGAGGACGAATCTCGCCACTTCCCGGACGATGGACTCGACGTCGATGTTTTCCTTGACTGGGGCGCCACCACGGGAGAAGGTCAACAACTGGCTGGCGAGAGCCTGAGCGCGGTCCACTGCTACGCGCGCAACCTCCAGGTGGTGCTGCGACTCAGCAGGTTCCTCCAGAGACGAGTTTGCCAGGGAGATGCTTCCCTTGACCACTGTCAGAACGTTGTTGAAGTCGTGGGCGATACCAGCAGCCAGTGTGCCCAGCGATGCCAGGGCCTCATTGTGCAGCAACTCATGTTCCATGCTAAGCCGATCGGTGATATCTCGGGCAATGTAGAAGGTGCCTGTCGGCTGTCCGTTGTCCCAGAGGCGCTGGCCGCTCAGGTCGAGGGTTCGGCGGTTCCCGTCACGCGTCAGAACGTCGATAGTCCTTGCCACAGTGTCCCCGCTTCCGATTTCATCGTTGGCCCTGAGCATGAATTCGCGGCTGTCCGGGCTGACGATGTCGAGCATACTGCGACCAAGCAGGTCCTTCTCGTCGTAGCCAAGAACCGAGCATGCGGACTGGTTGACCATGGTCACCTTGCCACTTGTATCCAGCGCCAGGATGAGGTCGTGTGCGTGGTCGAAGTAGTCATGCAATCGTTTCCGATCCCACTTCAGTTCCTCCGCCATCCGGTCCTTGTCCCGCTGAGTCTGTTGCAGCGACTCCAGGGTTGTGTTGATATCTGTGGCCAGCTGCGCGAGTTCGTCCGAGCCGGACAAGTGCACGCGCAGTCCGAGGTCGCTGGCGTGTCCAACCTCTGCCACTTGTTGGCCCAGTAAAGCGATTCTCCTCACGAAGAAACGGTTCAGGATGAGAAAGACGATACCTACCAGCAGGATAGCTATCATGCTGGTGGCTGTAACAACCAGGCGCTTCAGCTGGACGATTTCGGCAGACTGGGTGCGCTTTGCGGTGGTCGAGAGGAGGAAGGCAGGACTTCCAGAAAGGTCGGTGTGCTGCTCGAACCCGCGAACCTCGTCAGTTCCGGTAGTCAGACCGACGGTGAGCTGTCCCGTGACGAGCAGAGCGAGCGCGTGCGACTCAACAGTTCCTGGCTGGACTTGACTGGCAGGCTGGAAGGCCACATTGCCGCCGACCGTCTCAGCCATGCTGGCGAAGAATGCGTCGTCGAGATACCGCACGAAGACCAGCACCCCCCGTGCAGGACCAGTCCTCGCGCTTGTCAGGATAGGGCGCACAGCCACCATCGCGACACGTTCGCCAACCTGCATGTACCCTGTAAGGCCGGGGTGGACCATGGCCTGTTCCCACAGCGCTGTTCCGGGCCCAAGCTGCTTGACGAGGCCTGCCAGACTGTCACCCGGAGTTTGGTTTGCGAGGGTTTGGAACTTGGCAGAGACAACCTTGCCGCTTGTGTCCAGAAACACCATGACATCCACATTTACCGTGGCAAGACTGGAGGGGGAAAGGTTCGAGTCTACATACGCGGTGTTGTGGTCGAGGACAAATCGATACGTATCGTCCCAGTACGCCCAGTCGGAGCAGGTACTTCCGAACGCTTCTAGAACGTAATCCATGTACGAATGTGCTCGCAGGATCTGACGCTGGGCACTCTCATTGTCGACGCGAACATACGTTCTGTCGATGGTCACACCAGCCAACGCATAAAACGCCGCGACGAAGATGGTCAAGGCAATAAGAGCAACTATGAGCAGCCTGGTGCGCAGACTCATGACACCTCCCACCATACTCAGCGTAGAATACTATAGGCAGTGGGACACCAAACACAAGGACAAGAAGCGAGTGGTCTCAGCCTGTTGGAGCGGTGCTCCAAGCGTCACATCAGTGCCCGGTGACCTGCTATACTGAATGTGCATGACGGGCGAAGCGGAGGATGACAGGATGAGCGAGGAGAGAAAGAGGGAGAGAATGAGGTGATCTCGCGTAGATGGCACAAGCCCGACGGATTCCGGGCCTTCCTGCTCGTCTGGTCTGGGCAGGTCCTGTCGATGATCGGCTCGGCCATGACAGCGTTTGCACTCAGCATCTGGGCCTACCAGAAGACGGGCCTCGCAACATCTCTTGCCTTGGTCGACTTCTTCTTCCTCGGGGCAACAATCGTGGCGACTCCGCTCGCAGGCGTGTATGTCGATCGGT